>Ga0209289_100725_pt1 | contig 15495 bp, 13 predicted proteins | sample GXS110809BmetaG_FD_184121 | JGI IMG/M metagenome (GOLD analysis project Ga0209289, IMG submission 184121) | Hot spring microbial communities from Gongxiaoshe hot spring, China to study Microbial Dark Matter (Phase II) - GXS 110809B (SPAdes)... ...
GTATCCACTTCTTTGATCTCCTTAGCTGGTACTTTGGGGGGATGGAAGCCCTCGAGGTCCACCTCCGCACCCCCACCACGGTGGCGGGCTACCTGGAGTTGGAGAGGGCGCGGGTGCGCTGGTTCCTTTCCATCGATGCCGCTTTCCTGCCCAAGGAGGTTGTGGCCCGGGGGCAGCGCACCTACCGCTCCATCCGCATAGAGGGGGAGGACGTGGAGTTTTCCGAGGGCTTTACCGACCTGCACACCGAGGTTTACCGCAAGACCTTGGCCGGCGAGGGGTTTGGCCTGGAAGAGGCCCGGCCGGGCATCGAGGTGGCAGCCCGGGTGCGCCGGGCGGAGGTGGTCGCTTCCCGCCCTGAGGTTCGGCACGCATACCTGGGGTGAGGATGGAATACTTTGTGCATGAAAGCGCCTATGTGGACGAGGGGGCCAGGATCGGTCGTGGCACCCGGATATGGCATTTCGCCCATGTGATGTCCGGAGCCGAGATAGGCGAGGAATGCACCTTGGGCCAGAATGTCTTTGTGGCCAGGGGGGTTAAGGTGGGCCGGGGGTGCAAGATTCAAAACAATGTGTCCCTTTACGAGGGCGTTGTCCTGGAGGACTATGTGTTTGTGGGCCCCAGCGCCGTCTTCACCAACGTGCGCACCCCTAGGGCAGCCTTCCCCCGCAACCGTAGCGAGGACTACCTCAAGACTGTGGTGAAGCAAGGGGCTACCATCGGGGCGAATGCCACCATCGTTTGCGGGGTGACCATAGGGGAGTGGGCCTTTGTGGCCGCAGGAGCGGTGGTGACCAAGGATGTGCCCCCTTATGCCCTGGTGGCTGGGGTGCCCGCCCGGGTGATGGGCTACGCCTGCGAATGTGGGGTTCCCCTTAGGTTCACAGGGGGTAAGGAAGGGGAGGAGGCTACCTGCCGAGAGTGCGGGAGGCGGTACCGGAAGGAAGGGGAGCGGGTATGGCGGGTGGCGTGAACCGGATTCCCATCCTTGACCTAAGCCCCGAGATAGAGGAGCTCTGGGATGATCTCATGGCCGCCATCACCCGGGTCTTGCGCTCAGGCCAGTTCATCCTGGGACCCGAGGTGGAGGCTTTCGAGCGGGAGGTGGCGGAGTACCTGGGGGTTAAGCACGCCATAGGGCTCAACTCCGGCACCGATGCCTTGGTGATCGGGCTCAGGGCCCTGGGGGTGGGCCCGGGGGATGAGGTCATCACCACGCCCTTTACCTTCTTCGCCACCGCCGAGGCCATAAGTCTGGTGGGGGCTACGCCGGTTTTCGTGGACATAGACCCCAAAACCTTTAACATCGATCCCAACCTTATCCCGGCTGCCATCACCCCTCGGACAAAGGCCATCCTGCCGGTGCACCTCTACGGCCGCCCGGCGGAGATGGATGCCATCCTGGCCATAGCGGAGGAGCACGGGCTTAAGGTGCTGGAGGACTGCGCCCAGGCCTTTGGGGCCGCCTACCAGGGCAAAAAGGTGGGTACCCTTGGGCATGCGGGAGCTTTCTCCTTCTTCCCCAGCAAGAACCTGGGGGCCTATGGGGATGGGGGTCTTTTGGTTACCAACGACGATGGGGTGGCGGAGCTGGCCCGGATGCTTAGGGCCCATGGTTCCAAGCGCAAGTACTATAACGAAATGGTGGGCTACAACTCCCGCCTGGATGCCCTGCAGGCAGCCATTTTGCGGGTGAAGCTACCCCACGTGGACCGGTGGAACGAGAAAAGGCGCCAGGTGGCCGAGCGCTACAACCAGCTTCTTGCCGGGACCCCTGGCCTTATCCTTCCCGAGGTTTCCGAAGGCCATGTTTTCCACCAGTACACGGTACGCATCCTCGGGGGCAAAAGGGATAGGGTCCAGCAAGCCCTGGCGGAGGCAGGGATTGGCACCATGATCTATTACCCGGTTCCTATCCACAGGCTGCTGATATATGGCCATCCAGAAGGTACCTTTTTGGAAGCGGAGAATGCGTCTAAGGAGGCGCTTTCTCTTCCAATGCACCCCGCACTTCAATCTGGGGACATTCATCGTGTCGTTGCTGTGTTACAGGAAATCACTCAGATTTTGTAGGGTTTGCCGTTATGCCTCGTACATGGCGCCGCTTGCTCAACCAACCTTTAGCGCATAATATCCTGGCCCTCTATGGGGTGCAGTTCGTCAACTATGTCCTTCCACTCATCACGGTTCCTTACTTGAGTCGGGTTCTGGGTCCAGAGGAGTGGGGACTATTGGCTTTCACTCAGGCCTTTGGTGCTTACCTGGCTCTAGTGGTGGAATACGGCTTTGGGCTCTCTGCTACTCGGCAGGTAGCTCAAGTTCGCGATTCCATTTCCAGGCGGGCGGAGCTCTTCGCTTCGGTTACAGGAGCAAAAACTGTGCTTGCGGTTTTGGCTTTAGGCCTAGCTCTTGTGGTGGGTCGATGGATCCCCTCCTTTCAGGGGCACCCCTTGATGCTATGGGCGGGGGTCTTTTGGGCCTTGGCTACAGCCTTTAGCCCCCTGTGGTACTTTCAGGGTTTAGAAAGGATGCGCCTGGTGGCGCTTTTGGATGTGGGTGCGAAGACTTTGTCTCTTTTCCTGATTGTTCTTTTGGTAAAGGCTCCATGGGATGGGTGGAAGGTTTTGGTTATTCAGGGAAGTGCCTCACTTTTCTCTACCCTAGTGGCTTTCAGTTTGGTCTATCAGGAGGTTCCCGTAAGATTTCCTCGCCTACATGGGATTTGGGAGGCCTTACGAACTGGGTGGAGCATGTTTTTCTTTCGGGGTGCCGTCAGCCTGTACACTATGGGCAACACCGTTATTCTGGGGCTTTTCGCCCCGCCCCAGATTGTGGGTTATTATGCAGGTGCAGAAAAGATTACCAAGGCCTTTTTAGGACTTGTAGGTCCCTTGAACCAGGCTCTGTATCCCCGCCTTAGTCGTTTGGTCAAAGAGGCTCCTGCTGAGGCAGCCCGAGTAACCTTAATAGTTATGAGAGTCATGGGCTTCCTTGGTGTGGGCTTGGGGGCAATGGTGTGGGTTTTTGCCCCATTTTTGGTTCTGGTGTTCCTGGGTTCTAGCTACGAGCCTGCTATAGGTGTGATGCGGATATTGAGCCTGTTGCTGCCGGTTATTTCTCTTAATTTTGCTATGCATACCCAGTGGATGCTCCCACTGGGTTTGGACCGCCCCTTCAACTTTATAATCGTAGCCTCAGGATTGCTGAATGTGACCTTGGGGGTTCTGTTGGTGCACTACTGGTTGGCTGAGGGTATGGCTTGGGCGGTAGTGTTTTCCGAAGCATTTGCGTGCCTGGCTACTTGGCTTTACCTAAGGAAGGTTAAGCTGGACCCATATTCTTTAAGATCGGGGCTTGTGGAGAGGAGAGGGGAAAGTCAGCCATGATTGGGTTGCGTTTTGCCCCATCCCGTTTCTTTACGGAAGCCCTATTGAAGGTGTTGCTCTACATGTTTGCTTTTTTGTTGCCCTTTGATGGCATAGTCGGTCGCCTAGGGATTGGGTTTTTAGGGGGCATAAAGGTACTAGGAGCGTTGATTGCTTTTGGACTTATGGTCCATGTACTGGCGTTTCCACGGCATTTTGCTCACCTGGTGAAGAATCTTTTCTCGCCCATATCTTGGTTGGCATTGCTATTTGTGATGTGGAACCTCGCTTCAGTTTTATGGGCTCTTGATGCCGAGTGGGCCCTAAGTCGTGTAGTTACTTACCTTGGAATGTTTACGGTAATGCAAGCACTGGGGTTTCTTGGGCCAAGAGATGTTGAAACGCTATGGGTGTTGACGCTAGTTGGCTTTGCGATCAGCCTACCGTTGGGCTTTGTCCTTCCACCCCCAACTGACATAATTGCCGAGTCGGGTCGGTTTACGTCCGGGGGAAGCGATCCCAACGATTATGCTGTGAAGATTGTGGTTACGATTGCCGTCGTATTAAACGGGGTTCTGCTGCTGACAAAGGGGAGAAGCATTCTGTACAAAAGCTTTTTATCTATCGCGATCGCTATGTCATCAGTGGCCGTTCTACTAAGTTTATCAAGAACGGGTTTAGTAACATTGGTTTTGGTCGTGCTTGCTTCCTTCTACCTTTCTTTGCGGAAATCGGCTGGTATCGCAATTCTTGCGCTCACAGTCATTTTGGGGCTAGGTGTACTTGGCGTTTGGGTTTTCCAGGATGACTTCACGGATATGCTTGAACGGTATGCTACGTTGGGGAATATAGGCCAAGAGGACACGTGGGCTGGTCGTGTAGATATTTGGTTGGCAGCGCTAAAAGTCTTCTCTGAAAGTCCTTGGATCGGCGTAGGAGCCGCAAACTTTGCGACAGTTTCGCCAGAGTATTCTCCAACTGCAGCATATATTGCGTCTATGCGGGAGGATGGGGGTGGGGGCGTTGCGCATAATATGTTCTTATCCGTGGCAGCGGAGACAGGCGTGGTGGGCTTGGTGTTGTTTCTTGCGCTTCTAAGCAGTGTGTTCTGGTCTGGGTGGGTATTGACACGAAGGGGATGTTCCTTAGCCCATGGTTTGCTTGTCGGTTATTTTGTTTATCTCGTGGGGGGGCTCACCCTTACTTGGGAGTATCAGAAGATAGGTTATTTCTTGTTCGGTAGCCTGCTGGCCCTTGGAAATAGAGAGGGCGCGGAAAACAAAACCGAAAGGCACAAAGGGCACCCTTGAAGATTATGAATCGGTTGCGCATCATACACGTCCTTCCCAACTTTGGCCCGGGCGGGGCCGAGCGGATGGCTACGCAGTTGATGGTCCACCTCAATCGGGATTATTTCCGAGTGGGGGCGGTTTCCCTTTACAATCGGCAGGGGACCGATCTCGAGGACATGTTGGAGGAACAGGGCATTGGGGTTTGGTACCTCGGCAAACGGCGCGGCTTGGATCCCAGGATGTTCGTTCGTCTGGGTAGGGTTCTTCGAGAATTCCAGCCTCACGTGGTACACACCCACCGCTATGTGCTACGATATCTTCTGCCGAGCCTGGTTGTTCGCCGGGCGCAGGCTTGGGTTCACACGGTGCATAATTTGGCGGAAAAGGAGGTAGATGGCCTGGGAAGGTGGGTACACCGCCTGGCCTTTCGCTTGGGAGTAGTCCCCGTGGCTATAGCTGACGAGGTGGCCCAAAGCCTTGAGAGGGTATATGGCGTTAGGCATGTGCCTTTGATACCCAACGGTATTCCTGTTGAGCGATATGCCTTGGGAGAAGGGGTTCGGAAATCGTGGCGAGAGAGGGAGGGATTTGACGAGGATGCATTTCTTTTGGTTTCCGTGGCCCGTTTGAGTCCCCAGAAGGACCATGTAACCCTAATCCGAGCTTTTTCTAAGGCGGTTTCCCATCAACCTAACCTTCACCTCCTCCTGGTGGGGGATGGTCCCCTTCGTCCCCAATTGGAAGCGGAGGTTAGAGGTCTAGGCTTAGGGGGCAAGGTCCACTTTTTGGGCGTGCGGACTGATGTGCCGGAAATTTTGGCGGCGGCGGATGTGTTCGTTCTGTCCTCGCGGTGGGAGGGCAACCCGCTTTCGGTTATGGAGGCCATGGCAGCGGGGAAGCCTGTCATCAGTACGGCTGTGGGAGGGGTGCCGGAACTTGTTGAAAGTGGGGTGACGGGTTTTCTGGTTCGCCCAGGGGATGCGCAGGACCTGGCCCAGGCTATTGTAAGGGTAGCGGGTGATCCAGACCTCAGGTTGCGTTTGGGGCATGCGGCTCATGGTGAGGCGAAAAGGCGTTTTGATGTAAGGATCATGGTGGAACGTTACGAGGTCTTATATGAACAGCTTTTGGCGAAGAAGTAGGAGGACTGCTTCGCTTCTGAGACGTTGGGGCTCTATGCTCCTGGGGCGCAGCTATTGGCACGTCCCCCAGGGGCTTGGGTCGCGGTTCTCTCCAGGGGAACTTGCGGGGTACTTCAACGATCTTACCGCCAAGGTGCAATGGAATGGGTTAGTGGACGATCATGGTCTACCTGTCAATGAGGTTGACGGTAAGAGGATCTATTTTGCTACCACGCTTTTCCAAAAGGCTTTGGGCCACTGGGATTTGTGGCTGGGTTCGCCTGAAGGGGGCGAAGAGCATCGCTCGGCCTTCCTCGCGATTGCCCAGTGGGCGGTGGAAACCCAAGATGAGCGGGGGGGGTGGTCCTTGTGGCCGTTGCTGGGTTTGGACTACCCCTCGCCTTATTCAGCCATGACGCAGGGTGAAGGTATATCGGTTCTTGTGCGGGCCTACTGGCTTACCCGGAACGCCAAGTATATGGTTGCAGCGCGGAGGGCTTTGGAGCCCATGCGCACACCTATTGAGGAGGGCGGTACCTGCCGGGTGGTTCCTGAGGGGCTTGTTCTGGAGGAGGTGCCCTCGGAGGAGTATAGGGCGATACTGAACGGCTGGGTTTTTGCCTTGTTTGGACTCCATGATTATTCGTTTGTAGCGGATGGAGGAGATGTTTCCCAATTATTGAAGGAATCGCTAGCCGCTTTGGTGGCCTACTTGCCTTTGTACAATGCGGGTTACTGGTCCTACTATGACCTTTCGGGTCACCTGGCGAGCCCCTTTTATCATCAACTGCATATTGCCCAACTTCAGGCTTTAGCGCTCGCCTTTCCAGAGTATGCGGGTGCGTTTCAGAACCATAGACAAATTTTTCAGGCTCAACTCCGGAACCCGATGGGGCGGTTGAGGGCCGTCGCAGCAAAGGCTTGGCAAAAGCTTCGCAATCCTCCGGAGGTAGTGCTTAGATGAGGGTGATTTACCTCACCTCGAGCCTCCCTTTTGGCCCCGGCGAGCCCTTCCTTTACCCGGAGATCAGGGCCCTTAGGGAATTGGGGGTGGAGCTCAAGGTTGTGCCCATGTATCCTCGAGGTGCACCGGTTCACCCTGAGGCCGATGATGTGCTTTCCTTGGTGGAAGCCGAACCCCTTTTTTCTTGGCGGATCCTGCGAACTGCGGTGCGCACCTTCCTGCGATTCCCACGGAAATCGCTCGAGGCGTTTCTCCTTCTTTTTACACCCAATCCCCGCCACCTGCTTAAAAACCTGGCCATTTACCCTAAGGCGCTCTGGTTAGCCGAATTGGCCAGGTCCTGGCAGGCGGATCACATCCACGCCCACTGGGCGGCCACCACCTCATCCATGGCCATGGCAGCAAGCCACGTTTCGGGAGTACCCTGGAGCCTTACGGCTCACCGCTGGGACGTGGTGGAGAACAACCTTCTCCACAGGAAAGCGAGGCATGCCCGCTTCTTCCGGTGTATTTCGGAGAAAACCAAGTCTATGGCCCTTGAAAGGGGAGTTCCAGAGGAGAAGGTACTTGTGCTCCATTTGGGTGTTTCCCTTCCCGCCCTTTCTGAGCTGACCTCGAGGGGGGATAGATCTTCACGGGAAACCTTTGTGGTGCTCTGCCCTGCCGCTTTTCTGCCGAGAAAGGGCCATCGCTTTCTCATTGAAGCGCTGGCAGAGCTTCCGGATCGGGTTCAGCTTTGGCTGGCCGGGGATGGGCCTTTAAGGCCCGAACTAGAATCCCAGGTGCAGCGCCTTGGCCTTAAGGAGAGGGTCGGATTTTTGGGGTATCTTGCCCATGACCAGCTCCTCGAGCTTTACCGTGATAACCAGGTGGATGCCGTGGTTCTACCCAGTGTCGATCTTGGTGATGGGCTTAATGAGGGTATACCCGTGGCCCTCATGGAAGCCATGGCTTTTGGCTGTCCGGTAATCGCCACGGCCACCGGAGGGATTCCTGAGCTTCTTCGGGACGGGGCTGGCTTGCTGGTACCCGATAAATCGTCGCAGGCCTTGGCTACAGCCATCCGGCGTCTCCTGAACGATGATACCCTCCGCAAGGAGACGGCCGAGCGGGGCCGCCTTAGGGTTCGAACGGAGTTTTCGGTGGAAGACATAGCACAGACCTTGATAAAACTATGGGGGAGTGGGGATGCGTAAGATCCTAACCGTAGTAGGGGCCCGCCCCCAATTCATCAAAGCGGCAGTGGTGTCGCGGGTGCTCCGAGCCACCCCTGGGGTACGGGAGGTACTGGTTCACACAGGCCAGCATTACGACGACAACATGAGCCGCGTCTTCTTTGAGGAGCTGGAAATCCCGGAGCCCGATTATCACCTGGGGATTGGGGGAGGAACCCATGGCCAGAACACGGGCCGGATGCTGGAGGCTATTGAAAGGGTTCTCCTTGAGGAGAAGCCGGACTGGGTACTGGTCTATGGGGATACCGATAGCACCCTGGCCGGTGCATTGGCTGCTGCCAAGCTCCACATTCCTGTGGCCCATGTGGAGGCCGGGCTGCGCTCCTTCAACCGGCGCATGCCTGAAGAGATCAACCGCGTGCTCACGGACCATATCTCTGATCTCCTATTCGCCCCCACGGAAACGGCTGTGCAGAACCTTTTGCGGGAGGGTATTTCGCCGGATAGAATCCACTTGGTGGGGGATGTGATGTACGACGCTGCCCTCTACTACGGGGAGAAGGCGGAGAGACATAGCCAAATCCTCAAGCGGTTGGGTCTTGTTCCCAAAGGCTATATACTAGCCACGGTTCACCGAGCGGAGAACACCGACGACCCTAACCGTCTACGGGTGATTCTGGAGGCCCTAGCTGAGGTGCACCGAGAGGTGCCGGTGGTTTTCCCAGTCCATCCCCGCACACGCAAGCGGGCGGAGGAGTTTGGGCTTACCCATTTCCTCGATCAGGTGCTGGCCATAGTGCCCGTGGGATACCTGGACATGGTCATGCTGGAAAAGAATGCTCGACTTATTGTTACCGACTCGGGTGGCGTACAGAAGGAGGCGTTTTTCTACAAGGTTCCGTGTGTTACCTTAAGGACAACAACGGAGTGGGTTGAGTTGGTGGACCTGGAATGGAATGTTTTGGTTCCACCTGCTTCTGTACAGATGCTGCTCCGGCAACTTGCAAAGCCCTTTCCTGGGGGAAAGGATGGTGATGGCATTTACGGGCAGGGTGATGCCGCAGCCAGGGTCGCCACAATTCTTCTGCTATGAGAAGGTTACTCCTTTTAACTCATACGTACTACCCTGAAACTAGTGCCGGTGCACGCCGCCTTACGGACATTGCCCAATTTCTGACCAAGGAAGGTTGGCAGGTTACTGTAGTTACCGAGGCACCTCACTACCCTCAAAATCGTTTATATGAGGGCTATGGAAAGCAAAAAATCGATATACGCATAGAAGAAGGCATAGAAGTGATTCGAATAAGACCGTGGATCGTTCCAAAGCATAGCCTAGTTCTTCGCACCCTTAAAGAAACATGGTTCTCTTTACAGCTTCTTATTTGGGCTCTTGGGCCGAGGCGGTGGGATGTGGTTCTATCTTCCAGCCCCTACATGTTCCTGGGACAGACCGGTCTTATACTGGCGCGTTTAAAGAAAGCGAAGTTTGTTTGGGATATAAGGGATTTGACCTGGTTGTATCCCCGGGCAGTTGGGAAGAATACCTTTGGGTTGGATGCTGTTCTTGGGTCCATAATGAAATGGACTGCGAGTAGGGCCGACGCCCTTACAGCAGTTACTGATGAAATACTTGCATATTTCGTAGATGCTCGACCTTCTAGAGCCATTGTGCTTCCCAATGGTGTTTCTGACAAGTGGCTCGATCGCCTTTTGAACATACCAGAGCCTGATATTGTCAGTGGGGAAGAAATAGTCGTAGGATATGCTGGCCTTATAGGCTACAATCAAGCTCTTCACACACTTGTGCAGGCTGCAGCAAAAGTGCCGAGTATTAGGGTGTTCATCGCTGGTGATGGTCCGGAGCGTTTCACCCTTGAATCCTTCGTGAGGGACCACAACATACGTAACGTGGAATTTTTAGGATATCTTTCTCCAGAAGGACTTTTTGAATTTTACAGCCGGGTGCAAATTCTTATCGCTATGCTTAGATCGCACCCCGTGTATGCGGGAGCCGAACCTACGAAGTTATGGGAGTACTTTGCTACAGGCCGACCAGTTATCTATGCGGGGACCGGTCGTGTGGCAGAGATGGTTAAGGTTAGGGGTTTGGCGAAGGTGGTTCCTCCTGAACAACCTCTGGCTTTGGTAGGGGCCATTAAGGAAATTGTGGATAATCCAGAAGTGGCTAAGAAAATGGCTACCCAAGCGCGGCTATTCGTGAGTCGGGAGCGAAGGCGTTCTTTGTTGCTTTCACGCCTTGCCGAGTTGTTGGCTGATTTGGTTAGCCCTGGGGGTGTATATGATTGAACAGGAAACTTCTGTGCGGAACTCAAGGGTATTGGTGCGTTCAGTGCCTCATAGATCCGTACTGGTGTTGCTGGGATCCGATCTCATAATGCTCGCCGGCTCCCTTGCAGTCGCAGTTTGGTTCCGTTACTCATTGGACGATACACTATTGTGGGAGAAATACGTTACGCTTTGGCCGGTTCTGTTGCTGTTTCCTTTTGCCTATGCTCTGGCTGGGCTTTATGGGGTAGGTATTGTTCCCCCTGAAGAGCTTCGCCGACTCTCGTACTCTACCAGTTTGGTCTTCACGGTGCTGGGAGGAGCCACTTTCGTATTCAAAGTGGAGGATCAATATTCCCGGGGAATCTTTGGCCTTGCCTGGGGGTTGGCCTTGGTGCTGGTACCCCTGGGCCGGGCGTTGGCCCGCGAGCTCTGGGCACGTAAGCCTTGGTGGGGAACTGCGGTGGTGATCTTTGGTGCAGGTAAAACAGGTGAGGCGATTGTGCAAACTTTGGTAAGGAATCCTGGGCTGGGCCTCAAGCCAACGGCTGTTTTGGACGATGACCCGGTCAAGCATGGAAAAGAAATCGAGGGAATACGGGTAGTAGGGGGACTAGAACGGGCCGAAGAGTTCGCCCGGCAGGGAGTGCGCTATGCACTTATAGCCATGCCGGGGTTACCGCGAGAGCGCTTGCTTTCGGTCCTGGAGCAGCATGGTGCCTATTTCCCCAATGTTATCCTTATCCCCGACCTGTTTGAGTTACCCAGCCTGTGGGTGACTTCTAGAGATCTAGGTGGGGTTCTGGGACTCGAGGTGCGCAAAAACCTTCACTTACGGCGAAACCGTATCCTGAAGCGCGTTTTGGACTACCTCCTTGGAGTGCCCCTTTTCCTTTTCGCCCTGCCATTGATAGCATTTTTTGCTCTCTGGATCAAGGCGGTAAGTCCAGGACCAGCATTGTATGTACATGAAAGGATAGGATATAAAGGTAGGCGCATTCGTGTCCTGAAACTACGTACTATGTATCCTGATGCCGATGTCCGTCTAAGGGAGTACTTAGAGGGGAAACCCGAGGCTAAGATAGAGTGGGAACGATACTTTAAGCTCAAAAACGATCCCCGGGTCCTCCCTGGCGTAGGTAAGTTTCTTCGCTGGAGTAGTCTCGATGAGTTGCCTCAATTCTTGAATGTTTTTAAGGGAGAGATGAGCTTAGTGGGCCCAAGACCTGTTACCGAGGAAGAGTTGACGCACTATTACGGAAAGACAGCCGAGCTTTACTTGATGGTAAGGCCCGGCCTTACCGGGCTTTGGCAGGTATCTGGAAGAAATGATGTAAGTTACGAGGGCAGGGTGGTCCTAGATCGTTATTACATTCAGAATTGGTCTATATGGTTGGACATTCATATCCTTGCTCGGACCATTTGGGTAGTTCTTATTCGGAAGGGTGCTTATTGAGGGCACAGGAGGGCGTTATGGTCGAGCCTAAAGGCGACGAAGTGTCTCTTCGGGAAGTGGTGGAAACGCTTAAGCACCACCGTAACCTTATCTTGGTCACACCGTTGGTTTTTGCTGTTTTGGCCCTTATTTACGGGTTTTTTATCGCCGAACCTCGTTATGCTTCCACAGCCACGGTGAACGTGGCCCCGGTGCAGGTGCAGGCCCAGCTGGAGCAACGCATCCAGGTGCAGGGGCAGAACCTTCTCACCTTTGAGGGGCTGAAGGCCATTGCCTTTTCCGAGGAGGTCACCCGGGAGGTATGGGAAACCTTGCGGCGGGAGGGAAAGCTTCCCACCGCCTGGCAGGATCAGGGTGGCAGGCCGGGGCTGGAGCGGATGGTGGAAAAGGACTTCCGTATTAAAAACGAGTCTCCTCCGCTTCGGCAGCAGGTAGTGCCCCAGGGGCAGGTGCCCCCGGTGGTGGCCTCCCTTACCGTGCAGGCCCCGACCCCGGAGGTGGCGGCCAGGGCGGCGAACCTCTGGGCGGAGGCGGTGGTGAAAAGGGTGAACGCCATCCCCACTGCCCGACTCCGGGCAAGCCTGGGGGCCCTGGAAGAACAGATCGCCCCTGCGGAACAGGCTTACCGGGAGGCCCAGGCCCGCTGGGAGGCTTTCCAGCGCACCACCACCTTGCCCCAGGACAAGGCGGAGCTAGATGCCAAGACGGGGGAGAGGGTGAGCCTGGACCAGGAGCTCTCCGGCCTGGAGCGGGACCTGGCGGCAGTGCGGGGGCGGATCAGGGCCCTCGAGGCCGAGGCCCAGAGGCAGGCGGCCTTGGTACCCCTCGGCACCAGCCCGGAGCAGCTGGCCATCATCGGAAGGCGGCTTAAGGAGGCCCAGGAAAACCTGAAGCGGGAAACGGAAAGGGCCCGGCAAAGCTACTTCCAGGCATCCCGGACTCTGGAGCGCTTCAAGGCCCAGGAGCGTATCCCCGTGTGGCAGGCGGAGCTGGGCGCTTACACGGAGGGCTACGCCTCGGCCCAGGCCAGGCTTCTGGCCATTCTGAAGGATTTGGCGGTAAACGAAACCCGCCTTAGGGAGGCCCGCCAGCGTTTTGAGGAGTACAAAGCCCAGCTTCCGAATCTTTCCATAGAGAACCTAGTGGCGGGTCTTACGGTGAGGGAGGCGGAGGCTTTGGTGGCGGAGCGCTTGAAGGAGGCGGACGCCCGGGTGAAGGCGGCGGAGGCTGCTTGGCAGGCGTACCAGCGGGAGAGCCAGCTCAACGTGCTGAAGCAGCAGCTTGGGGGTTTTGCCGACCGGGTGGCGAGCATCCGGCAGCGTTTAAACGGGATTATCACGGAGCGGGCCCGGGTTCAGGAGGCCTTGGGTGTAGCCCGGCAACGCTTTGAGGAGTTCAAGGGTGAGCTTCCGAGCCTTTCCATAGAGAACCTGGTGGCGGGTCTTACGGTGAGGGAGGCGGAGGCTTTGGTGGCGGAGCGCTTGAAGGAGGCGGACGCCCGGGTGAAGGCGGCGGAGGCTGCTTGGCAGGCGTACCAGCGGGAGAGCCAGCTCAACGTGCTGAAGCAGCAGCTTGGGGGTTTTGCCGACCGGGTGGCGAGCATCCGGCAGCGTCTGGAGAAGATTCCCACGGAGCGGGCGGTGCTGCAAAGGCGCCTTGCGGAGGCCGAGGCGGAGCTGGCCAAGGAGCCCAAGCTGCTCGCCTTGGAAAGGGAAGTGGTGGCGGACCCCGTGGTAGCCGCCGCTATTGCCCGGGGAGGGGACCTGCAGGCCCTGGTGGGGCTGAAGCTCAAGAATCAGGAGCTGAACCCCACCCACCAGAAGCTCCTCTTCACGGCGCTGGACCTGCGGGCGGATTTGGCGGCCCTGGACCGGGAGGAGCAGGCTTTACGGGATGAGGAGGCACGGCTTCAGCCGCAGGTGGCGTCGTTGCAGGAGCGGATTGCGGAGGAGGAGGCGAGGCGGTCGCGGCTTTCTTTGGAGCTGGATGTGGCGCGGGACATTTATGCTGCGGTGTACCGGTATGCGGAGAACCTGAAGCGGCTTGCGGCGAAGCCGGAGATGAAGCTGAGGGAGGTGAGCCCGGATGTTCTCCGCTTCCGGGATCAGATCATCGATTTGGAGATCCAGGAGGCTGCTCTCAAGGCGGAGGAGCAGGCTTTGCGGGCTGAGGAGGCGCGGCTTCAGCCGCAGGTGGCGTCGTTGCAGGAGCGGATTGCGGAGGAGGAGGCGAGGCGGTCGCGGCTTTCTTTGGAGCTGGATGTGGCGCGGGACATTTATGCTGCGGTGTACCGGTATGCGGAGAACCTGAAGCGGCTTGCGGCGAAGCCGGAGATGAAGCTGAGGGAGGTGAGCCCGGATGTCCTCCGCTTCCGGGATGAGATCGTGGGCCTGGAGGCGGAAAAAGCTGCCCTCGAGGCGGAGCGGAAGGCCCTCGAGGGCAATCTTCAGGAGTACGACCGACGTATCCGCACCCTTAAGGCGCAGATCGCCGGCCAGGAACGCGAAAGGGAGGCGATCCTTCTGGAGTACAGCACCAGAAAGGCTGCCTACGAGACATTCCGTTCCCGCTACGACCAGATCGCCAGCCTTACTGCTCAGGACCTGGCCTTCGACAACCCCAACCCCGAGTACCAGCGCCTCCGCTCGGTTCTCATAGACGCCCAGGCGGAGGAGGCGCGCCTCCTGGCCCGCAAGGCGGCCCTCGAGGCCCGCATCGCCCAGGTGGAGGCCCGCATCAACCTGCTGAAGGAGCGGGTGGCCAAGGCCCAGGTGGAGCAGGACCGCATCAACCAGGCCCTGGAGCTGGCCAAGAACGCCTACCTGGCCCTTTCCCAGAAGAGGACAGATTTGCAGATCGAGCTGGCCAGCTCCGAAAGCAGCCTGGCCCAGGTGATCGCTCCCGCCTACCCCATCTACGAGAAGGTGGCTCCCAAGCGGGGCCTGATTTTGGCTTTGGCGGTTTTCCTGGGGCTGGTGCTGGGGGTGATGGCGGCCTTCGTGGCCGAGGCCCTGAGGGCCCCCAGGCCTGAGGCGGCGGCTGGGTAGCTTCCTGGTTGCTTGAAGTAAGCGGTTGGGTTGGGTATAGTAGAAAGCCGGTAGCCCCTTCGGGGGCTTTGGGAAGGGGAAGCCATGTTCGCGATCGTCAAGACCGGTGGCAAGCAATACCGGGTGGAGCCCGGGCTGAAGCTGAGGGTGGAGAAGCTCGAGGCCGAGCCCGGAAGCGAGGTCACGCTTCCCGTCCTCCTCCTGGGGGGCGAGAAGACGGTGGTGGGGGCTCCCTTCGTGGAGGGGGCCAAGGTGGTGGCGGAGGTGCTCGCTCACGGCAAGGGCAAGAAGATCACCATCTCCCGCTTCAAGGCCAAGGTGCAGTACCGGAGGAAGAAGGGCCACCGCCAGCCCTACACGGAGATCCTCATCAAGGAGATTCAGGGGTGAGCCATGGCACATAAAAAGGGTTTGGGTTCCACCAAAAACGGCCGGGACTCCCAGGCCAAGCGCCTTGGGGTGAAGCGGTATGGGGGCCAGGTGGTGAGGGCCGGGAACATCCTGGTCCGCCAGCGGGGCACCCAGTTCAAACCCGGCAAGAACGTGGGCATGGGCCGGGACTTCACCCTCTTCGCCCTGGTGGACGGGGTGGTGGAGTTCCAGGATAAGGGGCGGCTAGGCCGCTACGTGCACGTGCGTCCCTTGGCGTAGGCCCAAGGGGCGGTCTGGATGTTCCGGGATGTCCTGACGATCGCCGTCGTCGCCGGCAGGGGCGGCGACGGTGCCATCTCTTTCCGCCGGGAGAAGTTCGTGCCCAAGGGAGGTCCCGACGGGGGGGATGGGGGG
>Ga0209289_100727_pt1 | contig 15442 bp, 11 predicted proteins | sample GXS110809BmetaG_FD_184121 | JGI IMG/M metagenome (GOLD analysis project Ga0209289, IMG submission 184121) | Hot spring microbial communities from Gongxiaoshe hot spring, China to study Microbial Dark Matter (Phase II) - GXS 110809B (SPAdes)... ...
ACCTTATTAAGGGCTCATTAGGGAAATTTTTTTAACTCACCCCTTTAGTTCCCCCTTTCTAAGTTCTTAGAGAGGGGGTTAGAGAAATTTTTTGACTCACCCCCAACCCCTCTCTATTTAAAGAGAGGGGTGTCTAACGTTTTTAAAACTTGAAGACAAGGTAAGGGTTAAGAGATATAAGTTTTGCGGAGCCGTTAAGTTCGGCTGTTTTCTTTTTCTTTTTCAATTTTTCTTCAAGTTTTTTTATTTCTTCAGGGTAGTCAAAAACTTTGCGGTAATTCACAGCAACATTTACTTTTATTCCTTTGACTTCAAAATCTGCGCTTTTTTCATTTTGCAAAAGATAGTCTCTTGCGTAATTTGGCTAAGCCATCCTCCGAAGGACTCCTTAGGAGACTCCTTCGGAAGGTCAGTTAGCGACAATGACATGCTTGTTTGGGTTTGCAATAGAGAAACACTTAAAAATTTTAGTGTTTTGAGGAAAGTTTTTATTATATAAATTACATAAAAAGTAAAGGTATCTTTCAATCTTTTAAATGGAAAGTTTAGAGGATCTTATACGCGAGATAAAAAATGATGATGAGAATGCGTTCAGAAAGTTTTTTCTTATGTTTTATGATGATGTGTTAAGATTTTTATATTTTTATACTGGTGATAAAAGTGTGGCGGAGGATCTCACACAGGATACCTTTGTAAATTTTTGGAAAGCACGTGATAGGATTGATGTATCACAAAATCCAAAGAATTATCTTTTTAAAGTAGCAAGGAATTTAGCTATAAACTATATAAAAAGGCAAAAAGAGGAAGGTAAGGTAACAGCTGAAGAAAGCAACCTTACCCAACTGCCTGATGCTGAGAGCTTTGAATTAAGAGATGTTATTATTGAAGCAATTAGTGAATTACCAGACAGATGTAGAGAAGTTTTTATCCTTTCAAGATATACAAGTTTAACTCATAAGGAGATAGCTGAATTGTTGGGGATTTCCCTTCAAACGGTGAAAAATCATATAAGCAAAGCCATAAACCATTTGCGGAGGAGATTAGCGTCCTATCTTAATAAGTGATGACTAGTACTTTCGGGGCGATTTTGTGTATTTATATATGAAGAAAAACAAATAAGGAAATTTTACAGTTGTCAGGTCGCTATCGTTATAGTACATATTTTATGATAAGAGTTTTAAAGAATGAGGTGGGTGGTGAAGAATTGAAGGATTTTATGAAGTGGTTGGAAAAATCAGAACGAAATAGGGAAAGATTTGAGAAAATTCGAAAATTATGGGATCTTTTGGGATCTGTGAAAGTGCTTAAAGTTGACCACGAGAAAAACTATGTTATGGTTAGGAGTAAAATTAGAATGGAGAAAGCAAAAGGGGTTCTGGTTGCGAGGTATCTTATGAGTTTTATAAAAAGGAGATTTTATGTGTTAGGTGCGTTATTATTGTTGTTTGGTTGCTTGTACGCTTTTTTTAAATTTTATGGGATCTTTAATCTTCAAAATCAGAACTATGTGGAGTTTAAAGTTGGCAGAGGCGAAATAAGTAAAGTTATATTACCTGATAGCACTATTGTAGTGTTGAACTCTTCATCTAGGATAGTTTATTTGTCTCAACAAATTAGCAGGGTTGTTTATTTAGATGGAGAAGCATATTTCATTGTGCGTTCAAATCGCGATGCTCATACGGATGACTATTTAGCGACTTTTTGTGTAAAAACGGGTGAGATAACAACAATTGTATCGGGAACAAGTTTTAATATTAAATATAGGGATAGGAATTACTCACTTTATGTTGATACTGGTTCAGTTATAGTTATTAATGATAGGAAAAAGCAGGCGTTGAGAGTATTTGAAGGTGAATTTGTAACCGCAAGTGACAAGGAGGGGTTTAGGGAGGTTTCAGAGGGTAGAAGAGAATTGCATTTGATGTGGATGAAGGGGGAAATAGTTTTTGAGAGGATGAAACTAATTGAGGTTTTAAAAGAACTTCAAAATTATTATGATTTTGATTTTGTTTTTGTAAGAGCGGATTTAGCTGGGAGGGAAATTTCTGGTAAGTTCAAAAGGGATACGCCGATTGATAAAATTTTGAAAGCTGTGGCTTTTTCAGTAGGAGCAGATATTGAGATCGTATCAATTAAAGAGAAAAATGATAATTATTTGAAGTTGCTTGTCAAAATTAAATAATAAAATTTTTTGTTGCTGTATGAGGTTTTTGGTGTTGTTATTTTATTTAATAATAAATTTTAGCGCGGTTTTTTCTCAAGTAAAGGATGAACCAAAGTTACGCAATGTTGAGGTCAAGGTATCTTTTAAAAATGTGACTTTGAAAGAGGCTCTTAATTTTATTTCTAAGGAAACAGGGATAAGGTTTATATATGAGGACGGGGAGGTTGAAAGGGTCAAGGTAAATTATATTTCAAATAATGAGAAGGTGGAGAAATTGTTGGATAAATTGCTTGGAGCAGTTGGATTTAATTATATGGTTGTTGATTCCGTAACCGTTGCGATTGGAAGGGTAAAAAATCAGGGGAAAAGGGATAAGTTTGGGGAGGTGCGGGGTATAATTAAAAATGAGCAGGGTATGGTTTTACCCTTTGCTAATATTTATGTAAAGGAGGTAGGATTGGGATGTGCGACAGATAATGATGGTAAGTTCAAAATTTCATTGAAACCGGGGATATATACATTTGAGGTTTCATATGTTGGATATAAGAAGAAAACGATAAGCGTTGAGGTAAAGGAGGGGGAAATAAGTTTTGTTGAATGTATTTTGGAGTCAGAGGTTTTTTACATCGGTGCGATAGAGGTTGTAGCTTCTGGTGTTGAAGATATAATACCTTCGGAAGCAGTTAGCAAAACATTTATAACTGGAGCTGAAATTGAACATTTTCAAGCAACCAGCCTGGGAGATGTCTTAAATTTAGTTCCTGGGATACAAAAGACAGATAATCCAGGTATTGGTAAGACGGCTCAAGTAGCGATTCGGGGTTTTGAGGTTGATAAGATGTCTTCATTTGGAACGTTGGTAATAGTTGATGGGGTTCCTATAAGCAACAATGCGAATTTACAATTTCAAAAGTGGGTATCTGGGATCACCGGGCCGTCAAATCTTGGTGGCAGTGTTGATATAAGAACTATCCCGGCTGATAACATTGAATCAGTTGAAGTTATACGTGGCGTTCCATCTGTTAGGTATGGGGATATGACATCGGGGGTGATAGTAGTTAAAACGAGAACTGGTTATCAACCTCATCGTTTGAAAATAAAAGCTAATCCTGATACCCGAGAAGCAAATATAGGAGGAGGATTTAAGTTACTAAATAATGTTTTAAGCTATAATTTAAATGTAGCGCAAAGTGAGAGAAATGTGAGATTAAAAGGGGATGAATTTACAAGGTTAACTGGTCAATTGGCAATAAGCAGGAATTTTATAAACAATCGTTTATCCCTTAACTCAAAAATTTACGCCCAAAAAATTTTTGACGAGGAACAACCCAGGGGTGATGTCTATAGGACAAGAAATTATAATCGTGGTTATACATTACAATATGCGATATGGGGTGAGTATACTCCTGAAAATCCCGTTGGATATCTTACATATAATGCTTTCATTAACTATAGACGGGAGAATAGCATGAAATCAAAACTTGTTCAGTCGGATGTTAGAATTTTGCCAAGCGGGGATACTGTTTCATCTTATATCGGTAAGGTTGAGACGAGGGGATCTGAATGGACTGTGGGATCAAGAGTTGAATATACCAGGATATTCTCAATATACGGGTTTTCCCATAAAATGCTTGCAGGGCTTGACATACAATATAATGCAAATACTGGGGAGGGAGTTATTATAGATACGCTTTTTAACTATTATGGACCTGAATCAGGTAAATTACCGTATAGCTTTGATGATATACCGGGGCAGTTACTACCCAGCTTATATTTGGAAGATAAAATAACTGGAAAATTTTTAGGTTTGAACTTTTCACTTACATTGGGATTTAGATATGAAATGTACAGACCATATAAGTTTAACATTAAAGGATTATGGGGGAAGGGAAATATAATTCAGTCATATAATGGGACATACTTTAACCCAAGAGCTAATTTAATTTTATATCTTACAAAAGATAACCAGATTAGATTGAGTGTGGGAACGTCATCAAAGTCACCAGCGATGAGTTCAATTTATCCAGAACCGACAGTTCTAAGATGGAGAAACCCGACTGATAGCTCTATAATTTACATAAGACCACAGACAAGAAATCCATATTTAAGGGGATATATAGAAAAGCAAGTTGAGATTGGTTATGATCATAAATTTTTAAATATGATTGGTTTGTCTATATCTTGTTACTATAAATATAGAGATGATGAGCCTTCAGCCTTCACTATACCTGTTTTTTTCTATGATTCTTTAAATCAAAAAGTTTATTATATAGATAAATACGGGGTAAATCAAAACTTAGGATGGTCAATTGGAAAGGGCGTAGAATTTAGCATAAAAACGACCAAAATAAAGAAACTTAATGTAGAAATACAAATAACGGGAGCTTATACATTTACAAAGGGATCTTCTCGTGGATTTAACTATGACCCAAATCCGGATCGGAGTTTGGGAAGATATCCGAACTATAAAGTTCCAAATGTGCCGGTTGACACCATGGTTGGTTTTATATACCATAGAGCCATAACGTGGAGGGATAGATTTATTTTGAATTATTTTATTAAGTATACGTTAAAAAGTTTAGGATTATGGGCAACATTAAGGGCTGAGGCTGTAGTTATGGAGAGGTATAGGTATTATAATCTTGAGCCCATAGATTTTAGTTTGCCAACGGTAACGGAAGATGTTAAAAGGGCTCGGGAATTTGATGAGTCAGTAAAAACGAAACCTTTAAAGTGGCTATTTAGCTTTAGTGTAAGTCAATCAATTTTCAGAGGAGCTGAGATATCTTTTTATGTTAATAATTTCTTAGATGACCCAGCTATTTATAGATATTATGCGAATTATAAAGGAGAGATAGCGGAGGAAAAGAGGAATCCGCCTTTATTCTATGGTATAGAGTTTAGCATGGTAGTGGATGACTTGATAAAAACGATTGCTAAGAAATAAAGTTAAAACATGAGAATTCTTTTTATTTTTGTCGTCGGGTTTACATTTACGGTTAAATTTTTAACAATATTGTCTGGGTGTTCGCCGGAAATGCCGGTTTTATATGATGGCTCTGGGGTTATGAAAATTGTTTGTTTGTGGGATTCCCTGGGGATTTACATCCCGCTGAAGGACGCAAAATGTATAGTTACAAGTGAATACGGTATCAGGATATATTATACCGATGAGAATGGAGTACTTGATATCGGGGGACTGCCGGAATCTGTCTATAGCATTTCAATTCGTGGGATTCATCCGTTAGATTCAAGGATATCATTAGTTGGGGTCAAAAAAGATATAGAAGTTAAAGCTGGGCAAGAGGTGATTGACACTATAATAGCTATGCCAACATCCGGTTATGGTATAGTTATAAATGAAATATATGCATGTGGTCCTGTTAATAATATATTTTACTTTTTTGATCAATTTATAGAGCTTTACAACTCCACTGATAGTGTTAAATATCTTGACGGCATGATCGTAATGCGCGTCTCGGGTAATAATGAGGGATTAGGTCCGGGTGCGGATGAGGGAAGTGATGGGGATATAGATGGAGTTACATATGCTTTTAAATTCCCTGGCAAACCTGGTGAGAGAAATTATCCCATAAATCCGGGTCAATTTATCGTCATAGCATCAAAAGCAATAGATCATAGAAAGTTTGTGGCAACGAGTATAGATTTAAGCAACGCCGATTGGGAATTTTATAATCAGTATTCACCAAATGATATTGATAATCCTGATGTGCCAAATTTATTAAATATACTTCCCTACAGAACGACAGAATTTTTGATTAACCTTATAAGTGATATTGTTATAATAGCCACAGGGGAAGATGAGAATGTTGAGGATGGGGTGGATATAGAAACTATAGTAGATGGGGTTGAATATCAATCAAATCCTCATCCTATAACCAAAAAAACACTTGATCAGAGAATAGACAGGGGTTATGTATTAAGTCCACCAAGATATAGCGGGATGTCCATGCAGAGAAAAACGCCTGGATTTGACACAAACGATTCTTCTGTTGATTTTGAGGTAATACCAAAACCAACTCCAAAGCGGCAATGATAAAAGCTCGGATGTTAAAATTATTAATTATTGTATCTACGGTTTGTTACTCTCAGTATTATCATCAAGGTGAACCCCTTGAGGTTTTCAGGAATCCTTTAAGTGGATTTTTATCTGTCATTATGCGCGATGGGTTATCAAGTATAAATAATTTATCTCCGGCTTTTAATGACAGATTAAATTTATATGACTTTGGTGAGAATCCAGCTTGGATTACAATGGAGGAGAGGAATAACGGGGTTTGGGTGGGGTTTTATGGTTCAACTATTTTTGGGGGATATAGGAGAATATATGACCCAGCGAGATTAAATTATTACAATATAAATTTTGTCAGGGTTGAAAATCTTGGTAAAAAGGGAGTTTTTAAGGGCTATGCTTTATATAATTTTGAGGAGCGAAAAGGATTATATCGCTCATTGTTGCTTTACCCATATGATGGGAAAGCTTTTTTTGTAACAGATACAACTGTTGGCAACTTTCGTTATTTAGGTCCCAATATTGGTTTTGATTATGGTTTTGAACTTGTAAAGAATTTCTTTACGGGTCTTAGGCTCAGGTATACTCTTATTGATGGGTTAAAGGATATTTACACAAGACCAAGAACTATATATCGGGATATAGAATGTGTAATAGGTTTAGCATTTAAAGTTATGGAAAGGACAAGCTTTGGATTTAGCGCAGTGCTTATTAATTCACGAGAGAAAATTGAAGCGAAAAGTGAAGATTTATATGATGTTGAAATTTACTTTTTTAGAGGGGATCAATATTTTGTAAAGAGGAGAGCAAACTTGGTTGAATTTAATTTAAAGGATAGAGGTTACGCTGGATATACACAGCTAAATTTTTCAGTGGGCAAAGCGACGTTTGGATTTAATATTGGATATAAGCAAATAGGTAAATATTTAGTTGTTCCTTATGGTTTTATAGAGGAATATGAGTTTGGCTATGCAAATTTTGAAAGTTATATGGGGAAATTCATGGGGAGGTTGAAAGCAAGTGATTTTTTAAACATCGCTTTATTAATCCGATATGAGCATGATGATATTTGGAGTAAGCATTCTGAGAGAAATTTACTGTTATGGCATGAGAAGTTTGATTTTATGGAGTATGGAACTGGGATATCTTTTAGGGGTTTCAAGATGTTTCCAATGATTGCGTTTGAATTTATGATTAGAACTTCAAGATCTGATTCAATGAAATATATTGATAATAGATTTACAAAGTTAAAATCTGTTGATTATTCGTTGGGGGGTGCTTTGGAATATGCCCTTGATAAAAATTTTATTTTGGGAATAGGGATGAGATATCAATCTTTTACGAAGGATATAGTGACGGGGTGTGATAATGTCAAGTATTATGAGATAGCTGGTGGATTTGAGGTATTTCAAAGGTTACGTTTTATTTTCAGATTTGCAAGATTTAAAAATAGATCTGTTAATCTTTTACAAAATGAAGTTAAAAATGACTTTTCTTGTTTAATTATTGCAAAATTAAATTAATTTTAAACAAAAATAAAGGGAGGTGAACCAATATGAAGAAATTAACAATTATTTTGTTGGGATTGATATTTATTTCTGTTGTTGTAGCTCAACCGTGGCGTGAAGTGCTTGCTCCAACTTACCCCGGAGGCACGATATTTTACTCAGGCTTTATGGCATCAAAAAATGTTGGTTATATCGTTGGGAATAACGGAATTATTCTAAAGACAACAAACGGCGGTATGACTTGGGCGAAACTTAACAGCGGAGTGACAAGAACGCTTTATAGCGTTTTCTTTCTTAATGAACAACTTGGATTTGCAGGTGGATCAAGCAGAACATTATTAAAGACAACAAATGGAGGGATAACCTGGGATTCCATTAGCGTGAGTATAATTCCAGAAACAGGCGCAATTTATGGTATTTACTTCGCCGATAGTTTAAAGGGCTGGATGATTGCTTCTACTTCTTCTAGTGGATGGATATTGAGTACAAACGATGGTGGTACAAGCTGGAAAATTGATACTGTGATAAACAAACAACTATATGCGATGCATTTCGCGAAACCTGGGAAAGGAATAGTAGTTGGTAAAGATGCTGGAACCATATGGTATACAAAAGATGGGATAGTGTGGAATAATGCTCCAGCACCTAATTTGAGTCAATTCCCTTATACTAGAACCGACATAAGGAGCGTTTTTATGATCAATGAAAACTTAGCTATCGCTGTTGGCTGGGGTTCATTTGCAGCAGGTTTACAGCCAAGTATAATTTTAAAAACAACAAATGGCGGGGAGACATGGACTTTAATGGTTCAATCAGAGGAGAACAGAACATATGATAATTTATATTCGGTTTGGTTTAAAGATAGCTTAAATGGAATAGCGGTAGGGGGTGGTATTATGGGTGCCATAGTGATAAAAACAACGGACGGTGGTAACACCTGGGTTCCGCTTGGGGTTGGAATAGGTGCAACTTTATACTCGGGTTTTGGAACGGGCGATACTTTAATAGGAGCTGGTTCAGATGGAGTTATAGTAAGAACCCCTGATTTCGGAAATTCGGGTGAATTGATTACAAAAATTCCCGGGGCTACGATATATTCAATCCAAATATTAAATAGTGGCGTAATTTATGCAGCTGGTTACGATGGGATTTTCTTAAAATCTAAAAACTGGGGTAACTCTTGGGGTGCAGACTTTGTTAGTTCTCGTAAAGCAACACCAAATGTTAATACAATCCATTTCCTTAATGATGACACCGGTTTCGCAGCTTGTAGCTATAGATTGCTGGTAAGAACTAAGAATGGGGGGGAATCTTGGGAAATTTTACTGCCTGATACCCTTGCGACCACAACACATCTATATGGCGTTTATTTTATTAACTGGAATAAGGGATTTGCAGTTGGTCAGCTTGCGACAAATAAGGATGTGATTTATAAAACTTTAGATGGTGGGCTTACATGGGCGGTTCGTTCAAACATTGCGAGTAATGCTTGGAGAGCTGTGAAGTTTTCAACTCCTAATAAAGGAATTATAGTTGGAACGAAGCTAAAAGCGTTGTATACTGTGGATGGGGGTGAGACCTGGAATCTGGCAACTTTTAAAAATGTTCCTGCATCGCTTGCGAGTGCTGATTTAAGAGATGTTGCCTTTTTGAATGAAAGCGTTGCAGTAGCAGTTGGAAATAAAATAATTTTAAAAACAACTGATGGTGGCGCGACCTGGAATTATGTTGATTCAACTACAACATTACTTTACTCTGTGAGCTTTGCCAATGATAGAGTTGGATATGCGGTTGGTTCTGGGACTATCTTGAAAACTACTGATGGGGGAACAACATGGACAAACATCTACGATCCAAATGTTATCAAACAGTCAATATACTCAGTTTCCGCAGATACAGGAGGTTATCCGTGGATAGGTTGCTCATATTCGTATATCTACACAACAGCTCCTGTCGTCTCTGTTAAAGACCTGAACTATGTTCTGCCAGATTATAAACTATATCAAAATTACCCCAATCCATTCAACCCCATAACTACAATAAAATTCTCTATACCCGAAAAAGGAGATGTAACAATAAAGGTCTTTGATTTACTCGGTCGTGAGGTGGCAACTATAGTGAGTGATCAAACTTTTGAAGCTGGGGAACATTATGTCAACTTTAGAGCCGATGGTTTACCAAGCGGTGTTTATTTGTATCAATTAAAAGTGAACGGATACAGCCAAACAAGAAAGATGATTTACATCAAATAAGAAATCTACTATGTAATAACCTTGTTAACATCTGTGCAATCCCCTGAGGTTCTAACTGAAGTACTGAACCTTAGGGGGTTGATTTTTTAAAAAATTAAAAATAAAAAACCTATCACCAAAATGATAAACTTGGTTCTGGTTGTAATTCTATTTCTTGCCAAGGAACTTTGCCTTGCGGGTTTATTGGAGGGGGAATATGAAGAGGGGAAAGTATACAGGCACAGACTCAAAAATGGATTAACTATTTTAACAATGGAAAGACATAATGTGCCATTTATATTTCACCAGCTAACTTATAAAGTTGGCTCTGTCAATGAGCCTGCTGGTTTAACTGGAATAAGTCATGTGGTAGAGCATATGATGTTCAAAGGCACCAAAAAATACGCAAAGGGGCAGGTATCTAAAATAATATCACAAAATTCAGGTATATTTAATGCTTTTACGTCGTGGGATATGACATCTTATTATATGTATCTGCCGAAAAATAAAATTGAGCTTGCTTTTGATATAGAATCAGATAGAATGCAAAATTCAATTTTTGATACCGCGGAGTTTAAATCTGAAATTAGAGTTGTACTTCAAGAACGCAGAATGAGATCGGAAAGTAATTCAGGTGGGATCTTTTTGGAGAACTTATATTCAACAGCTTTTGCGGTCAGCCCATACCGCAACCCCATAATTGGTTGGGAGGAAGATCTTAAGAGAATTACACGGGACGACGCTTACACATATTATAAACAATATTACACTCCAAACAATGCTATATTGGTTTTGGTTGGGGATTTTGACACTAAAGAGATTTTGAGATTGGCGGAGAAATACTATGGTACCATACCTCCTGGACCGGAAATTCATGAACCTAATGTATATGAGCCCGCTCAAAAAGCAAAAAAAATGTTTAGTATAGTTCACGGGGATGTTATGTATCCAACGGTATTGATGGCATTCAAAACCCCATCATATAATCATCCCGATGCTCCAGCTTTATATTTAGCAGGTAAGATATTATGTGAGAGAAGCAGAGGTTCAAGATTATATAAGCGTTTAGTTGAAAATGAAAAGCTCGCGCTAAGTGTGAGCGGGGGATTTCCGATTTCAAAATATCCACGCTTATTTACAATATCCATTCAGGTAAATCCGGATAGTAATGTTGATAGGATTGAGAAGATTGTGTGGGAGGAAATAGAGAAGATGAAAAGAGAGCTGGTCAGTGATTATGAGCTTCAAAAGGCAAAAAACAGATATAAATTTACGGAAGCGTCTGAATATATAAAGAATTCTGATATAGGAATGAGGCTAAGCACATGGGAATGTTATTATGGATGGGATTACTACAACAATTTTTATAATATGGTTTTAAATGTAGCAAGAGAAGATATACAAAGGGTGATGAATGAATACTTTAAAGAGAGTGCTGTAACCGTTGGGTATTTGTTGCCGAAAGAGAAGAAAAGCATAAAATTTGAAGATGAAGAGACAGAAGATTTTGAACCAAACGCTGGGAGATTACTGGAACTTTCAATTATTGAAGATGAAGATAAATTTTTTTATCAAGGTGATTTTGGGATCTTTCTCTTAGAGGGATTGTCTCCAACGGGGTCTTTGGGACCTTTGCGGGGGAGTGAATTCATTGTGGATACTTTTGATATAGTTAAGCCTAAACTTATATCCCCAAAGGTTAAGAAAGCAAAGTTGAAAAATGGAATAACGGTTTACACGATTGAGAATAAACTTGCACCAACATTAGTTGTTACAGGTATAATTGAAGCTGGGATTATTCCTGATGAGATAGAAGGGAAAGCGGGAATTGCAAGCATTTTGGCTGATGTGATGAACAGAGGTCCAGCCAGTATGAGCTATGATGAATATGTAGAAAAACTTTCTTTTTATCCCATATCAATATCGGTGCGCGGAAATTATAGAGGATTTTCGTTTGAGGGTTATTCCTTAACTGAAAATTCCGACCAGATGCTAAAAATGCTTGTTGAGGTGCTCACAAATCCGAGGATGGATACTGCAGAGATAAATTTAATAAAGAATAAACACCGAACGGTTGCAAAAAATAGGTTCACTGGAACAAAGGTAAAGGCGTTTTATTATATGTTTGATAAAATTTTTAGAGATCATGAATACTCAAAGAATAAAATTACACCTGAAACTATAGAGAAAATCTCAACCGAAGACATTTTTAAACTTTATGAGTCATATATAAGACCAGACCGAACTACATTGATTGTTGTTGGAAATATGAAGCATAAGGATATGTTAAGCCTTGTAAAAAGATATTTTGAAAAATGGCAGGCTAAAGGAAAACCCCTGCCACTTAGGCTTGTGTCTAATGTGAAGGAATTGAACTACCGTGAAATGAAAGTTTTTCCAGATAGTGAATATACAGAGTGCACAATAAATCTTGGCTTTGCACCATATAATAATATCGGCAAAGATGAAGAGGAGGCGGTTGAGATTTTAAATTATATACTTGCACAAAGTGCTTTGACATCCAGAATAGGGGTTGAACTAAGAGATAAACAGGGATTGATTTATATGATAAGAAGTCAACTATGGCAGACGAGAGATGGCATAGGATACTGGAAACTAAATACGAAAACCGCTCCTGAGAATGTAGATAAGGTGATAAAGGGGATATTCGCGGAGATAAAGAAATTACTTGAAGAGGGGATAACAGATGAAGAACTTTTTAACGCTAAGAGGAGAATGCTTGGTTTGTTACCCCTGTATGCCGAAACACCGTTAGACGTAGCTTCAGTCGTTGCACGTTCATTAATTGAAAAAGTTCCCCTTGAAGAGTTTGATAAAAAATATGAAAAAATACTTAAGGTCAGTAAAGAAGATGTGATGAAAGTTGCTCGTAAGTATTTAACCTTGGACAAATTTATAGTAGTCGTTGATGGTCCTATAACACAGGAGAAACTTCAGGAGCTAATTAAAATAGATTAAAAAAATAAAATTTTTGAACTAACAATGCATAACAGGCAAAAATACCACATTTGGAGAGAAGCGGCATTGTTTTTCCTTTGGGCAATTTTAACTATTGGATCGGCTATTTCATCGGTGAAAATCCAAATGAACCCCCGTAATGAGTCCATTAAAACCTTGGGTAAGATCCCCGAAAAGGGATCCCCAGGACCTTTACAACAAAAAAAGGTAGTATCAGAAGCGGAATTAAAAGCAGAGGTACCTGAGTTAATTCAATATCATAAAGTAATTTATAAACTATGGCACATTTTCTGGCCAAATAAAGATATAGGTGGAATAGTTCAAAGTTTTGAAGATATAAGAAGAGGAGCTAATAATATCAAAAACGCTAAGCTGCCTGGGATCTTGAGGGATAAGAAGAAATTATGGGATGAAAATGTGGAAAGATTAATTGGGATAGTAAACGAGATGAGCGAAGCTATTGATAGTGGCGATTCAGTTTTAATTTTGAAAAAAACAGAAGAACTACACTCGCAATATGAGAAACTTGTTAGAATTGTAAAGCCAGTGATAAAAGAACTTGAGGAGTTTCACCAAATTCTATATGTGCTATACCATTACTATGTACCTGAATATAATGTTAAAAAGATAAAAGAAACAGCACCAGAATTGAGAAATAAGGCAGAAAAATTAAAAGAAGAAAGGCTTCTGGAAAAGATAAAATCTTCAGCAAGGGATGAATTTAAAGTAAGAGTAAATAAACTTTATGACGAGGTTTTGAGTTTTGTCGAACTCGTGGAAGGGAACTTTGATGCGAAAAGCGTAAAGAGGAAAATAGAAAAAGTACATTCAAGTTACCAAGCGGTTGAGAAATTATTTGATTAAATAAGAAAGCCTAATGATTATGCGCTAATCAAATTCCCACTTGACACTACCCAGGAGAGTAGAAGATTTGTTAGTGAATATGTACATGGTTAGATGGGATAAGTAAAGTTAAATCTATTTTTCAATGTCATGAGTTTTCTTGTTTCGTTTTTCTCAATATCGTAGAACAGGACAATGTCAATCATGTGTTGAAGGGTGGGGGGCCTGTCCTGAAAGGTCCTAAGGACTCTCCAAAGGAGCCCTTTGGGCCTTTTGGGGGGATCGCTTCGCCGACGTTTAAAACTTGAAGACGAGGTAGGGGTTAAGAGATATAAGTTTTGCGGAGCCACTAAGTTCGGCGATTTTCTTTTTTTGTTTCAGTTCGTTTTCAAGCTTTATTATTTCTTCTGGGTATTGAAAGACTTTTTTATAGTTTATTGTTATGTTGACTTTTAAGCCGTTGATTTCAAAGTCGGCGCTTTTTTCATCTTTGAGCAAGTTTTCGCGCACATAATCAAGCGCCCAGTCTTTTATTTGTTCTTCTTCTTTTGATAGCTCTTGAATAAGTTTTCTAATTTCAACGAGTCTTATGAAGGCTTTCATTTTTACCTCGTTAAGATATTCGGTATAATCTTTATTCGTTTTAATTTCTTCAAATTTCATAGCGACCTCCATTTTTTAGTTTGACATTTAGTTTTTAAATAGCTTAGTGATCAGATTGTTGAATAAAAAGAGTTAGAGCAAGTTTTATTATATCCTGCGCCGAGAACTTTATTGATACTTCGTTCTCAATGATAGAAGCAATCTTCGTTGCGCTTCTTAGTGCTTCAAGCAGCTGGGTTTCTTTGATTGGAGGATTCTCGGCTTTTTCAATGGAGATGAAGTCATTTATAAAGTTGCCTGATGCGATAAACTTAACGGAGTCATTTACAGCGATAGTTGGTTTTTTGGTTAAAAATCTGCTGAAGTTATACCAGCGATCGTTAATCTTGAGACCGCGTTCATTCACTTGTTGGACTTTTCCCTCAACGATCATAGTTTTCCCCTCATTTTGTTTAACATTTTGAATTTTGGTTGAAACAGCTGGAGTAATTCTTTTAATCATGGTGACCTCCATTTTTTAGTTTGCCATTTAGTTTTAAGAGTTTAGCATAAACTCATCCCAGCATTTTTTGCAAATGAAAACTTTCACTTCCAGGAATGGGGGGTTAATTTCTCGGTAGATTTCTGGGGATCCGCAACCGTCACATCTCTTTTTTTCTTCTCTTGATTGTTTCGGTAGATGTGAAGTAAAGAGCTCAAAGTAGAACTTGTTAATGACGAGATCGCTCATTCTTCGCATGGCTGACCTCCTTTAGTTAATTGTTAAAATTTGTTTGATGTAAAACTTGCAAACTGTTGGATCTCCTTTGGTTTTATAAATAACGCTATGTGGTGTGCGAAGCCAGACGAAGGAAACGACAGAGCCAGGTTTTATAATTTCCGAGATACAGAGGATGGGGCAGGGGAAATTGAAAAAGCGTCCGTCTGATGCACGAAGCCCGCGGGGAGAAACCTCTGCGACGGTGATTGTGATAATTTCTTCACGGTATTTCATTTTTTTCAAAAATTTTGTTTTTAAAAAGCACGGCAAAAAACGGAGCAATTTTTTGCCCCGAAGCCCCGCAGGAGACACACACGCCCC
>Ga0209289_100728_pt1 | contig 15427 bp, 14 predicted proteins | sample GXS110809BmetaG_FD_184121 | JGI IMG/M metagenome (GOLD analysis project Ga0209289, IMG submission 184121) | Hot spring microbial communities from Gongxiaoshe hot spring, China to study Microbial Dark Matter (Phase II) - GXS 110809B (SPAdes)... ...
GTCTTACAATGTACGGTGATGTCACAAAGGTGTCGAAATTGGTTTTATTCTGGCGCTCTTTTACTCAATACATCGGTGGAGCTGGTTTTGCACTTTTGATGTTGTCAATGGTTATAGGTCCTAAAGGTGTTGGGTTTTACAAAGCGGAAGGGCGTGCCGATAATTTGGTGCCGAATATCAGACGTTCAACGCAGATAATATTACAGATATATTTAACCTATACCTTAGTTGGTACTGTTGCACTTAGAATAGCCGGTATGAATTGGTTTGAAGCTTTGAATCATACAATGACAGCACTTGCAACCGGTGGTTTTTCAACAAGGAATGGTAGTATCGGTGAATTCAATAATCTCGCTATCGAAATCGTTGTAATCGTTCTTATGTATCTGGGTGCTACAGGTTTTGCAATTCACTATGCTTTTTGGAAGGGTAATTTCAAAAGTGTTCTAAAAAACGGTGAACCGTGGTTGATGACTCTATCAATTGCAATCTTCAGTTTAATTGTCGCTTCTAAAGGTGTTGGGAAGTACTTTGAGAATTTCTGGGTTAGTTTAAGGTATACAGTTTTTCAAATTGTTTCCGCAATTTCAGGTACAGGATTTCAAACACTCCCATTAAATGAAAAGAAATGGCTTGAGTTTTCACCTTTGATACTTTCTTTGATAGTACTGATGATTGCAGGTGGTCAGATGGATTCAACATCAGGTGGTATAAAACAGTTCCGTGTTTGGATAATATTTAATACACTTGGAGAATCTGTAAAAGGTTTCTTACTACCGAAAAATCGTATAAAAACACACATTCTTTACAAAGGTGAGCAACAACTTGTACTTTCACCAGAAAACGTAAAAGAAGCTTTATTAATACTTTTTCTTTATGTACTCTCTTTTATTGTTGGTTCTTTTATTCTCACTTTACATGGATACGATTTGGAAAAATCGATGTTTGAATTTGCATCTGCAATGGATGGAGTGGGATTGTCTACCGGTTTAACTTCACCTGATATGCCTTTGAGTGCAATGTGGACATTAACAATCGGTATGTTCACAGGACGTTTCGAATTTTTGATTATAATATACGCTGTATCGAAGGTTGTTGATGATATCAGAAGTAAATTCAAAACACCTTTACCAAGAAAAAATTGAAAAAGAGGAGTTGAACAAATTTGAATAACAAAACGATGATTTATCTTTTGATTTTTGTGGTTGTCTTCTTTTTGCTAATAGATATAATCACGCTTATGACCCGTGGCCCAAATTTCGATGTCGTTTTCTACGATTCGGATATTTATTCAGATTATTCAGATACAGCAACAATAACTACGGTAAGCGGACTGAAATTTAAGAATGACAAGAAGAAAAATGAATACATAAAGACTTATCAACAGACGTCTAAGCAAACATTCGAGAAATACTTTTCTGAGATATCAAAAGAAATTGGGAAATCAATATCAGTGGTAGATGTTAAATTTGACTGGAAAGAACGAGAAGGTATATTGGAGATAACTGAGCAAGTTACATTGAAAGGGCTTGTTGAGGAAAAGGAAAATTCATATACAATCGATATGGGAAAGATAAAGATGAACTCTGTAAGTAATTCAAACGTGAAAGTTCATATACCCTTGGATGCTGTTTTAGAACACGTTGAACCAACACCCACAACTCAAAAAGAGAACTTAATAGTTTGGACGGATAAAGATATTCTGTATTTCCCAAAAATCATTTACAAGAGGGGAGAGTAAAGATGAATACACTGCAGTGGCTTGTTTTATTTTCCACAATAGGTTCGTTAACACTGCTGTGGATAATATATATTTTGCAAAATTTGTCTCAGAAGAATGAAAAAACTCAAATCGATGAGGAAGAAGAGCGACTTGTAGAGTTAATGGGAAAGGTCAGAGTTTTTGTCGATTCTAAGATTGAACAACTTGATAAGAAGATGGAAGAGGTAAGGAAATTAGTGAAAGAATTAAACGAGCAATACATTGCGCTTTCGACTCTTTCTTTAAAAAATGTGAAGACCAAGTTTGAAGCACCCGCAAACACTCTAAGTTCTGGAAATGAAAGTCATGATAACAATATAATCACAGTGGAGGAAAAGTTGGTTGTGAACAACGTTGGTAATTTAAAAAGTACGAAATCTGAGCAAGTAAGCGATTACGAATCGTCTGATGAGAATAACGTTGAGAAAAAGATATTCGAAATGTACCAAAACGGTATGGATCCCGTTGAAATTGCAAAATCTTTGAAGATGGGTGTTGGAGAGGTGCAGCTGATAATCGATTTGATGAAAAGACAATAGTGGCGATTAATGTGTAATTCTTTCACCTAAGGAGGTGTTTACAATGATAGGTGAGCACCCTTATGTAAAGTGGGCAATAGAAGTAATCGAAAGTTACGTAAAATTCCGTAAAATTTTAGAACCGCATAGTAACCTTCCAAACGAATTGTTTGAAAGAAAAGCCGGAGCTTTTGTTACATTGCACAATCTTGATGGTTCTTTGCGTGGTTGTATAGGAACGTTTTCACCCATAAGAGAAAATTTAGCTTACGAAATAAGAGATAACGCTATAGCGGCGGCAACGAGAGATCCAAGATTTTCACCTGTTGAACCGGAGGAACTCCCAAATATCGTTGTGAATGTCGATGTATTGAGCCCTTACGAACCTGTTAAAACCATCGATGAACTTGATCCGAAAAAATATGGAATTATCGTGCAAAAAGGCTGGCGAAGAGGGTTACTGTTACCGGATATAGAAGGTGTCGATACGATCGAAGAACAAATAAGAATAGCAAAATTAAAAGCTGGGATATTCGATGATGATTTTGAAATTTTCAAGTTCACTGTTGAAAGGTACAGGTGATAGATGTGAAAGCTAATAAAAACAGAGCGCTTTCCTTTGTGCAAATTAAGGATACGGTCATTCTTGCGACAGGTTCATTCGGTCTGAGCTTTATGCTTTCGGTATACGCGCTCACCATTCCAAGGTTACTAATTGAAAATCACGTACCTTCCGCTTTGATAAATATTTTTGTATTCTCTGAACTACTTTTTTTTGCTTTATTTTCACCATTTTTCAGTTATCTTTTCGATATAACAAGAACGGCTATTGGAAGACGAACCCCGTATCTTATCATGTTCGGAATAACTTCCGCTTTTCTGGTTACGTTCATACAAAAAAATCCAGATGGTTCACTTATGAGCGTGTTGAGTGTCATACTGTTATTTAACTTTTCTTTATTTCTCTACTCGATATCGTTTTTCGGATTAGCACTGGACAAGACAACGTATCAAATGAAATTTCTTTTACCATTCCATTTAATTTTTTCAGGCTTCTTAGGAGTTATACTCAGTTACTTTTACATGATGAATTCCGAAAATATAGAGCTTGGTATAGAAACTCCTGTCTCAGGATTTATATTCTTGCTTTCAGCTCTCGCTGTTTCGTTTTTTATCATCGAGGATAAAAAGTACAAAACTAAGCTTTCAAAAACGGAAAGGAGAGAGTACAATTTCAAATTAAAAAATCTTTTTAACCTTTCAGGCTTTGAAAAAAGTGATTTGATTAAGTTAATTATCCTCGGAATTGTTTACTCACACGAAATATTTATAGCAGAATTACTTAGCTCAACTTCTTTTAGAAAAATAGTATTTGGTCAACTTCTCTTTGTAACAGCTGTTGGATTATCTTATTGCTTATGTATCTTTTCAAAGAAGATAAGCGAGTTTTCAGAAAAATCACGTTCAGTTCTTTTAATTGTCTTGTCATTATTGTATTTTCTGTATTCTTTTTCAAGCGTTTCAACAATTTTATTCTTGCAATTCCTTGTTGGTTTATTATGGGGGCTTATAATTCCAAAGGTAATTGGTTTTATAATTCCATCAAGAAGTGAAAGAATATTATTTTACAAAGAGTCTTTTGAGGAAAGTTCAAACAAACCTAAGGAAAACAATTTAAGACTTGCCTTATTTGAGTTTATCATTTTATCAATCTTAGGGTTTATAACTAGCATCATTGGTTCGAGAAATGTGAATTTGATTTACTCTTTAGTAGCTCTTTGCTTGTTTATCTTAAGCCTAAGTAAAAAACTTTCAGTTAGTAAAGGTTCGGAAAATATTTAATGCTTAGAGATCACAGAAAGTAGAGGTGGACAAGTTGGTTAAGTCTGGTGACAGGGTAGTGCTTTATGGTGAAGATGGGAAGAAATTTATTGTGAAAGTCGAGGAAGGTGGGAAGAAAGGTACACACCTTGGAGTTGTTGAATTCGATTCGATAATAGGTAAAGAATACGGTGATGTTGTAACTATCGGAAAGACCCAGAAATCTTACTATATACTTCCACCAACGTACATAGATGATATATTTTCAATGAAGAGAAAGACTCAAATAATCTACCCAAAAGATTCAAGTTATATACTTCTGAAACTCGATATAAAACCCGGTACGAAGGTTATAGACACCGGTGTTGGAAGCGGTGCGATGTGCGCAGCTATGGCGCGATTGGTCGGACCAACAGGTAAAGTGTACGCATACGAAAGAAGAGAAGATTTCTACAACCTCGCAATTTCTAACTTAACAGAGTGGGGATTGATTGATAATGTCGAGATAAGGCTCAAGGATATTTCCATGGGCTTTGACCATTCGAATGTCGATGCAATTTTACTCGATGTACCTGACCCAGAAAACTACATCCATGTATGTTGGGAAGCACTCGCCGGTGGTGGAAGACTTGGTGTCATATGCCCAACAACTAATCAGGTCTCAATGGTTCTTGAAAAGTTATACGAATACCCGTTCATAGATGTTGAAGTGTGGGAATCTTTGATGAGACAATACAAGCCTTACCCAAATAGATTGAGACCAGTTGATAGAATGGTAGCTCATACGACATTCCTGGTTTTTTCAAGGAAGGTAAATAAATTCATCAAAAAACAAGAAATAGAAAGCGAATCTTACGGAGATCAAGAAAATGTTCAACAAATCGAACAAAAGGAATAAATAGATAATCAAAATAATTGTTGAGTAACTTAAAAACACAGTTGATGATAGGTGAGGTGAGATTATGAAAGATGTCCTAAAAGGTGTGTTATCTTACGTATTTGTCGCAGTTGTTGTTATCGCTTCAAGTATTATTTTATCTGGTGCAACGGATACACAACTTTTGAACTACTTAACTCCACTCTACGAAACCATGTATCGTATCAATATGCACTACTACGAGATAAACAAAGTCAATTTCGATAAGCTTATAGATTCAGCTATAGATGGTATGGTTAAAGGACTGGGTGATGATTTTAGTTACTATTATCCAGCCAGTCAGATGACTGAACAACAGATAGAGATGGAAGGGCAATACGGTGGACTCGGGATAGAAGTCACATACGATAGTGACAACAAAGCGGTGAAAGTGATAAGCCCAATGTACGGTACACCAGCGTGGCGTGCTGGATTGCAACCGGGAGATTTGATTGTTGGTATAGATGACCAACCTGTTAGCGAAATGGAATACATGGAAGCTGTCAACAAGATGAGAGGTAAGCCGGGTACCGAAGTTAAACTGACTATAAAGAGAGGTAAAGACATAATAGAAGTGAAGATTATAAGAGAAATCATTCAAATAATACCTGTTAAATCTGGAACTACAAATTTCAACGGTAAAAAAGTGGGTTATGTACTCTTAACAAAATTCAATGAACCAGTACCGGGAGAACTTCAAAAAGCACTTAAGAAGTTATATGATCAAGAAATTGAGGCATTGATACTCGATTTGCGTAACAATCCTGGCGGACTTTTGGATGTAGCCATTCAAGTATCGAATTATTTCCTCGACCCTGGAAAGATAATAGTCTCTGTGAAAGACAGAAACGGTAAGATTACCGATAGATACATAAGCCAGGGTAATAACTATCCAAAAGTTCCTATGGCGGTACTCGTTAACAACGGTTCAGCTTCCGCTTCCGAAATTGTTGCCGCTGCGCTTAAAGATAATAACAGAGCTATTCTCGTGGGTCAAAAGACATTCGGAAAAGGTTCCGTTCAAAGAGGATTTCCATTGAGTAACGGTGGAACGGTGTTCCTTACAATTGCTCATTATCTGACTCCAGCTGGAAAAGATATACACAGGGTTGGGATTGAGCCAAATGTAACTGTTCAGGAAGCTACAAATACAACAAGAAAAGTGGAAGCTAAGGCTTATACATTAACAGATATAGAAGTCGATATTAACGATCCAGTCGTTAAAGCAGCACTTGAAAATCTAACAAAAACACAGAAAAAGTAGTGATCTAATTCCATATGAAGATTGAATTTTACGCCTTGTTCTTATTTTTAGTATCTATAACCCTTTTTTTAGTGCTCGTTTCACAAAAGAAAGAAGTAATTATGGAGGAGGTTTTGCCTTCTCCCTTTCTTTCTGTTAAGAATCCTTATAAAAGGTTGATAAATCAAAGAGTTAACGAAATCAATCGTCAACTTTTCTTTCTTGAATACGGTAAAAGTATACCAAGTGATATAAAAAGTGTGAAAGAGCTTGAGAGAATTATATTCCAAATTCAAGATACGCGAGCTAATAAGGAAGTTGTAAAGAAAGTTTGGAAATATTGGTGGGGATTAGGAATAGAAGAGGTCACATTTAAGATAAAGCACATAAATATAAAATGGTATCCATACATATACAATTCTAACAAGGCAAATATAACGTTTGGAGAAGCATTATATTATGCTCTCACTGGAACTGTAACACCATTTTCACAATCTAAATCCAACATGGAGATAATTAAGTTGATATCAGAAAAATACAAAATAGAGTTTTTTGAAAAGTGATGGAAATAACAAATGAAGGGAGTGTGTGTCACTCTGAATAAAAAGACTCTTCCAGAAATGTTAAAATCAATTTTTGCAATATTATTTCTAATTATACTCTACACATGGTCAGCAACTAAATTACACCTTACCGTCTTTATGGTAGATAGTTTTATTTTTAATTTCTTTGTGTTGTATATCCCTACACTGGTATTTTTCTCAAGTGTTTTCTTAGAAACATATGAAGTCTTCAAAGAGGTTCAAAGATTAATAGTTTATTCACTTGCACCTGTTATAGCTTTCCGAATCGGTTGGTATGGATATTCCTTTCAATATTCTTTTGTGGTTTGCTATATCATTTCAAATTTCATAAAACCAAAATTTTCAAAGAGATTCCCAGTGATTATGTTCAATGGAATAATGTTGTTAATCTTCTTAATTTGGAGGGTTGTGTAAATTGGAAAAGTTTGCAAAGTTATTTATAGAGTTTATCCTAAGAAATTCAAACAAAGTGCTGGTATCTTTGGTTGTAATCTCGATTTTCTTAGGCCTTTATGCTGCATTCGGTTTAAAGATAAACGCAGATATCACTGGTCTTGCACCAAAAGATGACCCTGTATTCCAAGATTTGGTCAAATATACTTCTGAGAAGGTTACTTCGAATACGCTCATTGTCGCAATCTTGGGAGTTAAAAAACACAATCCCGATTCAATAGCACAGGAACTAAAGGATTTATTTGAACAGAGCGAATACATAAACCAAGCTGAGCCTTTCGATAATCCCGAAACGCTCGTTAAGTATGGCATGTTGTCTATAAGTGAGGGTTCAATCGCTGATAGTGTGAAATACTATCAAAGTCTCTTAAACGTTGAGCCACGAACACTCGTAGATTTTCGTTTCTGGAGAAACCTCGGATCTACGTTATACGACTTGAATTCTTATCTTGAAGACCTTTTGAAGAAAAGTGGTATTAAGAAATATTACCTCATCTCTCCAGATAACGATCTGATTGTCATGAACTTTTCAATTACAAAGCCGATGTCTGATGTCAATTTTGTGACCAAAGCTGTTGAATATTTGAAAGAAGTTTCCAAGAAATTCGAGAAAACCTACAATGTCGAAGTAAAATTCACTGGCGGTGTTATGAGCACCTACGAAGCAAATATGCAAGCATCAAAAGACTTTACAATAACAAGTGTGATTTCTCTTATTGGAATTGTTGTAATATTGATATTGGGGTTTGGTAGCTGGGTAGAATTAGTTTTGCTATTTGCTGGATTAATAATGTCTATGGCTGTTAGTCTTGGTTTAATAGCTTTACTTTTAAAAGAGTTGAATATCGTCACAACCTTCGTAAATGCTATGTTGTTAGGTCTCGGAATAGATTACGCAATGTATATAGTTACAAGGATACAAGAACGTTTTAACATAGAGGGCGTTAGTAGGGAAAGTATAATAGATGCATTTATTGAAAATTTCCGTCCATCTTTTATATCGATGGTTACAACAGCATTGGCTTTTGCAACGATGTTGTTAAGTCCATCGAATGCGATTAAACAAATGGGAATATCTGTTTCTATTGGTATCTTTATTTATTTCACGATTTTCAATATCTTTGTACCGATAGCTCATGATAAATTGATAAATATGTTCAAAACAAGGCAACGTGAGACTTACGTGAGATTTGTTGATATTGTCAGAAGAACGAGAGTATTGTATGTGGTAACAATTCTTATAACAATTGCAATGTCGATATTCGGAGTTTATTCAATAATGAATTTTTCTTACACCACTTCAAGTTTGATTTCGAACGATGCTGAGTCAACAATTGCTTCTAACTTAATATCCCAAAAGTTTGGTGCCGTTGGTACAAGCGATATAATAATCGCTGAACCTGATATACACAAACTTGAAAAAACTTTGAATGAACTTAAAGAAAAGAAACTCATAAATTCCGATTTTTCTATACTCTCGTTCATACAAAATCCTGAAAAAATTGCTGAGGAAAAGTCGAATATATACGTACAAGTTTTACAATTGACGCACGTACCAATACTTGAAATTTTATTCAAAAAATATGGACTTTACGAAAGCTTCGTCTCCACAGTTGATGTAATTAAAAATATATCCACAACGGAAGACTTGTTTAAATTGATGGAAAAAGATATACCAAGTTTGTTTTACAAGGATATTCATGGAAAAACATACCTGTTGGCGTACATAACACCAACGATGGATGTATGGGCAAATAATAACATAAAGAAGTTCTTTCAATCTGTACAAGAATACAAGGTATACGGCTATACTGCTCTTTTTTATAACATAATTGAAGAATTGATAAATTCTACTATATGGGTGTTTGGTTTTGTTTTTATAGTTGAGTTTTTGGTTCTTTTCATCGACTTTAGAAGTTTCAAAAAAGCTTGGAATATACTGCTGTTGACTTCTCTTAACACACTTGCCGCATTCGGTATCTCTTACCTTGTCGGTATCAAGACGACGTTTATAACGTTTATCGTTCTTCCAATATTCTTGGGAATAGGTGTCGATAGCCTTGTTGAACTTGACCACAGCGTCAAATTTGGGAAAGAGAGTATTATAAAAACAGAAAAAGCTGTTATTATGTCTATACTTACAACTGTTACCTCTTTTGCAAGCTTTTTGATAGCACGTGGTAAATTACTTAGAGAATTTGGTTTTGTTACGTCATCTGGTTTGTTTGGTACGTTATTTATATCTTTGTTCTGGTATCTGAACACGATTGATAAATATCCGAGACGTTCAAAAAGGGTGAGAAGTGATGAAAATATTAATGGTGTCTGATACATATCTTCCTCAGATAAATGGAGTTGCCACGTCGATCTATCTTTCAAAAAAATACCTTGAGATGAGAGGACACGAAGTTTACGTTGTTGCGCCTGTTGCTCCAGAAGGAGAGGAAAGGGTTCTCGTTGTTCCAGGTGTGCCTTTTCTTTTGGAAAAACAGCATAGAATAGTGTTTGCTAATCATTTAAAAATAATGGAATTTGCCAAAAGTAACGGTGTAGAAATTGTACATAGTCACGACCCTCTCGCACTGGGAATACGGGCTTTGAAAGTACAAAAAGATTTAAAAATTCCACATGTTCATACTTACCATACGTTGCTTACCGAATATCGCCATTATGTACCACCTCCGTTCACACCGGACAGGAAAACCGTGGAAGAATTTTCACGGTGGTTTTGTAATAAGGTGAATATTGTAATCGCACCAACTGAAGAAATCAAAGTTGAACTATTAAGATATAAAGTGCAAAGACCGATAGAAGTTTTACCTACCGGTATAGATACTATTGAATTTTCAAAGCCATCAGAAGTCGATGTTAGAAAAATTTACAATATCCCACAAGATGCGATCCTTTTGATGTACGCTGGTAGGCTCGCCAAGGAAAAGAATTTGGAGTTTTTATTCAACGTCGTGAAAAGATGCATGGATTATAACAAAGATATCTGGTTCCTTGTGGTTGGTGATGGACCTCAGAGGAAAGAACTTGAAGATTTTGCTCAAGAAAATGGTATGGAAAAGAGAACTGTTTTTACAGGTTACGTTCCACATGCTAAGATTAAAGATTATTACAAAGCATCCGATCTGTTTGTATTTTCATCGTTAACAGAAACCCAAGGGCTTGTTGTCCTTGAAGCTTTGGCAACTGGTACACCTGTGGTTGCTATTGCATATAAAGGCATAGCAAATGTGCTTGTTAACGGTGAAGGTGCTCTAACGACGGGTATCGATGAAGAGGAATTTTACAATGCGATAATAAATGCTATTGAAAAAAGAGAAGAATTAAGCAAAAAAGGCATAGCTTACGTTGAAAGATATTGGTCGATGAACACAATGGCTGATAAATTGGAAAGAATATACACATCCGCGATAGAGGAAGGATACATAGATTTCAACATGCCTTCAATAATAAATACATCATTGCAAATAAAAATTAATGCCTTATTTAAAAGGCTAACAAACTTATTTGCGGAATAAGATTTTTTACTATTTTTCCTTGTGTGTTCTTTCTAATTCCTCGATTTCTTTCAAAAACTTTTGATAACTTTCGTATCTTGAAGTGCTTATCTTACCTTTTGAAAGTAACTCTTTCACATAACACCCTGGTTCATCAATGTGAAGACAATCTGGAAAATAACACATATCTGTGGGGAACTCTATGAAGAGTCCCCTTAATCTATCCATAGAAATTCCATCAATTTCAAGACTCGCAAACCCAGGAGTATCAACTACCCAACCACCGAAAGATAGTCTAAGCAATTCAGCCGCAGTTGTGGTATGCTTACCTCTACCTAACTTCTCAGATATCTCACCGGTTCTAAGCTTCAAATTACTTTCTATTGCATTGAGTAAACTACTCTTTCCAACACCTGACATACCGGCAAAAACGGAGATTTTATCTTTTAGATGTTCCTTCAAATCCTCTAATCCAATATTTTTTAATGCACTTGTTTTAACTATAGGATACAATTTACCGTATATACTCCCAAACTGGTTTATCTTCTCATCGCTCAATAGATCTATCTTATTCAAGACTATCACAATTGGTAATCGCTCATTCTCCACCAACATGATGAATCTATCGAGAATATCAAATGGCACTTCGGGTTTTTCAATCGTCGTCACAATCACAACTTGGTCGACGTTTGCAACACTTGGTTTTTTCAGCTCAGTTCTTCTGTTCAATATATTTTCTACAACACCTTCGTTATTAACAACGTGCGTATATTCCACAAAATCTCCTGTTATTGGTCTAATACCTTGCTTTTTAAACTTGCCTCTCAATTTACACAACAACCTATCCCCACTATCGATATCCTCAACAACCAATAAATTTGAATAGAATTTCACGACAATACCTCTATTTCTGACTTTCTTACTATCCATCAAAATTGTCCTCCTTCTATTTCATCGTTGGTGCTGTCAGTACCAATCTCTGTTGGTTGTAGTTCTGGTTCTGGTTGTGGTTCTGGTTCTGGTTTAAATTCAATCTGTGGCTGTGGTTGTGGCTGCGGCTTTGACTGAGGCTCTTGTTGTGGTTGAATAGGTTTTTCTGTAGGGAACTCGAGCTCTACTGATGGTGGAACTATTTCAACTGGTCCACCTATACTATCTGTCGTGCTCGTTGTTTCAACTGAGTCTATTCCGTCCACAGGACTTGATTCGGAAGTCATAAGACTTTGTTGAGAGGTTGTCTGATTAGTATTTCTACCGGAACTAATGAAGAGAACTAAACTTTGAAAACTTGTTATCTCACTTCCAGCTGTTGGAGAAGTAGAGACTACCGTACCGTATATACCAGGACCAGAAGTTTGTCTTATTGAAGTCTTTACATTGAGTTCCCTCATTACTTGTTCCACACTCTTATACCAACAATATTTGAAATCCGGCAATGTAAATTTCACTGTTCTCACATTTTCAGTAAATAATTTAACTTCCCTACCTACCTTTACACTAACATTCGGAGATGGATCCATTTTTATTACTTTCCCACTTTCACCAACAACGGTTACTTTGAACCCTTTCTCTCTGAGCTCTTGTTCAGCTTTTTGTGAATCTACATTAATATAATTTGGTAATATAATCGTACCTTTCCTTGCTTGAACGTACATCGATAAATAGAAAAATAGAAAACCAGCTGCAATTCCAGTGACAATTCCTAATAGTAAAATTATTAAAATTCCAAGAGTTGATGACAAAAACTTACCTACGCGAAAATTAGTTTTTTTAACATTATTGCTCTTTAATCTCCTATCTATCACAGGAACACCTCCACTTTGTTAGTCACGAATTACAAGTTCCGAGCGTCAAGTCAAAAGGATAAATTTCATCGCTTCACGCAATTCGCAATCCGACATTGTATTTCTTTGAATTGGAATTATCCTTTGTGTCTTCTTCTAAGTTGACCACACGCCGCATCGATATCTGTTCCTTTTTCTTTCCTGATTTCGTTTTCTATATTGTGTTTATCAAGTACTTCTTTAAACCGCTCAATTGCCCAATGATGTGGTCTTTCGAGTTTCAATTCACCGGACGATGGGATAGGATTTATCGGAATAAGATTTACATACGCTCCCATACCTTTAAGTAATTGGGCAAGTTTCTCCGCATCGTCAACAAAATCGTTGAATTCCCTTATTAGTATGTACTCAAATGTCACCCTATTTTTCGTTATTTTCTGATACTCTTTTGCAGCGTGGATAATCTCTTCGACAGAATATTTTTTATTCATCGGTACTATTATATCTCTTTTGTAGTTTGTTGGTGCATGCAACGAGATAGCAAGTTTCACCTCAGGTAAATCGTTTGCCAGTTCGATAATCTTTTCTGGAATTCCAACGGTTGATATCGATATTCTTCTCATACTGATGTTCTTACCTTTTTTATGGTTTAAGATCTTTACGCTTTTGACGACCTCTATATAATTCAACAATGGTTCACCCATACCCATGTAAACGATATTTCCTATATTCACACGTCTATGTGATTCCATAGCTATTATTTGGGAAACAATTTCACCAGCACTCAAGTTTCTTACAAAACCACTCTGACCTGTTGCACAAAACACACACTTTGCTGGACAACCAACCTGTGTTGATATACACGCTGTTACTCTATCTGGATGGAACAGTAAAACGGATTCTATGGTGTTTCCATCTTCAAGTTTCCAAAGAAATTTCGTTGTTTTGTCTATAGCCGATATTTGCATATCCAAAAGTTCTGGTATGTAAATATAAAACCTCTCCGAAAGTAAACTCCTATTTTCTTTGGAAAGATTCGTCATAGCTTCAAAATCGAAAACTTTCTTTTTGTAAATCCAGTCCCAAACTTGATCAACTCTAAACTTCTCGAGTCCAAGTTTTCCAAATTCTTCAACTAATTCTTCGTAATTAAAATCAAGTAGATTCTTCCTCACACAAACCACCTCACAAAGTTTATATCATATCGTGTCATCTAACATAGAAAGAACAGCATCCGTTGTACTTGTAATTTTTATTAACTGGTTTCACTATGAAATTAGCGTATTTCGCCACAATTTCTTGAAGATGTTTTCTGTATTCTCCTTTTGGTTGCATACATCCAAGAACAATATCTTTGAAATACTTATTTGCATATTTGAAAACTTCACCAACTTCTTCTATTGACGGTGCCTCACAGTTTTCAAATTTAGTTCCTTTTGTCGGAATAAAAACATTTAAAACTATCGACTCAAAGTGCTCAGATAATATTTCTATTGCTTTATACTCATGTGTTATTTTACCACACAAAACGCCTACGGTAATGTGTGGAACTTTTTTAACTTTTAAAGGTTTCACCGAATTCAATATTTCTTCTGGTTCACGTTCAATTTCATAAATTTCCTTGAGTACGTTCTTATCAGCGAAAAAGTCGAAACTAACCACATCGGCAACTACTTCAATTTCATGCGGAGGATTTTTCGGAAATCCGATATGAAAGTTGTACTTTAAATTGTATCTCTCTTTCAATGCTTTCAACTTATCAATATAAGGCTTGAACGGAATCTCTCCGTTCGGCAACATTCCTCCGCTTATGAGAAATGAATTATACCTGTCAACATATTTCTCAATATCGTCTATGTGAACCATATGTTCAAGGTAACGTCCATTACAATGAGCACAATTTAACGGGCAAGATTTTGTGACACTTACAGAAAGAGTACTTCCTGGAAAAATGCCTGTTGGCTCGCTAAAATTCACTTATTCATCCTCCAGTTAATTGAGAATGTCGTTACACGTTCTTTCTCATCAAGTTGCATCCAACCATCCAAGTCAAGTTCAATTAACTTATCAAGAGCACCTTCGTACTCGGCCTTCGTAATCTTTCTACCTATCAATTCGTCGTTTTTCGCATAAAAATGTGGAATATACTGAGACATAAGTGCAACTGGTATATTTTTATCGACACTTGCGATAAATTCAAGCGCTTTCTCATGACCACTGACATTGTTTGGTAACACAAGAATACGAATAATAAGCCCTTTCATTGTACTTTCGTTAAAAGGGCCAACTTGGTTGTACATCTCAACTATCGCATTTTGACTAACAGTCCAGTAGTCGGGCACTTTCGAATATTTCATCCCATACGCATCATCTGTGTACCTTATATCGGCAAGGTATATATCAACGTACCCATTTAGCTCTTTCAAAATTTCCACACGTTCGTAACTTGAGGTATTGTAAACAACAGGCAAATTAAATCCATCTTTTCGTGCTATATCGATCGCTTTTATGATCCACGGTAAATGTGGTGTTGGTGTTACCAAATCGAGAGTCTTCGCACCGGCTTTTTGAACTTGTAAAAACGCATAAGCAAGTTCTTCGACACTCAGTTCAAATCCAACGCCTTTTTGTGAAAAACCCATATTTTGACAATATACACATTTCATTTGACAACCAGAGAAAAACACCGCACCGGCACCCGTTTCACCTGAGAGTGGTGGCTCTTCTCCTTTATGTAATACAATATTCGAAACCTTTGGTAAATACCCAACACCGCATACACCAACAGTGGTTTTTCTATCAACACCGCACATCCTTGGACAAAGATTACAGCTGTTCAG
>Ga0209289_100730_pt1 | contig 15419 bp, 5 predicted proteins | sample GXS110809BmetaG_FD_184121 | JGI IMG/M metagenome (GOLD analysis project Ga0209289, IMG submission 184121) | Hot spring microbial communities from Gongxiaoshe hot spring, China to study Microbial Dark Matter (Phase II) - GXS 110809B (SPAdes)... ...
GAAACTAAGATACAAAGCAAATATTCTTGTTTCAATCCCTCATAGGTACGCTACAAACTTTAGTATATCACATTTTCATTTTCGAGTCAATACAAGTTTCAATCCCTCATAGGTACGCTACAAACTTTTTGTACAGCTTCACTATATTACAAATCTTAACAGTTTCAATCCCTCATAGGAACGCTACAAACAAGCAAAGAACGACACGGAAAATTCATTCCTGCAGAGTTTCAATCCCTCATAGGTACGCTACAAACCAAGAAGCTTGAGCCTATTGTTTCAGAACGAAGAGTGTTTCAATCCCTCATAGGTACGCTACAAACCGGGTTAAAAGAATTAGAGGCTAATATGAGCATATGTTTCAATCCCTCATAGGTACGCTACAAACTCAGACGCTTGCTTCCAATTGGAAGCGACGAAATATTGTTTCAATCCCTCATAGGTACGCTACAAACCGCATTGTATACGAAGATAAAGAAGCTATCACAAGCTAGTTTCAATCCCTCATAGGTACGCTACAAACAAACTTGGCGGTAGCTTGGCGAAAATTGGCGAAGGTTGTTTCAATCCCTCATAGGTACGCTACAAACTTGATAGAAATAGCGATAAAGAGCTTTATGAACAAGTGTTTCAATCCCTCATAGGTACGCTACAAACTTTACAACAACAAAGAGATGAGTTGGGTGATTACTTGTTTCAATCCCTCATAGGTACGCTACAAACAAAATGCAACAACAATCAGTTGAGGAGGGGTTGGGTAGTTTCAATCCCTCATAGGTACGCTACAAACTTTCCAAAACTCAGCAATGTGATAATAGTATTCAAGTTTCAATCCCTCATAGGTACGCTACAAACAAGATACGTGGCTAACTTTACAAGCATGGAAGGAAGGGTTTCAATCCCTCATAGGTACGCTACAAACATGTGCTTGTAATATATCTCTGGAGATGGTAAATCATGTTTCAATCCCTCATAGGTACGCTACAAACTCAAGTAAATCAGCGTCAAAAGACAAAGGAAGCCATGTTTCAATCCCTCATAGGTACGCTACAAACAAGAAATATCATCTTGCTGGTTGTCGTACAATCAAGGGGTTTCAATCCCTCATAGGTACGCTACAAACACTTGAGTTCTTTAGGACTCCCCGCTGCAATATAGAGTTTCAATCCCTCATAGGTACGCTACAAACGCTTATAACGTTAAGAACAACTTTATTACCCAAGTCGTTTCAATCCCTCATAGGTACGCTACAAACCTGAATTGATACGCTTCAAAATTGATTCAAATCAGAGTTTCAATCCCTCATAGGTACGCTACAAACGCAAATGGAAAATAGTAAGCATCTTTGTTGTTTGGGTTTCAATCCCTCATAGGTACGCTACAAACTGTTTCTGCTGTTAAAAGTTGGAGCGTATATAAACCTGTTTCAATCCCTCATAGGTACGCTACAAACTTGGATTTAAAAAAGGGGGGCTTCAGATGAAAACGAGTTTCAATCCCTCATAGGTACGCTACAAACACGCTTCAACAAATATTTTCTTTCCATTTTCTTCGAGTTTCAATCCCTCATAGGTACGCTACAAACGCTTGATGTATCTTTCTTTTGTTAACACAAACGTAGTTTCAATCCCTCATAGGTACGCTACAAACTAGCTTTTGCTACAATCATTCGAGCTTCGTCTTGTGGTTTCAATCCCTCATAGGTACGCTACAAACCTTGTTCACACAGTTAAGTCACTTGCGCATGACGTTGGTTTCAATCCCTCATAGGTACGCTACAAACCTTTGAACGGAGCATTTGTTTCAAAGAAAACACCACGTTTCAATCCCTCATAGGTACGCTACAAACAAGAACAAAAGTTATATCTGGTGTTGTACAAGATGGTTTCAATCCCTCATAGGTACGCTACAAACAAGAACAAAAGTTATATCTGGTGTTGTACAAGATGGTTTCAATCCCTCATAGGTACGCTACAAACCAAAGCAGGGCGGTTTTGTTTTTTTTGTGTTAGAACGTTTCAATCCCTCATAGGTACGCTACAAACTTTTTCCAAAAATAATTGTAAAAACAAATTTCTTGAGTTTCAATCCCTCATAGGTACGCTACAAACTCGCTCCAGCAAGCGTATTGCAAGATACACAGATGCTGTTTCAATCCCTCATAGGTACGCTACAAACGGAAGATACAAACAAATTGCTCAAGTTTTTATCTGGGTTTCAATCCCTCATAGGTACGCTACAAACGTTATTTGCAAAAGAACCTTCTCAAATTGAAGTATAGTTTCAATCCCTCATAGGTACGCTACAAACTTGTTGCCGGGAAAAAGAAACTTGCAAGCATGACGTGTTTCAATCCCTCATAGGTACGCTACAAACTCGCTCCAGCAAGCGTATTGCAAGATACACAGATGCTGTTTCAATCCCTCATAGGTACGCTACAAACGAGAGCAAATTTCCAATCGCATCGTCTTGTGGTATGTTTCAATCCCTCATAGGTACGCTACAAACCCAATCCTTCTCATTTTTCCACGTACACTGTTACCAGGTTTCAATCCCTCATAGGTACGCTACAAACTGTTTAATACGTTTTTGTAAAAGAGCACGAATAGCTGGTTTCAATCCCTCATAGGTACGCTACAAACGATTACGCACTGGTCATCCTTCCGAAAGGTTTCCAAGGTTTCAATCCCTCATAGGTACGCTACAAACGTGTTAGCCTTATGATTTTTCTTGACCATTTCATTTGTTTCAATCCCTCATAGGTACGCTACAAACATGCAAATACATCCTGCACCGTTAAATACGCAAGCGGAGTTTCAATCCCTCATAGGTACGCTACAAACTAAGTGGAGGTGTAATCGTTGCAATATCGGTCGGCGGTTTCAATCCCTCATAGGTACGCTACAAACCAATATTGATTTGTTGTTCGTTTGCAATATTTACCATGTTTCAATCCCTCATAGGTACGCTACAAACCTCGCTATGGCTATCTGCTGACTTACGAAAGAGAAACGTTTCAATCCCTCATAGGTACGCTACAAACCCTTCTTGCAATCGCAAATACAGAAGATTATAGAGGGTTTCAATCCCTCATAGGTACGCTACAAACAAAACTGCCCCTTGGGTCAGCATTGTTGTACTCTTGTTTCAATCCCTCATAGGTACGCTACAAACTTAAAGAGAATTACAGAGAAGACTGGGGAAAAGTAGTTTCAATCCCTCATAGGTACGCTACAAACTTTGTTGGAGATAGTTTGTTGCTTCCTCTAGGGGAAGTTTCAATCCCTCATAGGTACGCTACAAACATTCTAATATTTTAGAGAAAGCAAAAACAAAAGCTAGTTTCAATCCCTCATAGGTACGCTACAAACCGGAAAAACAAGTTGGAATTGATATATACGAAGTATGTTTCAATCCCTCATAGGTACGCTACAAACAAGTGTTGACTCCAGCCAGTGGTGCCCCAGTTAAGAGTTTCAATCCCTCATAGGTACGCTACAAACATTAGTTGCTGTTGCTAAAGCTTCATCATATTTTGCGTTTCAATCCCTCATAGGTACGCTACAAACTTGATTTGGTTAAGAAGCTCGATTGTTCGAAACTGGTTTCAATCCCTCATAGGTACGCTACAAACGAAGAAAAAGAGTACAACAACGCCCAACCGAGAGGAACTCGTTTCAATCCCTCATAGGTACGCTACAAACGTAGTTGACCTCACCACCATGGGCGAGTTACCACAATCGTGTTTCAATCCCTCATAGGTACGCTACAAACATTATCACCCTTCTAAGCCTTGGAAGTGATAGCCGGTTTCAATCCCTCATAGGTACGCTACAAACCCCAAACAACCGGAGATACTTGTGTTGATTGACAAGTTTCAATCCCTCATAGGTACGCTACAAACGGACATTGTTCAAGAAATCATATTACAATTACTTATGTTTCAATCCCTCATAGGTACGCTACAAACCAAAATCATCGAATGGTCTTTGTATTTTCTCTAACTCAAGGTTTCAATCCCTCATAGGTACGCTACAAACAAAAGGTATCTCCAAATCCCTATAAAGGGATAAGAGGTTTCAATCCCTCATAGGTACGCTACAAACTTAATCTCGTACTTCATCTGTTCACCACCTACCAAAAGTTTCAATCCCTCATAGGTACGCTACAAACAAGAATTCATCGATGATATGCTTTCATATGCTTCCAACAGTTTCAATCCCTCATAGGTACGCTACAAACTCCAATTCTCGAATTGCTTCCAAAGGTAGGATGTTCGTTTCAATCCCTCATAGGTACGCTACAAACCATCACTGGCGATGTTACACGAAACTGGTTTTATTGTTTCAATCCCTCATAGGTACGCTACAAACAATACTTCCTTCCTGCGTTTTAACTGTTGAAAAGAGTTTCAATCCCTCATAGGTACGCTACAAACCAGTGCTTTTAGTTCAGACACTTACGAAAGTTTCCTGTTTCAATCCCTCATAGGTACGCTACAAACGTGTAAATGCAAATTTCTTAAGTATTTCATCTTGCTGTTGTTTCAATCCCTCATAGGTACGCTACAAACATAGCCATAGCGAGAAAAGTCTGCAGAGCTCGAAAGGTTTCAATCCCTCATAGGTACGCTACAAACTTTATAGCTGACTTCGAATGGCTTATTAGACCTAAGTTTCAATCCCTCATAGGTACGCTACAAACACCTCACACGTGCTGCAACAACACCACGCCAATAAAGTTTCAATCCCTCATAGGTACGCTACAAACCCGAAGCAGTGCAAAAATGCAGGTATCTTTATATGTTTCAATCCCTCATAGGTACGCTACAAACCAAACAAACCGTATCAGGCAATAGAGCAATTACCGGCGTTTCAATCCCTCATAGGTACGCTACAAACAAGGATCATCCATGCTATTTTTTGGTGCTTCGGGTACGGGTTTCAATCCCTCATAGGTACGCTACAAACGCGGTATGCAGTGATATTTACACTTGGCAGAGCATCAACGTTTCAATCCCTCATAGGTACGCTACAAACATCATAGCGCTTAAGTGTAATAACTGTGCTTGACGTTGTTTCAATCCCTCATAGGTACGCTACAAACTGTACTTAAATCGATTTTTTCGATTTGTACCTTTGCACTGTTTCAATCCCTCATAGGTACGCTACAAACAGATGAAAAGGTTGAACAAGAGCAAAAAGAAGAGCTGTTTCAATCCCTCATAGGTACGCTACAAACGTAATTTCAAAGCACGGATAACTTCTCTGGAAGCACTGTTTCAATCCCTCATAGGTACGCTACAAACGCAAAGCGGCACTTGGTATTGCGTTTGGTGCGGTTGGTTTCAATCCCTCATAGGTACGCTACAAACAGGAAGAGTACTATGAACAGATCAGAAAGCAACTCGGTATCGTTTCAATCCCTCATAGGTACGCTACAAACGTCCTATACTCGCATGCACTACTCCGTTTGTTTCCTGTTTCAATCCCTCATAGGTACGCTACAAACATTATCCAGAAAAGCTATCTTCAACCCGATTTTCTGTTTCAATCCCTCATAGGTACGCTACAAACATATTTGCGGCTAACTGGTTAGAAGACACAAAGAAACGTTTCAATCCCTCATAGGTACGCTACAAACGATAGTGCAAACAAGAAAGTTGTGCTCGGACAAGCGGGTTTCAATCCCTCATAGGTACGCTACAAACTTACTTCGATTGTAATTCTGATACTTTCCTTGTTTGGTTTCAATCCCTCATAGGTACGCTACAAACAGCAATCGAAACGCCTTCCTGCCTTCTTCAATATCGAGTTTCAATCCCTCATAGGTACGCTACAAACCACAGTTTTTAGCAGAGAAAGGAAAAGAGATGGATAAGTTTCAATCCCTCATAGGTACGCTACAAACTACTTATAAAACGAGCGATTAAGTACCCGAACAAGGTTTCAATCCCTCATAGGTACGCTACAAACTCTCCAGTCTGTAAAAACCGCAAAAACGATAAAAATGTTTCAATCCCTCATAGGTACGCTACAAACTTATCAAGAATGCTGGGTTCCTGTGAGATTTGTTTTGTTTCAATCCCTCATAGGTACGCTACAAACTCACTTACATTCCAATTAAAGTTTGTCATAAATGAAGTTTCAATCCCTCATAGGTACGCTACAAACAAAATTCAAGAGCATTGGGAAAGATTTATCGTTGCACTGTTTCAATCCCTCATAGGTACGCTACAAACGTTTAATCAAACAAGTGAAGTACTCTCCGTATCCAAGTTTCAATCCCTCATAGGTACGCTACAAACACGCCCAACCGAAGGGAAATTTCCGGGATTACGGCGGTTTCAATCCCTCATAGGTACGCTACAAACTTTCGGGCAGTCCGAAAGTTTCTTTACAGCAATACAAGGTTTCAATCCCTCATAGGTACGCTACAAACTAGAGCATTTTAGAAGCACAGTGTGTGTTAAGAGCATGTGTTTCAATCCCTCATAGGTACGCTACAAACAAGGGTGAGCCTGTAACATTCTCTGTAACTGCTCAAGGGTTTCAATCCCTCATAGGTACGCTACAAACAGACCAAGCTGGCTGGAAAAGAATCGGTTTCAAAAGTTTCAATCCCTCATAGGTACGCTACAAACTCTAAAATCAATCCAAACTTATTTGCTTCGTTTATAGGTTTCAATCCCTCATAGGTACGCTACAAACAGTTTTCTTTGGTACTAACAGAATTGTTAGGGACAATGTTTCAATCCCTCATAGGTACGCTACAAACGGGTAGTCGGTTCTTTACTTAGTTTCTCATATAAATGTTTCAATCCCTCATAGGTACGCTACAAACTTGTGAAATTCATCTCAAACAGTATTTTTTCGAGTGTTTCAATCCCTCATAGGTACGCTACAAACTAATACTGCACGGGGTGCTTGATCTGTATTCACCGTCGTTTCAATCCCTCATAGGTACGCTACAAACTGGACATTAAAAACGAGTTTCTTGCTCCGATTATAGTTTCAATCCCTCATAGGTACGCTACAAACACGAAAAGTTTCTGGCAAGCGCTTAGCTACATTGCGTTTCAATCCCTCATAGGTACGCTACAAACCAATGGAGTAATCAAAAAGCTCTGCTTAGTTTCGAGTTTCAATCCCTCATAGGTACGCTACAAACAAAAATTGACCTAAAGTTTCATCTTCAAACGATTTACCGTTTCAATCCCTCATAGGTACGCTACAAACTTTTATTAATTACATTCCAAAAGCCGTACCTTGCTAGTTTCAATCCCTCATAGGTACGCTACAAACTGTAGCTTTTGATGATAAATATTTGCAACGGATTCCTTGTTTCAATCCCTCATAGGTACGCTACAAACGCACTCCACACCGCCCGGGCTTCGTTGTGCCCGATGTTTCAATCCCTCATAGGTACGCTACAAACACAGATCGCATCATGGTTGAAAAACCATCTAACGAATTGTTTCAATCCCTCATAGGTACGCTACAAACACAATATATGAACTTTCTGACTTGTTTGCACAATTACGTTTCAATCCCTCATAGGTACGCTACAAACAGAGAGTACGTTGCAATTCTTCGAGCATCGTATTCAGGTTTCAATCCCTCATAGGTACGCTACAAACTATACTTCCAAAGGACAATCAGGCTTTGTCAACGGGCAGTTTCAATCCCTCATAGGTACGCTACAAACTGTAGTGATTGGTATCTTTTTGAGAAAGAGTTGAAGTTTCAATCCCTCATAGGTACGCTACAAACAAGCGAAATAGAAACAATTTATCTAATTTATTTCGAGTTTCAATCCCTCATAGGTACGCTACAAACTTGTAGCAAATTGTTTGATCACTACCACCAAACACAGTTTCAATCCCTCATAGGTACGCTACAAACTATCTTCCGTTACTTTAAAATAGTTAGCTACACAGTTTCAATCCCTCATAGGTACGCTACAAACGTATACCTTACGCACGTACTTATGCGGTTTTAGATGGTTTCAATCCCTCATAGGTACGCTACAAACTCCGTTTGTACATGTTTATCGTTTGAAACCAGAATAGTTTCAATCCCTCATAGGTACGCTACAAACCTACGCACACCTGAAGATCAAGCAAAGCTATACAAGTTTCAATCCCTCATAGGTACGCTACAAACAATTATTCGCTGATTGGCGGTGCTGTGCAATTAAAAGGTTTCAATCCCTCATAGGTACGCTACAAACATTATAACAACGTTATCCAACTTCTGAACGAAACAGAGTTTCAATCCCTCATAGGTACGCTACAAACAATCGAAACCTACTACGGAAAGCTGTCCCTGTACGAGAGTTTCAATCCCTCATAGGTACGCTACAAACGTTACACCCATTACAAAGTCATCTGAAATCCAATAGTTTCAATCCCTCATAGGTACGCTACAAACCTCCATTGCAAGTGCCCAAAATTTGAAGAGGATTTCCTGTTTCAATCCCTCATAGGTACGCTACAAACTAAAAAATTTGAAGTCAAAATTGCGTTATATGACAGGTTTCAATCCCTCATAGGTACGCTACAAACTAAACGATAGGACGAAAGTGCAACAGGTCTGGATAGCGTTTCAATCCCTCATAGGTACGCTACAAACTTTTTGCAACTGTGCTTACAAATGGTTGATTTTCCAAGTTTCAATCCCTCATAGGTACGCTACAAACAATTACTCTTGTTCCAAATATTTACGAAGATAGCAAGTTTCAATCCCTCATAGGTACGCTACAAACAAATAATGTGTCAGAAATTGGAAAAAGAAAGAGTCAAGTTTCAATCCCTCATAGGTACGCTACAAACTTCTGAGACATCTATCGATGCCTTGCACCCTGCATTGTTTCAATCCCTCATAGGTACGCTACAAACCAATTTGATGCGAATATTGTCGATAGCTTTGCTTTGTTTCAATCCCTCATAGGTACGCTACAAACGATTATTCAACGTTACATTTGTTGAACTGCTCTTTGGTTTCAATCCCTCATAGGTACGCTACAAACGGCATTGAAACTTGAAAAAGGTCAATTAGCTTTAGTAAGGTTTCAATCCCTCATAGGTACGCTACAAACTCTTCGATGCGCCCCTCTAAGGCGCCAGAAGTTTCGGTTTCAATCCCTCATAGGTACGCTACAAACTATATCATTTTTAGGCACGAAAGTCAAGAAACAATTTGGGTTTCAATCCCTCATAGGTACGCTACAAACGCTTGGGGAAATACGAAAATCGTGTCCATTCATAAACCCGTTTCAATCCCTCATAGGTACGCTACAAACTTAGCGCTGTCGGGGGTACTTGCAAAAAAGGGATTTACGTTTCAATCCCTCATAGGTACGCTACAAACACGGTTGTCCAGCGGCGGTTGTAGGAGAGACGAAGAGTTTCAATCCCTCATAGGTACGCTACAAACTGGGTGGGAAAATGGTTTTATGCCCCAGGGAACTAAGTTTCAATCCCTCATAGGTACGCTACAAACTGGGTGGGAAAATGGTTTTATGCCCCAGGGAACTAAGTTTCAATCCCTCATAGGTACGCTACAAACCAGGAACAGTGCTCCTTTTCAAGAAGGAAAAAACAGTTTCAATCCCTCATAGGTACGCTACAAACTGAGACTACTTTCGAAACGTTATGCTCATACAAGAGGTTTCAATCCCTCATAGGTACGCTACAAACTTACATTGCATCTGTGGGAAAAATTTCACGAAACAAGGTTTCAATCCCTCATAGGTACGCTACAAACAACAAATCACAAAGTTACTTTCGAAGAACTTATAAGTTTCAATCCCTCATAGGTACGCTACAAACAAAGAGAAGAATTCAGAGATAAGTTTCTTGAGAAAAGTTTCAATCCCTCATAGGTACGCTACAAACGTGGAGAAGAACTTACAAGGGAGGGAAGGAAAATGTTGTTTCAATCCCTCATAGGTACGCTACAAACTTGCTATCGCAAGCACAGAAACTTGCCGAATCACGTTTCAATCCCTCATAGGTACGCTACAAACAAATTTCGTAGCCAACAAACCTAAATTGAGATTTTTAAGTTTCAATCCCTCATAGGTACGCTACAAACGCCATTTGCCAAACAATTGTTGGCTATTAACTGTCTTGTTTCAATCCCTCATAGGTACGCTACAAACGTTTCTTGCAAGTTATAGCAAAAATGCATAGCAAAAGTTTCAATCCCTCATAGGTACGCTACAAACCTATAAACCTCAACAGCAGATTTCTTTACAAGTGATAGTTTCAATCCCTCATAGGTACGCTACAAACTTTAGGGAAATAGCAAGAGAGATGCAAAAGCAAGGCAGTTTCAATCCCTCATAGGTACGCTACAAACGCGAGAGCTGGAAAAGGAGGTGTGATTATGAATTGCTGTTTCAATCCCTCATAGGTACGCTACAAACAGAGTTAAAGAGAATATACAGTATGCGTATGGGTTATGTTTCAATCCCTCATAGGTACGCTACAAACCCGACAAAAAAGTATTCATATTCGTGCTTCGAAAGGAGGTTTCAATCCCTCATAGGTACGCTACAAACACCTTGGAGATATTGTGATTTCCGATTTTAACACCTGTTTCAATCCCTCATAGGTACGCTACAAACTAGTGCATCTCAAAGTAAGGTATCTCCGAATTCCCAGTTTCAATCCCTCATAGGTACGCTACAAACACTTAAATCGATTTTTTCGATTTGTACTTTTGCACTGTTTCAATCCCTCATAGGTACGCTACAAACGCTGTTTGAGAGTTTCTTGCTTTATCTTAATTTCAGGTTTCAATCCCTCATAGGTACGCTACAAACGATGAACGTCCTGAGCTGGCTCCAGCTAACCGTCATCAGTTTCAATCCCTCATAGGTACGCTACAAACTTTTAATTGCTTTGTTTCTGTACGCACTTGATTTGTACAGTTTCAATCCCTCATAGGTACGCTACAAACTAATTCTAAGATTTGTGTCGCGTAATATGGCACAAAAGTTTCAATCCCTCATAGGTACGCTACAAACCCAGCGTTCATCGAAAATTCATATCTTGTTGAAGAGTTTCAATCCCTCATAGGTACGCTACAAACCAGGATTAACACCTATTCAGAAATCACAGAACACCGGTTTCAATCCCTCATAGGTACGCTACAAACTAAAAAGCCAAGGTTTAGTTGGAAAGGGTCAAGAGTTTCAATCCCTCATAGGTACGCTACAAACGCAATTCAGCAAAAGTTTTACCAAACCGATTTTCGAGTTTCAATCCCTCATAGGTACGCTACAAACATGTTGCCGTCTCTTCAACCGAAAGCCCCATCTCTTGTTTCAATCCCTCATAGGTACGCTACAAACAAAATCAAGATTTTCAATCTCAACCCACTTGAGTCGGTTTCAATCCCTCATAGGTACGCTACAAACCAAATTAGCTGACGTAGTAAGAGAAACTGGAAATCGTTTCAATCCCTCATAGGTACGCTACAAACTTCTAAGAAACTATTAGTGATTTTTAAAATCGAATCAATGTTTCAATCCCTCATAGGTACGCTACAAACCCAAATGCCGTTGCGTGTTGTTGCAGCAAATAAAAGTTTCAATCCCTCATAGGTACGCTACAAACTGTTCACAAAAGCCTTACAAACATACGGCTTCAGATAGTTTCAATCCCTCATAGGTACGCTACAAACTCACTTGGTGAGTTAAAGCAGATATATGAAAGCCGTTTCAATCCCTCATAGGTACGCTACAAACTAACTTTAAACCGTCTACAAGCCCTCGAAGATAAACAGTTTCAATCCCTCATAGGTACGCTACAAACTTTAGCCATTGTTGAGCTTACTGATTCTATTTTTGACAGTTTCAATCCCTCATAGGTACGCTACAAACACAAAGCAACAAGCTTTGTGCCACATGCTTTTCTTTGGTTTCAATCCCTCATAGGTACGCTACAAACCCAAGTCATCGTTAGACATTTTTTGGATTTTTTTACGTTTCAATCCCTCATAGGTACGCTACAAACAATGTTGGACGGATTGAGAATGTTAGGAGACAAACGTTTCAATCCCTCATAGGTACGCTACAAACGTTTGTGCTGGTCGTCGATTTGGAAAATCTGAAGCAAGTTTCAATCCCTCATAGGTACGCTACAAACCAGAATCAGACATTTTAAAAACGCATACAAACAATTGTTTCAATCCCTCATAGGTACGCTACAAACGGAGTTTATGAAAAAACTATCAGAAGCTTTATTCTAGTTTCAATCCCTCATAGGTACGCTACAAACAGCACTTCCGACTTCTTTTTTATAGCTTCGGTACTCTGTTTCAATCCCTCATAGGTACGCTACAAACACACCAACTCTACCAACAAACGAGCTTGGATAAGTTGTTTCAATCCCTCATAGGTACGCTACAAACAGATTGCGCTTTGAACTGCATTGAGTACCTTAGCTGTGTTTCAATCCCTCATAGGTACGCTACAAACCGAAATCGCAGGACTCGACGTAAATCAAGATACGCGTTTCAATCCCTCATAGGTACGCTACAAACCCGAAACAAACCAAATTTTTGATTTGTTTGGAATATGTTTCAATCCCTCATAGGTACGCTACAAACTTGCCTGAATTTTCTTGGCAATTTGTTCTTTCCTTTGTTTCAATCCCTCATAGGTACGCTACAAACTCCGTGTTTGCTTCTTTATCAATGTATCGTATTTCGAGTTTCAATCCCTCATAGGTACGCTACAAACATCTATTGAACCACCTTATAACATGTTAGAAGTTATGTTTCAATCCCTCATAGGTACGCTACAAACCATTTGGTACGACAAAGCAAGTCAAATTGCAAGACAGTTTCAATCCCTCATAGGTACGCTACAAACTCAATTTTCACAAGCCCGTTTTGTCTGTAATAATCAAGTTTCAATCCCTCATAGGTACGCTACAAACGACGCACAACCGAGAGGAACTTTCAAAGATTACGGAGGTTTCAATCCCTCATAGGTACGCTACAAACTGGTTACGAGCCAGTTAAATACCACTATGAAGGCGAGTTTCAATCCCTCATAGGTACGCTACAAACAAGACCGGAGCGGTGTTTTGAAGAGCATCTGTCAATGTTTCAATCCCTCATAGGTACGCTACAAACCATTAAATGGTGCATTAGGCAACTGGGCTAATGTAAGTTTCAATCCCTCATAGGTACGCTACAAACGCACATCAAATTCAAGCCATATTTGACGGTTTGTAAGGTTTCAATCCCTCATAGGTACGCTACAAACATTGAAAGCGGGGAGGTGTAAGTATGAGCTTAGAATTCAGTTTCAATCCCTCATAGGTACGCTACAAACAGCAATTCTGGGATAGAGCACAAAAAAAGATTCCCGGTTTCAATCCCTCATAGGTACGCTACAAACTAGCTCTTTCATCAACTAACATTCAAATGTGCTCTGTTTCAATCCCTCATAGGTACGCTACAAACTCACTGGCGTTTGGTGTTTTGAATCTTTTGTGCTAGTTTCAATCCCTCATAGGTACGCTACAAACTGTTAAATTCGCTTGTTCTCTTTTTAGCCGTAAAAAGCGTTTCAATCCCTCATAGGTACGCTACAAACCATACGAAAAACAAAGGTAGAGATTGAAAAAAAAAGAGTTTCAATCCCTCATAGGTACGCTACAAACATATCGTTAGCTTACTGAGAAAAGCTGGATTAGAAGGTTTCAATCCCTCATAGGTACGCTACAAACAAATTAATGATGGAGTAAAGGAGGGCGATATTATGGGTTTCAATCCCTCATAGGTACGCTACAAACACTTAGCACTTCGAAAGATTTAGTCTTTTTACAAAGTTTCAATCCCTCATAGGTACGCTACAAACACATTCTCAATCCATCCAACATTGCTGTTACTCGTAGTTTCAATCCCTCATAGGTACGCTACAAACAGCCACTCATGGATATGGTCAATTGGTTTAACTCGCGTTTCAATCCCTCATAGGTACGCTACAAACTTTGCTTGATAGAAAATACGAAACTCAAACTAAATTGTTTCAATCCCTCATAGGTACGCTACAAACTCTATCGTTCGCACTTAACTAATTCCGATCTGATTAAGTTTCAATCCCTCATAGGTACGCTACAAACGTGCGAGTAGCAAAATGCAATACAAAGCGTATAAAAGGTTTCAATCCCTCATAGGTACGCTACAAACGCAGGCGAGTGCGTGGTGGTTGGAGCGCCGATACCCGTTTCAATCCCTCATAGGTACGCTACAAACGTAAATCGAAAGGTTTATGATTTTTTGGAAGATTCATGTTTCAATCCCTCATAGGTACGCTACAAACTTTGACGTTCAACCCGATTGGTAGGTCAAATTGGGTCTAGTTTCAATCCCTCATAGGTACGCTACAAACATTCTTTGTGGATTTTGCTTTTGGAGTGATGGATTAGTTTCAATCCCTCATAGGTACGCTACAAACCATAGCAAGAACGTTGGTGCCTGTTAGAACGGGGTCTTGTTTCAATCCCTCATAGGTACGCTACAAACATGCAACCGCCTGTTGAATTATTTCTTCGTTCAGAGTTTCAATCCCTCATAGGTACGCTACAAACAAAAATGATTGCAAACAGCGTTTCTCATTTGGATTATCGGTTTCAATCCCTCATAGGTACGCTACAAACTAATGCGGGGGTTGATGAGTTCCAGTAGGAGTTCCGGGTTTCAATCCCTCATAGGTACGCTACAAACAAAATGCTCAAAGTATCGAAATCGACAGTTATCAGAAGTTTCAATCCCTCATAGGTACGCTACAAACTTTTTTATGGTCACCTTGTGGTCAACAGGGATGCCAGTTTCAATCCCTCATAGGTACGCTACAAACATATGTAAAATAGCACCACCATTAACTTTTTTATCGTTTCAATCCCTCATAGGTACGCTACAAACAAGGAAGAAGTGCTAAAAATATTGGATGAGAACTCGGTGTTTCAATCCCTCATAGGTACGCTACAAACTCTTTGGCACAACCTCTTCCTTGGCAGGGTTAAGAGTTTCAATCCCTCATAGGTACGCTACAAACGATAAATTTGTGAGTTATGCCAAGTTGCCTTTGGAAAACTGTTTCAATCCCTCATAGGTACGCTACAAACATGATTTATGCAAACGGTCAAATGGTTGAGCTAACGGAGTTTCAATCCCTCATAGGTACGCTACAAACCAAATTCAAAAGGAGGGAGAAGTATGATTAAATTGAGTTTCAATCCCTCATAGGTACGCTACAAACAAATTAAAGAAAGTTTAGGTGGTGCATTTAACGAGGGTTTCAATCCCTCATAGGTACGCTACAAACTGTTGGTGGACATAGTCCACGCAACAACCAAAGCATAGTTTCAATCCCTCATAGGTACGCTACAAACG
>Ga0209289_100732_pt1 | contig 15374 bp, 18 predicted proteins | sample GXS110809BmetaG_FD_184121 | JGI IMG/M metagenome (GOLD analysis project Ga0209289, IMG submission 184121) | Hot spring microbial communities from Gongxiaoshe hot spring, China to study Microbial Dark Matter (Phase II) - GXS 110809B (SPAdes)... ...
GCTGATAACGATTTAACAGCAAGTATCGAAGAAAGCAAACTTGGAAAAGATGAAATTGCTAAACTTGGTCATGCGTTTAAATTACTTATTGAAAGTTTCAAACAAACTGTAGGGGAAGTTATGAAATTAAGTGCGCAAGTTTCATCAGTTTCTTTTATGCTCGATGATTTAGCACAAAACTCCGCACAGGCAGCTATGACATCTAAGGAAACAGTTCAAAAAACAACGCTTGAAGTACAAGATATCGCAGCGGCAACGGAGGAAGCCAACAGTGGTATGGAAGAGATTGCGGCAGGTGCACAGAACATAGCAAGATACTCGGAAAAACTTTCCCAAAGTGCTGAATTGATGAGAGAAAATGTCAGCACTGTGTCAAATAGAATGTTGGAAGTTGAACACTCGGTTGCCGATATAAGAACTGGTATGGGTGAGTCTTTAACAGCTATAGTTGAACTTACAAGATTCTCAAATCAAATAGGAGAAATCGTTGACACAATTTCAAGTATAGCGGAACAAACAAACCTTTTGGCACTCAACGCAGCGATAGAAGCTGCAAGAGCAGGAGAAGCAGGTAGAGGATTTGCAGTTGTTGCCGATGAAATAAGAAAACTTGCAGAAGAAAGTAGACAAGCTACAAAGAAGATAGCTGAAATACTTGGCAAGATCGGAGAGCAAGCAAAGAAAGTTGAAAAAGTAACAACAGGCGTGAGCCAAAGAGTTGATGGTTATGTGTCCACGGTTAAAGAAGCCGGAGAAAGTCTTAAACTGTTGATAAATAAGATAGAAGAAGTTTCCAGAATGACAACAGACCTTGCTGCAACAGCTGAGGAACAGAGTGGAGCAACAGAAGAAGTTAGTGCGGCAATGGATAGAGTAACAAAGAACGTGCAAGAAGTTGAACATGATATAGAGGAAATGGCATCCCAGATAGCAAATCAGGCTGAACAAATAAACGAAGTCAAGAATTATTCAGATGAACTTGCACAGGCTGTTCAAGTATTGAACGAATATATAAAGAGATTCAAGATATGAAAACTTATGAAATAATTCAATAAAAACCCCCTCCAAAACATGGAGGGGATTTTTTTAATCTATTATTTTTTTCACTCTTCATCGCTTTCTTCATCAATATCATCGAGTAATTCTTCGTAAGAACCTTTGATTTCTTCTTCCTCTTCTTCGATACTCTCGATAGTACGTTCTTGTAATTCTTCTTTCGTTTGACCAAGCGGATGTTGTGGATCTAACTTTCCCGAGAATATCTCTATTTTGCTACCATTTTCATATATGTATTCTTTTGCTTTGACCGGCACTTTTAACGTTTTCAAAACTTCGACCATCACTTCTTCATCTAAGTCTTCGTTTTCCGGAAACTTGATTATTAGTACTCCATTTTCGTACTCAAGTTTGCAACCTTTTGAATTCGCAAATTCTATGAGCTCAGAATTTTTCAACGCAAAATCAGCACGTTGCTCACTTACTTCAAGTTCCATGACATAGTAGAATGGCATTATTACACCCCTTGTTCTTTAGCAGCTATGTAGGCTTTCACCTTAGCTGCCAGTCTTGATTTCCTCCTACTTGCCTGATTTTTGTGTATTGCTCCTCTTCTTGCTGCCTTATCTATTGCACTTTGAGCTTTCTTGAAGAGTTCTTGGATTTCTTCGACAGATTTCTTTTGTGCTATTGCTAACAATACTGCTTTTATTTTGTTTTTCATGCTTGTTTTATAAGCTTTGTTAAGTACTCTTCTTTTTTCAGAAACTCTTACCCTTTTTTCTGCAGATTTTATATTTGGCATAACCTATTTTCCCTCCTCAATTATCCTTTTGTTTAGTAATTAAAAGTTGAAAGCGGCTTTTAATTCTCTGACCATATCTGTTTTTTCCCATGTGAAATCTGGGTCATTTCTACCAAAGTGACCGTAAGCAGCTGTCTTTCTGTAAATTGGTCTGAGTAAGTCGAGTTTCTTTATAATCGCACCGGGTCTAAAGTCGAACAATTCGGTAACGACTTTCAGTAATTTTTCTTCATCAACCTTTGCTGTTCCGTATGTGTTTATCATTATTGAAACAGGTCTTGCAACACCTATAGCATAAGCAACTTGAATCATGAATCTGTCGGCAAGTCCTGCCGCCACAACATTCTTTGCAACGTATCTTGCAAAATAGTGAGCTGATCTATCAACTTTTGTTGGGTCTTTACCACTGAATGCTCCACCACCGTGTGGGATTGCTCCACCATAGGTATCTACGATTATCTTTCTTCCGGTTAAACCAGTATCTGCTGAGGGTCCACCAAGAACAAACCTTCCAGTTGGATTGACAAGTATTCTGAGTTTGTCATCTCTTAAATTTTCTGGTATAACTGGATCAATTACATATTTCGCAAGTGCTTCCTTTATTTCTGGTATAGTTACATCTGGTTCATGTTGTGTTGAAATGAGCACAGTGTCTACTCTGACAGGTTTGTCATTTTCGTCGTATTCTATGGTGACTTGTGTCTTTCCATCTGGTCTGAGGAAGGGAAGTGTACCATTCTTCCTGACTTCCGCAAGTTTCATTGCAAGTTTGTGAGCAAGCATTATAGGAAGTGGCATGAGTTCTTCTGTCTCATTTGTTGCGTAACCAAACATCATACCTTGGTCTCCAGCACCAACTTTTTCGATCTCGTCTTCTGCCTTTTGACCTTCCTTGAACTCTGCTGCCTCGTCAACACCAAGTGCGATGTCAGGGGACTGGCTGTGGATAGAAGAAAGTACTGCACACGTTTCACCATCGAATCCGTACTTTGCCCTTGTGTAACCGATGTTGAGAACAGTCTTTCTAACGATGTCTTGAACATCGACGTACGCTTTTGTTGTTACTTCACCTGCTACAACAGCTACACCTGTTGTGAGAAGCGTTTCAACAGCAACACGTGCCTTTGGATCCTCTGCAATGATCGCGTCTAAGATGGCATCACTGATCTGATCCGCCATCTTATCTGGGTGTCCTTCTGTGACACTTTCACTTGTGAAGAGTCTTCTCATCTCTCTGCCTCCCTTTCATAGGTTTCTTTCGATATAAACTTTCCACCATCTATTTCGATGCTCACTGGTTTATATGAACCAGTGAATTTTACTTTTAATTCAATCTTATTGGGACACTTAGAACCAACGTAAACCTTATCTATCATAAAAGGTGAGGTTCTATCATCGTAATTTATTATGAAGTCATAACCAATTCTTAGATGACTTCTGAAAACTTCACCACATCTATTACATTTTATATACACTACCAATGCATTCTTATCTTTGTAAAAAGGGTTTTTTTCAAGATCCGCTTCTGATTTTTCTTTCTTTTTGAAAAATAACATACAAAAACCACCTTCTTTGTATGTAAGTAACTAACGTTATTTATCCTTGCTTTGCAAGATTGAATGTAAATGTACCTTGGTTCCCAAAATCATCGAAAAGTTCAATTGTAACTTTATAACTGCTATCAGTGTAACTGTTAACTTCGTTGACCTTCACAAATGGTAAATTATTAGTACTATACAACTTATAAAAACCTCGATATGTCAAACTCGTCATTACTGTTTTTTCATCGTAAAGTTCGTAAGGTTTTTCCCACAAATCCATAGGCAACTCATCAAGTATAATATGATACACCAACTTATCTGAAAAGTACATCTTTATTTCCTTAATTCCAAGTAAATTTTTTGCTAATTCTGTGTAAGCTTCAACTGCTATCTTGGGATGCTCACTGGAGAAATAATATGTGCCACTGGAAGCATACGGGTATTCTTTTCCATCTATAACTATGCTTTTCAAAAGCAATCCACTTTGAACGGCCCTCAGCTGATTTTTATCGATGAATTTCAAAGGATCATACAAAATCTTTTCATCTTTACTTCTCACTTCAAAGTGGGCATGTGGTTTTGTGGCTTCCCCTGTTCTACCAGAATACCCGACAGTTTCACCTTTTGAAAATTTGATATCATCCGGGCTGAATTCAACTTCTATGCGTTGATCTCCAAATTCAGACTGAAGCATTGAAACTAATTTATCCATTTTTTCAGAAAACTTCGATAAGTGTGCGTACAATGTTCTGTAACCATCTTGATGCTCAAGAACTATCGTCATTCCATATATTCCACCTTTATCTATTTCCAACCTAACCAGATAACCATCTTCAGCAGCTCTTATAGGTATTCCCTCTTTCAAAAACGTACTAAAATCTACACCTGAATGGAAATGTGGAGCAGTTCCTGTGGCTCGAAACTCCATAAAAGTGGCAGTTATATAACTATTTTCGACGGGAATGGAATATAGTGAAAAAGCTATTAAAGATATAGTAAGTGTGAAAAATAAACTTGAAATCCTCTTTGTCATGTCTAATACCTTCCTTCCTCTTTTACTTTTCAAAGTATAATCTCACTCTTACATTTTTCTATAACACTTTTTGGACCTTTCAAGTCTAACACAAGTATGTTCTTTTCATCTTGAACGTGTTCTACAATATCCCATTCTATGTATTCAGAGTACTTTAGTAATTTGCCAAAATCTGACTCTTTAATTCTTATTCTTTCCCTATGGTCAAAAAGTTCCATATATTGAATAATCCTTTTATACAACTCCGTAAATCCTATTTGCTTTTTCGCTGATATAAAAACTGCGTCAGGATACTCGTATCTTACCAACTCTAAATAATCTAAAGGCACTAGATCAATTTTATTAAAGACTATAAAAATTGGTTTATTTTGTGCACCTATTTCCTCGAGGACTTGGTAAGAGGCGCTTATTTTGTTTTTAAAAGAACCATCACTAATATCTACAAGAAGTATTATTACATCCGAAAAGGTTATCTCTTCAAGAGTTGAATGAAATGCCTCCACAAGAGTGTGTGGTAATCTGCTAATAAAACCAACTGTATCAGACAACAAAACACACCTACTGTTTGGTAACTTTACTTTCCTAACAGTAGGACTGAGTGTTGAAAATAGCTTTTCTGAAATTAAGATGCCTTTTTCGTCTGCCAAAGCACTCAACAAAGTACTTTTTCCTGCGTTTGTGTAACCTGCAATTGAAAATATGTAATAACCACTTTCTATTCTTGATTTTCTCGATACTTCACGGTTTGTTCTTAACTTATCTAACTCGCGTTTTAAGCGCTTTATTCTCTCTTTAATTTTTCTTCTATCTAATTCTAAGATAGTTTCCCCAGGTCCCCTTGTACCTATACCTCCCCCAGGATTTGATAATTCTAATCCCTTTCCCCTTAACCTGGGAAGCTCGTAAGTCAACTTAGCCATTTCTATTTGAATCTTTCCTTCCTTTGTAGTTGCGTGTCTTGAGAAAATTTCGAGAATCACTTGGGTTCTATCGAGTATTCTTAAATTTGTTTCCTTTTCAATATTTCTTTGCTGAATAGGAGTTATCTCGTCATCGATTACTACTAAATCTATACCATTTTTTTGACAAAAATCTTTGATTTTTTCAATTTTTCCCGAGCCTAGATACGTCACCGGATCAGGTTTATTACGCTTTTGAATTATCTTATCTATTACTTGTATATCTAAGGTAGCACAAAGTAATTCAAGTTCTTGTATAGACTCTTCAGCGTTTTTGTTGTAAACACTTTCAACGCTAACTAAAAGAGCTTTGTTTTTCAAAAATTATATCAACTCCCCAAAAAATAATTCCAATTTATCTAATTTATTCTTGTTGTTGTTGTTCTTCCTCAGGTTGTTCTTCTTCCGTCTTCATCAACATAATGTACTCGGAAGGTAGAATAGTGCTTATAGCATGTTTGTAAATCAACGTTTGTTGTTTTCCACTTTCGATAAGAACAGTAAAGTTATCAAACGAACGGACTATCCCCTTTGTTTGAAAACCGTTAACAAGGTAAACTTTAACCTCTATCTTCTTTGTTCTGACGATGTTTAAGAATCTGTCTTGAAGGTTAAACTTTTCTTTTGCCACATAAATCCCCCCAAATACAATATAGTAGAATAACGCAATCAAATTATACCATAAACATCTTAATTTTCAAATACCTAACATAGTTTATTCTAACGTATTTTAACCGTACAGAGTTTTGTTTTAAAATTGTGTCTTATAAAAATTTGTTTTCATTGACAATTTTTTTGAAAAGTGATACAATTATTTTGGAGGTGGTGTTATGCCGATGATGTTGCCCAAATGTCCTGTGTGTGGTAAACCAATGAAGGTTACTCAATTGAAATGCGACGAAGACGGGGTTACTGTTGGTGGTTATTTCGAAGTTCCTCCGTTTTGTTTTCTCGATGAGGAGGATACAAAATTCATAGTTATGTTCCTTAGAACGAAAGGTAATTTGAAAGAGATGGAAAGACTCACAGGTATAGGGTATTTTGCTCTAAGGGGAAAATTGGATAAGGTGCTTGAAAAGATGGGATTGACACCTATAGAAGACATTATCGATGAGTCGCAAAGTGTTGAAGAGGATGTTTTTAAATTGCTTAAAGAAAAGAAGATCACCGTAGAGGAAGCCATTGCTCTACTCAAAAAGAAAAAGGCAGAAGAGAGGTGAGACTATGGGAGAAATTCCAAACGATATAAGAGCGGTTTTAGAAGCACTTGCAAGAAAAGAGATAAGTGTTGAAGACGCCGAAAAACTGATTATCGCTATCAAGCAAGAAAAAGTTCAAAATAAAGGTAAAAAGAGTAGCGAAGTGTCTGGTGGTAAGAGTTTGATAGGTAAAGAGTTGGTTATTGAAGAAAATCAGGAATACAACGGTGATATACAAGCGGTTAATAGTAAGATTATCGTTAAAGGAAAAGTTAAGGGAGACCTTGAGTTGGTCTTTTGCGAGTTGTATTTTTCCGGTGAGCTCGATGGTGATATTGAGGCTGTTGGTTGTAAATTGGTTTGGAACGGTGGAACAATAAATGGTGATATTCAAATGGTCGGTTGTAATTACTCTGGTAAAAAGCCTGTTGTAAAAGGTAGTGTAAATGAGATCAATAATTTCTTTATCAACGGTATACTTGGTACTGTGAAGTTTTTCGTTAAGCCAATTATATCTGGAATAAAGATAGAGGAATAGAGGTGAGACTATGGAACTTAGAAAGATTCTTGAAGCTGTTGAGAGTGGAGAGATAAGTCCAGAAGATGCTGAAAAGTTGATAAATGCACTCGATGAGTTTGAAACATTCGAGGAAGAATCGATGGCAAATGGTGTATTTGAAATAGAAGATGGTGAGATTTTTAGAAAGAATTTGTCTGTGACTAACGCAAAGTTGTCTATCAAAGGCGATGTGTATGGGAATGTATCGGTGGTTAATTCTGAACTTGAGATTTGTGGTAAGATTTATGGTAATTTGAGTTGTGTGCGTTCGCGGATAATCTGGAATGGCGGAGAGGTAACAGGGAATTTTAATGCCGTGATGTGCAACGAAAGTGGTGAACCAAAGGTCGGTGGTAAGAGAAATATCGTTTCTTTCAATATACCGTTTTTTAATAAGATAATTTCGAAAAATTCGTTTGCTTTCAAAGGTGAGGATATCGACGTCAAAATTATTTCCGGTAAAGAGAAAATTACAGAGTTAAACCATGATAAGATAGTGGTAGACGGGGAACTTGATGCGCAAAGTATTAAGTGTGAAGAGCTTGTTGTGAATGGTAAGCTTAACGCCAAAACTATCGATTGTGAAGAGCTTGTAATATCAGAAGATGGTATAATTCGTTCAGAAAAAATATCGGCTGAAGCTATTTCTAATAAAGGTGTAATCGAATCAGAGAAAATAAAGTGTGAAGTGTTGACTAACAACGGAAAGATTGTCAGTGAGAAGATTTCTCTCGAATCGCTTGAGAATAGTAAAGATATTGAGAACGATATTTTAATCGTTGAGACTTTATACAATAAAGGTATGATAGAATCAAAATACTTGGAATCAGAAGTAATCAAAAACGATGGCACGATTTATGCTGATTCGTTTGACTATGAAGTAATTTCTGGAAATTCAATTATAAAAAAGAAAGGGGACTGATAAGATGTTTTGGGGGATTATATTACTCTCAGCTGGTGTTTTTATTCTGTTGAGTATCGTTCTTTCCGTAACATCTCCAGTGTGGTTAGTTTTGGGTAGTGTTGCCGTCGTTGGTGGTATTGTGAGTATGATTAAAAGTTTCCCAAATGGTCTTGGGTTATCAATTCTCGGTGGACTAATAGTAGCTCAAGCTCTCGGATACGTGAAAATGGGATTCTGGGAATTTGTGATGGCAATCATAGCTTCTGGGCTTATCGAAATAGGTTTAAAGATGATTGTATCTTCAAAAAATAAATGGAGTTAAAGAAATGAAAAACCGGGGAAATTGTTTCCCCGGTTCTTTTATAATTGCGTAAAATTATCTTTCGCTTGACCAATAGTTTGGTGGTTCTTTTGTAATTATTATATCGTGTGGATGACTTTCCTTAACGGATGCATGTGTAACTCTTATAAACTTTGCACGTTTTTGCAATTCAGTTATGTTTTTTGCTCCGATGTATCCCATTCCTGCTCTTAATCCACCAATGAGCTGATAAACGACATCTTTCACTGCTCCTTTGTATGGTACCATTCCTTCAACACCTTCAGGAACGAACTTTTGATTTTCGCTTTGGAAGTATCTATCCGCACTTCCAGATTTCATGGCTCCTATGGAACCCATTCCTCTGTAAACTTTATACTTTCTTCCTTGGTAAAGTACTGTTTCACCTGGAGATTCTTCCGTACCTGCAAAGATACTTCCAAGCATAACACTCTCAGCACCGGCTGCTAAAGCTTTTACTATATCCCCTGAATATCTTATACCACCATCGGCAATTATAGGTACATCGTATTTTTTTGCTATATTTGCACATTGAAGAATAGCAGTCAGTTGGGGCACGCCTATGCCGGCTACGATTCTTGTTGTGCATATAGAACCTGGTCCTATACCTATTTTAACAGCATCCGCACCAGCCTTTATAAGCTCTTCTGTAGCTTCGGCGGTTGCGACGTTTCCAGCGATGATAGGTAGATCTGGGTATAGTTTTTTCAGTTTTTTAACTGTTTCGATGACCTTTTTCGAATGTCCGTGTGCTGTATCGACAACTATAACATCAACTCCAGCTTTAATGAGTGCTTCAACTCTGTCAAATGTATCTTTTGAAGTACCAACCGCTGCACCTACGATTAATCGTCCTTTTGCATCTCGTGCAGCATTAGGGTGTTCGATAACACTCAAAACGTCCTTTATCGTTATCAAGCCAAGTAATTTGTTTTTTTCATCTACTATAGGTAATTTTTCTATCCTATGTTGATGAAGCATTTCTTTGGCTTTTTCAAGTGAAATACCTGGGTGTGCAACAATAAGTTTTTCCCTTGGTGTCATTAACTCTTTCACTTTTTTTGAAACATCTGTTTCAAATCGTACATCTCTGTTTGTAAGTAATCCAACCAAGTAACCTTCATCATCTACGACAGGAAAACCACCTATTTTGTATTCAGCCATCAGTTTTAGTGCGTTAAAAACTGTATCCATAGGATGGATTACAACAGGATTTTCTATGACTCCATTTTCAGTACGCTTGACTATCTCAACTTGATGTGCCTGTTCTTTGATAGAAAGATTTTTATGGATGATACCTACTCCACCTTCACGGGCAAGAGCTTTTGCAAGTTCACTCTCGGTAACCGTATCCATAGCGGCACTGATAAGGGGGATATTCAACCTTATTTGGCGTGTTAATCTTGTGGAGACATCTGTGTCGGCAGGTAAAACTTCACTGTACTGTGGAACAAGTAAGACATCATCGAAGGTCAAAGCTTCTTCGAATTGTTTAAAACTTTGGACTGTACTACCTTTGTTCTTGCTTTCTTGTGCATCTTTTGTTTTTCGCTTTCTTTCAGCCATATTCTTTACCTCCATTCTCCCCACGGCCTGTTTTTAATATATAGTTAAAGTAGACCCGTCTGGGTCTACTCATAACTTACTTTGATATTTTACAACTTGGAGCGGGCGACGGGATTCGAACCCGCGGCCCTCAGCTTGGGAAGCTGATGCTCTACCAACTGAGCTACACCCGCTCAAAATCTCCTAATTTTATTATATCACATGGACACTTTGTTTTCAAGATATCATTCTGTTATCATATTTTAGAAATTCGCACTTCCACCGACGAAAGCTGTTTGGTTCCAATCAGTTCCGTTCCAGATATATTTAACACCAGCATAAAAGTTATTGAATATTGGATAGGCGATTGTTACTCTGGCATCGGAATTCGCATCGAGTATCTGACCACCTTCAAATGGTGTGTTGTCGTACAGATAGCCGTACAATACAAGTCCGTTTGTGCCAGCAACTGCTGGTATTGTTATTAGTCCTTCACCACTAAACAACCAGTTCCCTTCGAAATCTCCTTTAAGTCCAACAAGAGCTTTTCCATAAGGTTCAAGAACAAGTCCTGCTTTAGCTATATAACCAAGTTGTTGTTTATAATTTCCTGATTCGAACTCGGTTGAGGTTCTTATTGTTGGATAACTCTTTCCTATCAACCATGGTGAAAATCCATCCGATGCGTAATAAGGTCCTGCGACAATTTGCAAAACACCGAAGTCACCAAACAGTCCACCAAAAGCACCATAACCGGTTGTACCATCTCGCCATGTTTGTATATCTGCTTCTGCACCTAATGAAAAACCTAAAACTGGCAGTGTTAAAGATGCACCGACAACGTATTGTATAGGCACATTTTCGTTGTTTTCCATCCCGCCGAATACTGCCAGGTCAAATATCGCTAATTTTGTTGAAAGACTTGCGGTATACAGAGAATCTGATTGTTCAAATGCAAAATTGGAAAGTTGCTGTATTTGATATGGAACATGAACCGAGGCATTCAATGTTCCCAGTCTTATGCCACCGTCTAATACACGTATGTTTGGAATGAAATAACCGTTAAAAACAAATCCCATACCATAGGTCAATGGCTTCATAGCACCGTATCTGAACCAAAAGGTACCGAGATCAAGACCAAATGATACTATATTTATACCATCAACTATATTGGTACTTGGTGATTCAGAACCAGGTGCGCCGAAATAGAATTGACCTGTCGATAAATCACCTGAATATGTTCTTAATGTTATACCAAGTAGTACGGGACCTATCGTGAACTCTGGACCAAATTCGTAGACCATGTAGTTCGTATCACCGACTTTAACCGTTCCAACGTTCAAATAGAATTGGGAAAACACACTACTTACGATGATAAAAACAAGTAAAAGACCTGTTAGTTTGTACTTCCTCATCCAAAACACCTCCTTGTTTGCATTGAATTATTATTATATCACTTTTTAGACTACGTTTTCATCAATATCGTTGAAATCTAATAAAAAAGTTGGGGATTGCTCCCCAACATAATGCCAAAATTTATCTCATCCGCCTTTTTAAGCGATATAAGACTTATTTCTTTGCTAATTCGTATCCTTTCATGATTGCTTGTTTGTTTATCTCTATTAGAGCGGCTTTCCCACCACTTAATTTCTTCTCAAGTGCTTTGAATGCGCTTTCTGTACTAACTATGCCTGTTGCACCAATAACGGCACCAAGCATAACCATGTTTGACACTTTTAGATTACCAAGTTCGTCTGCTATTTCGTTACATGGTACTTTTATAACGTTTATGTCTTTCCTTGTTGAATCTCTATCTATAACAGATTGATTGAGCAAGAAATATCCATTTTCGACTACGTAAGATTCGAACTTTAACAGGGACGGGATGTTCATTGCAACGATGACTTCTGCTTTATCTGTAACAGGTGATGCCACTTCTTCATCACTTATCACGACGGTACAATTAGCTGTACCTCCCCTCATCTCAGGACCATACGATGGCATCCATGTGACATGTTTTCCTTCGATCATTCCAGCAAGCGATATGATTTGTCCCATCAGCATTACACCTTGACCACCGAATCCTGCGAATATCATCCTTGTTGTCATTTTTCATCACCTACTTTATCGATGAATGTGCCAAGTGGATATTCCGGTACCATATGTTCTTCGAGCCATTTCAAAGCTGATACTGGATCGATTCCCCAGTTTGTTGGACAAGTGGAGAGTACTTCAACCATACCAAAGCCAATTCCCTTAACTTGTGCAAGAAATGCTTTTTTAATCGCCTTTTTTGTTTTTTGAACGTCTTGAGGTGTGTTGACTTTTGTTCTTGCTAAAAATGCTACTCCCTTTGCTTCTTTTATTATTTCTGCTACGTGGATTGGGTAACCATCGTTTGTGGCACTTCTTCCATATGGTGTTGTTGTTGTCTTCATACCAAGCAATGTTGTAGGAGCCATCTGTCCGCCGGTCATACCATAAATGGCGTTATTCACAAATATCGTTGTTATCTTTTCACCTCTATTTGCCACATGGACAATTTCAGCAGTTCCAATAGCGGCAAGGTCTCCGTCTCCTTGGTATGTGAATACGTACAAATCTGGTCTTGCTCTCTTCATACCAGTTGCTACAGCGGGTGCTCTACCGTGTGCGGCAACGGTTGCATCTGTATTGAAAAAGTGATAAGCAAAGACTGAGCATCCAATTGGTGCAACGGCTATAGTTTTTTCTCTAATACCAAGTTCGTCGAGTACTTCGGCAACTAATCTATGGATTATCCCGTGTGTACAACCTGGACAATAGGTAAATTCTCTTTGAGTTAAACTTTTAGGCTTTTTCAAAATAACTTGGAATGCCATATCTATTACCTCCCAATTTTCGATTTCAAAACGTTCAGGATTTCTTCCGGTGTTGGGACAACTCCACCAAGTCTGCCATAGTAGTCTATCGGTGCAAGGTCTTTAACTGCCATTTTCACATCTTCAAGCATCTGCCCCATATTCATTTCAACGTCAAATATTAATTTTTTACCTTTTGCAATTTCTTCAAGTCTTTCATATGGGAATGGCCACAATGTGATTGGTCTGAATAGTCCTACCTTTATACCTTCTTTTCTTGCTTGTTCAACGACGCTCTTTGCTATTCTTGCAACTGTACCGAATGCTGTTATTACTATCTCAGCATCATCTAATTTGTACTCTTCCCAACGTTTTTCAGTCTTTTCAATTTCCTTGTACTTTTCGACAAGCTTCAAATTCATCTTTTCAAGTACGTATGGGTCTATGTCAAATGAAACAACGATATGTTTCTCTCTACCATTTGCACCTGTTAATGCCCAATCTTCGTGTTTGGGAAGTGTATTTAAATCACGAAATTCTGGGAATGTTACTGGTTCCATCATCTGACCGATGACACCATCTGCAATGATAAGAACAGGATTTCTGTATTTATCTGCCAAATCGAATGCAAGTACTGTTAAATCAACAGCTTCTTGAACAGTTGATGGAGCAAGCACTATGAGTTTGTAATCTCCATGTCCACCACCTTTAGTTGCTTGCCAATAATCACCTTGTGATGGTTGAATATCACCAAGTCCAGGTCCACCACGTACAACGTTAACAAGCACAGCAGGTAATTCTGCACACGCCATGTAAGAGACTCCTTCTTGCATAAGGCTGAAGCCTGGAGAGGATGTGGATGTCATTACTCTTGTACCAGTACATGCGGCACCATAGACCATGTTGATAGTGGCGACTTCGCTTTCTGTTTGTAAGAATGTTCCATTAACTTCTGGCATTCTCTTCGACATGTATTCAGGTAATTCATTTTGAGGTGTAATAGGATAACCAAAAAATAGTCTACAACCTGCTCTAATTGCTGCTTCACCAATCGCTTCTGTTCCTTTTACGAGCACTCTTTCAGCCATTTAATTTTCCCTCCCTTAAGATTACGCACTTTCTATATCTCTGTACACAGTTATACAAACATCTGGACACATATTGTAACAAAAACCACATGCAATACATTTATCAACGTATTTCGCTTCGGCGGGATGGTATCCTTTTGCGTTGAAACCATCGGAAAATTCAATAACTTTCACAGGACACACACTGATACACAATCCACAACCTTTGCACCTTTCTTGATCGATTTCAATCTTTCCTTTTACCTTTGGCATCTTATCTCCTCCTTATCAATACTTTCTCAATACTCTTCCATCTTCATGAACCTTTTAATTTTAAACACAGGGTATCTAAAATTATCTTCGGTTATGAATTCCGGAACAACTGTAAATTTTACCGGTACTTCTATTTGCTCAGAAACTTGGCTTAGTATCTCTTCACCTTTTCTTATCAATTCAACACTTGTTTCGTAAGATAAATTAGCGTTGTTTATAAGGTAATCCACTTTTATTCTTGCCACTCTTCTGAGTTGTTCGTAAGCTCTAATAATTGCTTCCACTGTCGAAGAGAAAGGTCTTGCTATGTTAACCACCATGCTTATTTCTGCATCACCAAGATATGGCTTGAGGTAACCAAGAACAACCACTCCATTTTCCTCTCCGCCTACGTCCATAACTGTCTTGTATTCTTTATTTGATAAATACCCTATAGCACCACCGGTTATAATAGGTAAATCCGCGTTTCTTAAAGCACCTTTTGGATAAACTGTTACTAAACCTTTGCTCTCAAGTAGTTCTGCCACATCTCTTGTTCTAAAATAAGGTGAAATGATATCTCCATCGATTATTGCAACTTTATCATGCTCTTCTTTGAGTTTAAGTGCCCAATTTATAGCAATTTCAGTTTTACCACTACCAAATAGTCCAATGAAAGCGTAATTCTTTGCCATCTAACTATTACCTCTTTTCATCTGGTTATGAATTTCAACTGTTCAGTTTATGTTCCCAGTATATCTTGGGTTCTTCCTGCCCTCTGAGTACTCTCAAAGCTCCCATTGCAAGCGCTCTTTCTTCATCTCCTCCTGGGAAAACAAGCACAGGCGCTATAAAACCTGCATATTCTGTGAGCCATTTGACCATGAAATCTTTATCGTATGCAAGACCTCCTGTGAGTACTATAGCATCAACTTCACCTTTTAAAACAGTAGCCATTCTACCTATCCATTTGGCAATTTGATAAGCCATTGCTTTGTAAACAAGTTCAGCTTCTTTATTGCCTTCACGTATCATATTCTGTACAGTTAAACCATCGTTTGTGTCAAGATAATCGACCATTCCACCGGAACCTTTGATTTTCTTCTTCATTTGGTCCAACGTGTACTTTCCACTGAAACACAGGTCGATGAGTTGTGTCAGTGGTAACGTGCCACTTCTTTCCGGTGTGAATGGACCGTCACCATCGAGTGCGTTATTTACATTAACAACTTTTCCTTTTCTGTGTGCACCTATGGAGATACCTCCGCCCATATGAACAACGATGAGATTGACATCTTCGTACCTTTTTCCAAGTTGCGCTGCGGCATTTCTTG
>Ga0209289_100734_pt1 | contig 15340 bp, 7 predicted proteins | sample GXS110809BmetaG_FD_184121 | JGI IMG/M metagenome (GOLD analysis project Ga0209289, IMG submission 184121) | Hot spring microbial communities from Gongxiaoshe hot spring, China to study Microbial Dark Matter (Phase II) - GXS 110809B (SPAdes)... ...
AAGAGTTGCGTGACCCGTTGGACGAGGTTGCGCAAAAAACGCATCGCTCCACCACTCCGTTTTGAGTGTCGGGATAGTTTGCCATCCCACAAACTTTGCCACAGCGATAAGAGGTTGCAGCGCTCCGCCGAGGGTGTTCGGAAAGGGAGGGCGAGGCTCCTGCCGAGCCGAACATATCGGCAAATCGTGAGATGGGCAGGTCGGCAGAGAGGCAGTTGGGCAGGTCGGAGGAATAGGCTCACCAGGAGGTTCGCCCTCCCACTGGCTCAATTTCCGAACACACTGCGCTCCGACAAATTGAAGGCTCACTCATTGAACCGATAGACTTCCCTGCCAGCGATAGTGCCGTAGATGTTCCAAAGCCCGCCGCTGACGAAATCGCCGATGACCAAGCCGATGAAAAACTGGCTGTAGTTGTAGTAGTCGCGGAAAGTCCCGTAGCGCAAGACCAACGCTTTCGCCAGCCACGCCAAAAAGAGAGGGAACCAAACCATCTCCATAGACCAAGTGCCTGAAATGGCGTAGCCAACGGGATGGAAGGGACAGCCAATCCAATAGGCGCGCAAAAGGTGAAGCAGCCAGACGAACAAGAAACCGCCAACGGTGAAGCCGACCGCGCCTAAGTTGAGTTTCTGCCCTGTCGTCAACCAAGGCAGAAGGTAGCGGTTGTAGGCTTCCCAGCCGAACCACCGTTGCGCCCCGCCCACTTGGGCGGTGTCAGCGCCCAAGCGATAGTAGGGCACTAAGAGGGCGTAGCAGGCGGCAGGGATGCCGATAAGGACAGAGAGCCACAGCGCCCGCCACATCGCTTTCTCTTGCCCCAATTGCTCGCCGATGACCAAGCCTTCCATGGCAGTTGGCATCGGGTGACTGCGATGGGCGCGGTTGAACCAGTAATAGAGGGTGAAGACCGCCAAAGTTTGCGGCGTGAAGGGACGCGTCCCGACAAGTTGCACCATCACTAAGCCAGGGCTGGCGAAATGAAGGTCGTGGACAGGCGAACCAAACTCGCCCCGCACCCGCGAGACCGTCAAAGAGATGCCGAAGTAGCCGACGAAGAAGAGCAACGCTGCCCACCATTGGGCTTTGGCGGCGACGCTAAAAACGACCAGCACGATGAACCCGCCTATTGTCAGCAGCCACGCCCAACGGGGTGAGACGATGAAAGGAGCATTGGCATCGTTGCGCCAAGAGTTTTTGAGGGTGTCCACAAGATAGTGCCGTGCCGTCCACAAAAGCAGCGCCGCCAGACCCATGTAAGCGCCGAAAGATTGTTCGTGCGGATAAGGCGGGTTGCCGAAACCGCCCGTCGGATAGCCCAATGCCGCCACGATGACCCGCTGTGCTTTCCAGACGAGGTAGAAAAACCAACTGGAAAAAAGCAAGTCCAGCGGCAAAAGGAAGCCGATGCCGATGGCGAAGGGGAAGAAGTTCAAGGGCGTCCAACCGATGGCGTTCCATGGGAAGTTGGTGACAAATTGCCCCAAGTTGATGCGATGGGTGTGCATCATCGGAAAGGCAGGCGAGACGACGACATTCAGGTTATTGAGGGTGTTGACGAAGGCGGGGACGGCGAAGCCCGCCCAAAACAATCGGCTGGCATACAGGCTTCGGTCGGTCAAGTAAAGGGGAAAGCGAGCGAGGGGGAAACCGAGTTTTTCGTGGCGCACCCATCGGGGGATGAGCAAAACACTCATGCCCAAAAACGCCGCCAACATCGCGCCCCAAAAGAGCCACCACCACGACAACGGTTTCAGCCACGCGACAAAGTTTTGCCATTGCCAGACCGAAGAGTTGCCGACATACATCGCCCGCAAAGCCGGTTCGTCGGTGACGATCAGCCACGAGGGCAAGAGAGGGATGAGCAACTCTTCGTAACGGTTCGTCGGCGATTTGAAGTAGTGGACATGCCCGATGACGGAAAGGAGCACTTGCGATTGGTCGTGCCCGACGAGGGCACTTCCAACGCCCAAGCCGAAATAGAGCACCAAAAGTTCAGATCGGTTGAGGATAACCCAGCCCGTAAATTTGCGGACAAGTTCGGTGAGGGCGAAAAGCAAGAGCAAAAGCAAGACGGTGTTGAAGTAAAGAGAGTAAGTCGTCGGGTGTCCCGTCCACTTGACGGCTTCCATCCAACCGACCCAATAGGCGTTGAGGGGAAGGAGCAACGCCAACAAGACGAAGGTGTGAGGGCGAACCCGTTCCCGTCGGGCAGTTTCCACCAGTTGCGTCAAGCCCGTTGTCGTCAACGGCAGCATCCGTCACCAGTCCCCCAAGTAAGCATCCTGTCGCTGACATCAAGAAACAAAAGGCATCTCAACTCTAACGCACGGGGGCAGGGGATGGTGCAGGTTGAGTGGCGGACGGTAAGCCGGGCGGTTGTGGGGTTGACTGTTCAGTGGGTGGCGGACCGCTGGGTTGGCGAGACCAAAAGAACCAACCGAGGGCAACGATCAGGATGACGATGACCACAACCACCAAAGCCGTGAGGGGACTAATTTGCCGTTGCATCGCCCCCATCACCTCCCCTGTCAGGAAAAATGAGAGGCTCCCTGCCATTTTGTCAGTGACAGGGAGCCTTGGCGACGCAGCCCTCCCCCTCATTGCCAACGCACTTCGTCATGACAACCGCCCAAGGGACCAACCCCGATGACCTTGGCGCGCGGGTTGTTCGCCCAATCCGCCTCGCTGTTGGTGCGCTTCAGCCATTTGCCATGCCCATCCACGAACGCCGTGTTGAACCCTTCCAAGTGCCGCAAGTTCACAAAACCCCGTAATAAGCCCCAAAAGGGATCGTTGCGCAAGCCAAATCCGGGTTGGCGGGCAATGGGGTCGTTATCGGCAGGCCAGTCTTGATGGCAACGGCAACTCCAGTGCTCAATGGAACCTGCATCGGTCATCCAAACAAGTCGGGCAGGTTGCTCAATTTGGGCTAAGCGAACGGTGATGCCTTGGGTCGGACGAGTCGCTCCCAGCGGTCCTATTTGGTCAAAGGTGAAAACGCCTGTGCCTCCACCTGTCCCTCGGAAGTTGGCATGCCAACAGTTACCGCCCATGTTCCAAGGCAATCGCTGCTTCAAAACCCCTTCCCCAGGCGGGAAGAACCAACGGTCACCCGTCGCATAAGCAATTCGCCCCGAAGGGCAAAGGTGCAAGGTTTCGTTGCGGTGATAGGGATAGGCAAGGTCAATCCACCACCATCGCACCCATTGCCCTGTGATAGGAAACCACTGGTAACAAGGCATGATGGTCTCGTCGTAGTCCTGCTGATACATGTTGAACGCCATGCCGTATTGGCGGACATTGGAAAGGCAAGAGGCTTGCCGCGCCTTTTCACGAGCCTGACTGAACACGGGAAACAGGATCGCCGCCAGAATGGCGATTATCGCAATCACCACGAGCAACTCAATCAGCGTAAAGCCGTGGCTGCGACCCCAACCAGCAACGCATCCGTCATTACGCGAGCAACGCCATACCATCACCCATCCCTCCTTGTAAGTTTTTTGCGTCATCCCGCCTCAAAGGCGGTTTCTAAGCCTTACCCAACGATAACGCCTACTGCGCCATCACTTGACAAGCAACCAAAGGTTGCGAGGCTTGACCGTTGTTTCCGCACGAAACCACTTGACATGGAAGTCAAAGAAGATGTAGTTCAGCCCATCGTTATGGCGCAAATGACCGTTGTTGGTGGAAATGTCGGTGTGCCATCCCCATGTGTCGTTGTAGTGGTCGGGATCAACGAAGTAGGGCTGACAAACGCGGTGCCAACTGGCGGCGCACTGCGGGGTCGTCGTTCGCCCATAGCCGCTGCAGTTGGGCGTCTCGGTGATGAAGATAGTGCCAGCAGGTTCTTGCACTTCTGGCTCCCGCAAGGTCGCATCAAATTGTCGCCACTTGTAGCCTTTCCAGTTCCAGTTTTTGTCGCAACTCATGTTGTAGTGGGGCGTGGACGAGGTGCGGGGGATGGGAGACGAAGGGCAAAGGAAAACGCCCTCTGGCGTCCCCAGTTCTGCCCCACCTTTCTGGCGGACATAAGGAAGCAACAGGGACGGCCATTGGCGTCGCCCTAAGTAAACCGTGCAAGCGGGATCACCACAGTCGTCAATATAACGAGGAGGGTAAGAGCCATCGTAGTCTTGAGCGTATTGAGCGGCGGCTAAGGCGATTTGTTTTTGGTTGCTCAGGCACATCGTTTGGCGTGCCTTCTCCCGAACTTTGCTGAACACAGGGAACAAGATTGCCGCCAGAATGGCGATTATCGCAATCACCACGAGCAACTCAATGAGCGTAAAGCCTTCCCGCCTCCAGGCGTTCTTCATGTCTCATCCCTCCTTGTGCTGTCTAACCGAGCGACATTTATATAATGCCTGCGAGGGCAAGGAAGGCAATGGTTAATCTTGACCATTGAGGCGGCGAATTTTGAACGCAGGGTGTCAGGGCTTTGGTGGAAATGTCCGCCTGGGGAACCGACGAGACAACTGTCTTATCCTTTGAAGCGGGTGAACACGAATGGGTTGGCTTTGTCGGTTGTCACATCGGTTTCTGCCAGAAGCAGCGGCAGGGGTAGCGCTGCCGCTCATTGATTGGTGGGTGCGGCGGCATGTCGCTCATTGTCCCGAATGCGCCCGGCTGTGGCGGCAACATGAACGGTTGACATTTTGGCTCCAGCAAGCCTCTGCCGAGCGAGTGGCGCCTCCCGATGATTTGTGGGAACGCGTCGCTTCACGACTGGCAAGCCGAGGGCTTTTTGCCCCGCAACCAAGCAGGCAAATGGCTATAATCCCTTCGTGGCAAAAGGCGATGGCTGTTGCCGCATTGGGACTCGTTGCGTTGGGGGTATGGCTTTGGTGGCGAGGGGCACCATCCTCACCACCGACCATCACGGTAGCGCCCCCTGACGCTTTTGTGACCGCTGTGTTGCATCAGCACATCGCCGTGACAGCGCCGTCACCCTTCAACAATCCCACTTTCACGGCAGGCATGATTGTTGGCGGTGAGGCGCGATGAAATGGCGGCGCTTTGCCATCGCTTCAGGCATCTTGGCGTTCCTTGTTCTGGCAGGATGGTGGTGGCAAGGGCAAGTTCGTCAAGGGGAAGCGTGGGGCTTGGTGCGAAAAGCCTTGCAATTCCAACAGGAGTGGGTCGTTACAGGTCAAGCCCGTTGGGCGTTTCGGGACATGCAAGGGCGTTGGGTGGAGCGGCAGGGGCGCATCTCTTTTTCAGGGCAGACCCTCCAAGTGCACGGGCAAGGGGCTGAATTAGTGTGCCACCTTGCAGGTTGCCAAGTAGTTGCCAAAGGGACGGCGTTCTTGCGCGTCATGCCTGTTAGCGTTCAGCGATTGTCCCATGTGCCAGACCGATGGACCTTGTTGCGTCGTTCTTATCGGGCGAAGTTAGAAGAAGCGGCGGAAGTAGCAGGGCGGCTCGTCCAATGGGTTCGGCTTACGCCTCGTTCCCAAAACGCTTTTGCCCGACGGTTAGCCATTGAGCCCAAAACGGGAATGGTTTTGGCGCAAGAGATATTAGACCGTGACGGCACGGTTTTAAGCCGATGGGAATGGACAAGGGTAGAGGCTTTGCGACGCTGCCATTTTCAACTGCCTAGGTCACGGGACAGGGAGCAAGGGACAAGGGAAAGGCAAATGAACGGTTTTGTGCCCGTTCAAAGGCTGAAGGTGCGCTGTGCTTGTTGTTCCTGCGGGATGACAATGCATGTCATCCATGCGACGGATGGGGTGGCGGATGTGGCGGTCTACTTACCCGAAGGGACGACGAAGGAGCATGCCTGCCCTTATTGCCGATTGCCTCAAGGGCTATCCCGATGCACCCGCTTAGGGGCGATGACCATCGTCGTTCTCACCCGCCCGCGTCCCGTCGTGGTCATCGGCGATGCGCCGCCAGAAACCTTGCTTAAAATTGCCCAACCCTTTGCCCGACCTCATCCCTGAGAAGAGAGGGCGTTCGGAAAATCACGCCTTGAATAACCGCCGTTCATTGCAACGGCATTGCCATCGTCATCGTCGCGGGCTGATAGCCGCTCCAACAGAAGGACAGGGTGACGGCTTTTCAGCAAAGGCGAGGGAGGCGTCGGGTTAACAAGTCAAATATCCAGTTCGTCGGCGACTTCTTTGGCGTGTTGCTCCAAGAAGCGTCGGCGCGGTTCCACTTGCTCGCCCATCAAGATGGTGAAGAGTTCATCGGCTTTGCGGGCATCTTCCAAGTTGACTTTGACCAAAACCCGCTTTTGGGGGTCCATCGTCGTCTCAGCGAGTTGGTCGGGGTTCATTTCGCCCAGTCCTTTGAAGCGTTGGACGACGACGCCCCGCCCTAATTTCCGCACCAGTTCGTCCCGCTCTTCGTCGGTGAAAGCGTAGTGGACTTCTCGCCCTTTGCGAATCAAGTAGAGGGGCGGCTTAGCGATGTAGACATGCCCGTGCTCCACGAGGGGGCGAAGGTAGCGGAAGAGAAAAGTCAAGAGCAGGGTGCGGATGTGGCTACCATCCACATCGGCATCGGTCATGATGATGATGCGGTCATAGCGACGCTTGTTCAGGTCAAAGCCCGTGTCCGCATTTTCGCCCCGTCGGCGATGCTTGCCGTCTTCCACCCAAATGCCTGTGCCTAATGCCGTGACGATGGCGCGGATTTCTTCGTTGCTCAGGACTTTGTCCAGCCGATGCTTTTCCACATTGAGAACTTTCCCACGCAAGGGCAAAATGGCTTGGGTGCGTCGGTCGCGTCCTTGTTTGGCGGTTCCGCCCGCACTTTCGCCTTCCACCAAAAACAACTCACACAAAGACGGGTCTTTTTCGGTGCAATCGGCGAGTTTGCCGGGAAGGCGGGCATCGTCTAAGGCAGTTTTGCGACGGACGAGTTCGGCGGCTCGTTTGGCGGCTTCTCTCGCTTGGGCGGCGCGGATAGCCTTTTGGGCGATGCGGCGGGCGATGGAGCCATTCCGTTCAAAGAACGCCGTCAACTCTTCGTGGACGATGCTGAAGACGATGCCTTCCACTTCGCTGTTGCCCAGTTTGTGCTTGGTTTGCCCTTCAAATTGCGGGCGCATCAGTTTGACGGAAATGACCGCCGTTAAGCCTTCCCGAACATCGTCGCCCGTCAGGTTGCCATCCTTTTCCTTCAGCAACCCAACTTTTCGGGCGTAAGCGTTGATGGCGCGGGTGAGGGCATTTTTGAAGCCGCTTTCGTGCGTCCCGCCATCCACTGTCCGAACATCGTTGGCGAAACTGAGGATTTGCTCTTGGTAGCCCTCGTGATATTGCAGGGCGACTTCCACGCTGATTTCGTCCAGCAGTTTTCCGTCCTGCTCCACCCTGCGGGTGCCGCTAATAGTGATCGGTCGGTGCAAAACCTCGCGGTTGCGGTTCAGGTATTGCACATATGCCGATAGCCCACCTTTTTCGTGGAACTCCAACTCCTCGCCCGTGCGCTCATCGCGGAAGATGAAACGGACTTGTGGGTTGAGGAACGCCAATTCGTGAAGTCGCTGCTTGATGCGGTCGGCATCCCACTCTGTCGTCTCAAAGATTTCAGGGTCGGGTTTGAAAGTGACCGTCGTGCCTGTTTTGGTGGCTTTGCCGATGGCTTTCAAGGGCGTGACAGGCTCGCCCCGTTCATAGCGCTGATACCAAACTTTGCCGTCGCGTTTCACCCGCACCTCCAACCATTCGGATAAGGCGTTGACGACGCTAATGCCGACACCATGCAACCCACCCGAAACCTTGTAGGCACCCGTCTGGAACTTCCCGCCGGCATGCAACATCGTCATGACGACTTCTACGGCAGGGCGTCCCTCTTCGGGATGGATGTCCACAGGGATGCCCCGTCCGTCGTCAGCGACACTGACGGAGCCATCTTGATGCAAGGTGACTTCAATGCGGCGGCAATAACCCGCCAACGCTTCATCAACGGCGTTGTCTACGACTTCCTCCAGCAAATGATGCAAGCCGCGAACGCCCGTGTCCCCGATATACATCGCCGGGCGTTTGCGGACACCCTCCAAGCCTTTGAGGACTTGAATGTGCTCCGCTTGGTAGTCGGATGGAGCAAGACCCTCTTCGGTCTCCTTGATCGCCGTTGCCCTTTCGTTGTTCATCCTCTTTGCTGTCCCTCCTGCGGTCATCGGGTCTGATGAATTGCGCTCGCGCCCTTACTTGCGTCCTTTGTTGACGGGCGCAGTTGTGTCTTTGTCAACGGGTCACTTTTCCTTTTTCGGGCGGCGACCTTTACGGGGCTTTTTGGGCGCTTCTTCCGGTTCACCGATGTGAGGCAGCGCTTCCCCTTCACCCCGCGTTACTTCCACTGAGCCGGGTCGGACAAAGCCCGTTCCAGCAGGGATGAGGCGACCGATGATGACATTTTCCTTCAGCCCGATGAGGTAATCGGCTTTCCCTCGGATAGCGGCATCGGTGAGGGCTTGAGTCGTTCGTTGGAAGGATGCTGCCGAAAGCCAACTATCCGTCGTTTCTGCCGCTCGCATGATCCCCATCAACACCCACTCTGCTGTCGCTGGTTTTCCTCCCGCTGCCATCACCCGCCGGTTCTCCAGTTCAAAGACGGCTCGGTCAACCAATTGCCCTGGCAAAAATTCGGTGTCACCTGGGTCAATGATGCGTCGCTTGCGGAGCATTTGACGGATGATAATCTCCACATGCTTGTCGTGAATGTCCAACCCGTGAGAGCGATAGACGCTTTGGATTTCCCTCAACAGGTAATCTTGGACGGCTCTAATGCCCCGCAGATTCAGGAGGGTATGAGGGTTGATGGCGCCTTCGGTCAAGGGGTCTCCTGCTTTCACCTTGCTGCCCACTTTCACCTTGAAGTCGGCGTTGAAGGGAACGACATAGCCTTTGCGGATGACGACTTCTTTCACTCCTGCCGCTTTGAGTTGCTCTATCACCACTTCGCTGAGGGGCGTGTCTTTGGGGATGAGCACTGTCCCGTTCACCTTGACCTCTTGAGCAAGGGGTTCATTTAGGTGCCGCTGCCAATCGCTTTCGGGAATGACCGAGTCAACATACACCCGCCAGATACCGTGCTTGGAGATTCCGACGACCACTCCGTCGTATTCAGCGACGATGGCTTGTCCGAGGGGTTTACGGGCGTCAAAGAGTTCTTCCACCCGCAAAAGCCCCCGCCGACGAGGGACATGCAAGCGCGTCCACCATTTCATCCGTTGCTCTTTTTGCTCTTCTTCCGCCCCCCGTGACGCTTTCTTGATTTCGTCCATCATCTCTTTCAGGCTCATTTCGCCTCCAGTGGCACGGGAATGGCGGATAATTTCTCGCAGGGCTCGTTCTCGGTGCCCTTTGAATTGGCGGATTTCCACGAGGCTTTGCCCGATAACGGTGTGGAAGGTGCGCAGGGTGAATTGCGTCCCTGGTTCGCCGATGGATTGGGCAGCGATGATGCCGACGGCTTCGCCCAACTCCACCAATCGTCCCGTTGACAAGTCCATCCCGTAGCACATGGCACAAATGCCATGCGGCAATTCGCAAGTCAACGGCGAGCGAACTTTGACGACTTTCACCCCTGCCTCTTCTATTTCCTTCGCTTTTTGACGGGTGATCATCTCCCCGGCTTTCACCAGCACCTTTTTCGTCTTCGGATGAAGGACATCTTCGGCGGCGATGCGTCCGAAAATCCGCTCCGAGAGGGGCACCAAGGTCACCACTTGCTGCCGCTCTTCGTCCAACCTTTGTGCCTCTTCTATTGCCGTTACCTCTATCCCTTCTGTTGTCCCGCAGTCTATCGCTTTGATGACCACATCTTGGGCGACATCCACCAACCGTCGCGTCAGATACCCCGCATCGGATGTCCTCAGCGCGGTATCTGCCAAGGTCCGCCTTGCCGAGAAGGTGCACACGAAGTATTCCAACAAACTCAGTCCGTCTCGGAAGTTGCTCTTGACGGGCAAGTCGCTGATGATTGTCCCCACCGCCGTCGTCATCAATCCCCGCAGCCCTGCCAACTGGACGATTTGCTCTTTGCGCCCTCGCGCCCCACTTTCTGCCATCATGGCTAAGGGGTTGAAAGTTCCGATGTTACGCATCACTTGCTCCGTCACTTTCTCCACCACTTCCATCCATGTGCGGTAGATTTGCTCTTCCCGCTCAAAGTCACTCATCAACCCCATCCCATAGGCTTCCTCTATTTGCCGCACTTTCTCCTCCGCCTGCGCCACCAGTGCCTCTTTTTCCGTTTCCACCCGCAAGTCAGCGATGGACAAAGTGATCCCCGACAGCGTCGCCACCTTGAACCCTAACTCCTTCACCTCGTCCAAGAATTGCACCAACCGAGCGTTTCCGTATCGCTCATAGAGTTGAATGACGATATCCCGCAACTTGCTTTTCGTCACGGGTTCGTTGATATACCCGAAGTCTTCTGGCAGCAATTGATTGAAGAGCAATCGTCCTGGGGTCGTCAACACCCACTCTTCTCCTTTCGCCCCAAGCCCTTTCCTTCCCATCCGCACCAAGATATCCGCCTGCCAGTGCAGTTGCTTTGTCTCCAGCAATCTCAACACCGTCTCAGGAGAAGCAAAGGCTCGTCCCCTTCGCCCCAAGTAGTGCAGCAAATGGCGATAGACAGGACCCTTCTCGCCACCGACCATCACTTCCTCGTTCATCTTCAGCAAGCCTTTTCGGACATACAGCAAAACCTCTACTGGCGTCGTGAATGTTTTCCGATTGGGGTCGTAAGCGATGTGCTTTTCTTCCTCCCATTCCTGCCACAGCGTCAAATAGTAGCAACCCAATGCGATGTCATACCCTGGCGCCATCAAAGGTTGTCCGTTGGCAGGGGAGAAGATGTTATTGGACGACAACATCAACAGCCGTGCCTCCGCCTGTGCGGCGACCGATAGGGGCACATGCACTGCCATTTGGTCTCCGTCAAAGTCGGCGTTGTAGGGTGGGCAAACCAAGGGATGAATTTGAATGGCTTTTCCGTCCACCAACACTGGCTCAAAGGCTTGAATGCCCAACCGATGTAAAGTCGGGGCGCGATTGAGTAACACGCATTGCTCCTTCACGACCGCCTCCAATGCCTCATGGATGAGGGGATGGTCGTCTTCTTCCAAGAGCCGGCGGGCACTGCGTAAGGTGTAAATTCCCGTCTGGTCGGAATGCCGTTCCAACCAATGCATCAAGAAGGGACGGAATAACTCTTTCGCCATCACCCTGGGTAACCCGCACTGATAAAGTTTCAGGTGCGGACCGACAACGATAACCGACCGTCCTGAGTAGTCAACCCGCTTCCCTAACAAGTTCCGCCGGAAGCGCCCTTCCTTTCCCCGCAGCATATCTGACAAACTCTTCAGCGGTCGTCCCGTCGGTCCTAAGACAGGATGCGGTTTTCGCGAGTTATCCAACAGGGCGTCCACAGCCTCCTGCAACAACCGCTTCTCGTGATTGATGATACTTTCGGGAGCCCGCACTTCTCGCATTTTCTTCAGCCGATTGTTGCGATTGATGACCCGCCGATACAGGTCATTTAAATCGCTGGTCGCAAACCTCCCCCCTTCCAGTTGCACCATCGGGCGGAGGTCTGGAGGCAGGACAGGTAAGACTTCCAAAATCATCCATTCGGGGCGGTTGCGTGATTTACGGAACGCCTCCACAATTTCCAGCCGTTTGATCAATCGGGCTCGTTTGGCGCCTGTCGTTTCCGCCACTGCCCGTCTCAATTCCCTCGCTGTCCGCTCCAAATCCAACTCCTCCAGCAACTCTCGCAACGCTTCCGCTCCCGTTCCGACTTTAAACAAGTGGTCAAAGGGACGATGCAGTTTCCGCTGGAGCGTTTCCAAAAGTTGCTTTAAGGAGTGGAACTCTTCTGGTTGAAGGGCTTGCTTTGGTTGCAAGTTTTGCAACAGGTCAAAGGCTTTCTCCAACTGCTGCTTTTGCTCTTCCCCGTGTTGCTGAACGGTTTGAATTTCCTTTTCCAGCGCTCGGACTTGGTCTTCGGCTTCATCAACAGGGATGACGCCTTTTCTTGCTTGCTCCCGCAAAGCCTCCTGTTCCCGACGCAACTTACTGATCGTGTCCCGAGTGTGTTTCTCTATCTCGGCTTTTTCCATTTCTATCGCTTTTTGCATGTTTTCCCGTTCGGCTTTGATGGCGCGGGGGTCCACTTGGATGACGATGTAAGTGGTCAGGTAAACGACTTGCTCCACCAACTTCGGCGAGATATCCAAAAGCAAAGCGATGACCGATGGGGTGTTGCGGAAAAACCAAGTATGGGCGACGGGTGCTACCAGTTCAATATGCCCCATTCGTCGCCGTCGCACCCGAGAACTGGTCACTTCCACCCCACATCGCTCACACACGATGCCTGCGAATTTCCGTTTTTTGTAACGCCCACACGCACACTCATAATCCTTCGTCGGTCCAAAAATCCGCTCATCAAAGAGCCCATCTTTTTCTGGTCGGAATGTCCGATAGTTGATGGTTTCTGGTCGTTTGACTTCGCCATAAGACCACGACCGAATGTCTTGGGGCGATGCCAGACCAATCCGAACGACTTCAAAATACGCCGGCGTTCGTTGGGTTTTTGTTTCCATCACTGCTCACCTCCGAGCAAGGGCAAGTTCAAAAGGATGGATAGTTTCACGCCCGCCTATGGATTTTGATTGGGCTCTTCCTCGTCTTTCAATTCCACAGGCACTCCGTCTTGAGTTTCCACCGTCACTTGCAAGCAAAGGCTTTGCAGTTCTTTGACGAGGATTTTGAAGGACTCTGGGATGCCGGCTTCCAAGATGTTCTTTCCTTTGGCGATGTCTTCAAAGATTTGGGTTCTTCCGTGCACATCGTCGGATTTGACGGTGAGCATTTCTTGGAGATTGTAAGCAGCGCCGTAGGCTTCCAATGCCCAGACTTCCATCTCGCCAAGGCGCTGCCCGCCGAATTGGGCTTTGCCGCCAAGGGGTTGTTGGGTGACGAGGGAGTAAGGACCGGTCGCACGAGCGTGGATTTTGTCTTCCACCATGTGGATCAGTTTCATGATGAACATCCAACCGACCGTGACGGGCTGGTCAAAGGGTTCTCCCGTTCGTCCATCGTAAAGAATGGTTTTGCCCGTTTCAGGGTCAAAGCCAACGCGGCGCTGGGACCGCTCTAAGAGAGTGGCAACGACCTTTTCTTTCGTGGCGTCCTCGGGCAGATTAAGAAGGGCGAACAACTTTTCCCGTTCTGCTTGCGGTTGATGCAGCAGGAGATTCGCCAATTCTTCGGCATATTCCCTGACCGCCTCTCCCCACCGAGGCTTTCGCATCTTCAGCCGCCATTCTGTCGCCATCGCAAAGAGGGCTTCTTTTTGCTGCTCATTGACCACTTCTCTCAGCCCCTCTATGATGTCTCTTTCTTTGATGAGCCCAGAAAACGGCGGGACTTCAAAGGTGGTCTGGTAAAAGTGAGCAAGATAGCCAAGGTGGGTTTCTAACAGTTGACCGATATTCATCCGCGAAGGAACTCCGAGGGGACTGAGGATGATATCCACTGGTGTGCCGTCGGGCAGGTAAGGCATATCCGATTCGGGCAGAATCTTTGCGATCACCCCTTTGTTGCCATGTCGTCCCGCTAATTTATCCCCGACGGCAATCTTCCGCCGTTGTGCCACATAGACCCGCACCATCATATTGACCCCTGATTTCAGTTCGTCCCCTGGCAGTTGTTCCAACTTGCCTCCGCACCGCCCATGCTCATTCCTCTCCAACTTCTTGTAATGCCGGATGATTTCCCCACACTTCCTGCACCGATACTTGTATCTCGCCAACACCACCGTCCCGATCACCGTCCCCCACTCTCCGGGAGGCACTTTCAAAGAAGCATCTTTCATGTCTTCCGCTTTCTTCCCGAAAATCGCCACCATCAACCGATCCTCCGGCGATAACTCTGTCTGTGCCTTCGGGACTGCTTTCCCCACCAAAATGTCTCCGTCTTTCACCTCCGCTCCCACCACCACAATCCCGTTCTCGTCCAAAAACTTCAACCGCTCCTCCGCCACATTCGGAACATCTCGCGTGATTTCCTCAGGTCCTAACTTCGTATCCCGCGCTGTTATCTCGTGGCTCTCTATGTGGATGCTCGTCAGAATGTCTTCCTTCACCAACCGTTCGCTTATCACGATCGCGTCCTCGTAGTTGTAGCCCTCCCACACCATGAACGCCACCAACAAATTCCGTCCTAAAGCCAGTTCCCCTCCTTTTGTCGCCGGTCCATCCGCCAACACTTCCCCCTTCTTCACCTTTTGCCCTTTTTCCACCACTGGGCGTTGGTGAAAGCATGTCCCTTGATTCGTCCGCCGAAACACCCGCAACTCATATCGCTTCCGTTCCCCTCCCTTTGTCGTCACCTCAATCCTCTCCCCGTCCACATAACTCACCTCCCCATCTTCCTCTGCTATCACCACTGCCCCACTATCTCTTGCCGCCCTCCCCTCCAATCCCGTCTTCACGGACGGAACTTCTGGGTGAATCAGCGGCACCGCTTGTCGTTGCATATTACTCCCCATCAAGGCTCGGTTCGCATCGTCATGTTCCAAAAACGGAATCAAATTCGTCGCCACCGAAAAACATTGCCGTTCGCTCGCATCCATCAACTGCACCTCCTCCCGACTCACCCACACATATCCCACCTCCCCACTTTCCCCTTTCGGTCCCCGCACCAGCACCCGTTCCCCCACAATCCTTCCCATCTCGTCTACTTCCGTATCCGCTGGCGCAATGTAATACCGTTCCTCCTCATCCGGCGACAGCCATCGGATTTCCCCTGTCACCTTCCCTTTCTCCACCACCCGATAGGGTGTCCGCAAAAAGCCATATTCGTCCACCTTCGCATAGGCACTCAGATGCCCGATCAGCCCGATATTCGGTCCCTCTGGTGTCTGGATCGGGCAGATTCTTCCGTAGTGGCTGAAATGCACATCCCGCAACTGCAGCATCCCTTTCGCGCTTTCCCTCGTAATTCCCCCAGGTCCCAGCGCCGTCATCCGCCTCTTATGCTCCAACTCATCCAACGGATTATGCTGACTCAAAAACTGCGACAACTGCCCACTCGCAAAAAACGACCTTATCGCTGCTTGCAACGGCTTGATGGACAACAGTTGGTTCGGAGATAATTGCTCCTTCGGGATCGTTGCCATTCGTTCCTTGATTGCCCGCTCCATCCTCAACAGTGCCGCCCTCAATTGCGATTGCAACAACTCCCCGACACTTCTCAATCGCTTATTCTTCAAGTGATCCACATCGTCTTGCAGCAAACTCATCCAATCCGCTTTCCGCAAAATCGCAGGGATTTTCCTCTCCCCTCCCATCCCCTCTCCCTCGTCC
>Ga0209289_100735_pt1 | contig 15335 bp, 13 predicted proteins | sample GXS110809BmetaG_FD_184121 | JGI IMG/M metagenome (GOLD analysis project Ga0209289, IMG submission 184121) | Hot spring microbial communities from Gongxiaoshe hot spring, China to study Microbial Dark Matter (Phase II) - GXS 110809B (SPAdes)... ...
CTGGGGTGACGGTCGCCGTTTCCGAGCAGACAGGAAGCGCTGCCTCTATAGCACCCGTTCAGATTGAATTGCTTGGGCAAGACCGTGCCCCGCTTATCCGCTTAGCCGACCAAATTCAACGACGGCTGAGCAAAATCGTGGAAATCCGAGACATCCGTTCCAGTTGGCGTCCTGGACGACCGGAGTTGCAAATCCGCGTAGACCGAGAAAAGGCAGCCGATTTGGGCTTCACGACGGGCGACGCCGCCCGCTTGGTTCGGATCGCTTACGAAGGTTACACGCAAACTGACGACCCCAACATGAAATACACCGAGCAAGGCGAAGACTACCCCATCCGCATCCGCTTGGCTCCCGAGGAGCGCCAATCCCCTGAGCAAATCCTTTCCTTGCCCCTCGCCACGACGCGGGATGGACTTCCCATCACGCTGGGCGACATCGCTTCAGTGCGGCTGGGAGAAGCACCTGTGGTTTTGGAACGCAAAGACCGCATGGACATGATCACCATCACGGCGAATTTGGCGCCTTGGGCGAGTTTGGGCAATGTCCAGCAGAAAATTCAAGCCGCCCTCGCTGACTTAGACACAGGCGGTGCTATCGTCAACTACGGCGGTCAGTTTGAGTGGATGGCGGACAGTTTCGGGCGATTGACAGGATCGCTGCGGCTGTCCATCGTCCTCATCTACATGCTGATGGCGGGCTTGTTCGGCTCATTGGTGCTCCCCCTCTCCATCATGCTCTCCTTACCACAGGCGTTAGTCGGGGCGTTGCTCTTCCTGATGATTACGGGCAAGGGACTGGTGCTGATGAGTTTCATCGGCATCATCATGCTGATGGGCATCGTGACCAAAAACGCTATCCTGCTGGTGGACTACACCAACACTTTGCGGGCACGGGGTTACGACCGATGGCGGGCGGTCGTGGAAGCGGGCGAGACACGATTGCGCCCCGTTTTGATGACGACGCTGACGATCTTCTTCGGGGTGCTTCCCACCGCCTTGGAACTGGGACAAGGGGCAGAGTTGCGGTCGCCGATGGCGATCGCCGTGCTGGGCGGTCTGACCCTGTCCACTTTCCTCACCTTGTTGGTCGTCCCCGTCGCTTACACCCTCTTTGACGACGCCCAACAAGCCCTCTTGAGATGGCTTCGGGGACAACCCCAACCAACAACCCAGATTCAACCGACGAGGTGATGGGCAAATGCCTCAACCGTCCCAAGAAACCGTGCTCTTGCTCATCGTTTACGACCGCGCTGTAGATGCTGATTTGATGCGACGGTTAGAGGCGTTGGGCATTGAGGGCTACACCAAACTGCACGATGCTGAAGGCAAAGGAGGACAGGGCATCAAGCGGGGCGACCCCGTGTTCCCTGGGCTTAACAACTTGCTCCTTATCGCCACGACCCCCGAGAAGGCAGCCACCATCGCCCAGACGCTGCGAGCGATGCAGGACGAATACGCCGTCAAACCCGGCATCACCATCTGGCAACTTCCTGCCCTCGCCCTCTAACCTTGATAGCAAAGGACGCAAGCCATGTTCAATTGCTCCGATAAAACAGGCTATAAATCGCCCTCCGTTGGGTGTTTAAAGAGGCACATTGCGCGGTATAATATCAATGGCATCGGGACAGGAAGCCCGATGCCCCACACCCAAGCAACCAACCGTCAGGAGGTGAGCGACGATGGCAAAACTGGCTCGTTGGACGCCCCTCACGACGGATTTGGACCGCTGGTTTGACCGAATGGACCGCCTGTTTGACCGCATGCTGGACCGCTTCTTCCGCGACTTTGAGCGGGACTTCTGGCGGTTGGATTGGCGGTGGGAACGGTGGGTGCCGCCGATGGAGGTATCCGAGACGGCGGATGCCTACATCGTGCGGCTGGAGGTGCCGGGCGTTCGCCCGCAGGACATTGAGGTAACGCTTCACGATGGCGTCCTGACCATCCGGGGCAAGCGGGAGCGGGCGGAAGAGCAAAAAGGTGAAACCTACCACTTGGTGGAGCGTGCCTATGGCGAGTTCGTCCGCTCCCTTGAGTTGCCCGGGACGGTCAAGGAGGACGCCATTGAGGCGACCTACAAGGATGGCATCTTGGAGTTGCGCTTGCCTAAGAGTGAAGAAAGCAAGCCTCGCCGCATTGAGGTGAAGGTAGCCTGAAGCCTGAGAGGGGGCTGGTGACCCTACCAGCCCCCCTTCTTCCTCGCACCCACGCCGAGGGAGGTGAGGCGCCATGCGCTGGCTGTGGCAGCACCTGAGTCGCTGGCTGCAAGGGATGCAGGCAGTGGTTCAGGTGATATGGCGCCCCTTCACTCGGCTGGGTCTGGAGGGGTGGGCGAGGGGGCAGGCTTCTTTGGCTGCCCTCCTGCGGTGGTTGAAAGAAAAGAGCCAAAAAGTGTGGCAGTTTGCAACCGTCGTTCGCCGTCACCTTGAGGGATTTCTACGCCCTCGTCGTGGGGGTGCGAGCCCCGCCCCTCAGACCCGCTGAGTGGTTGGGGCGCCCTTCCTTAAGTCGGTTTTTTTGTTTGCCTCGGCTTCGGCGACACTTCTGAGGCATGAAGTTGTCTAAGGAGGTGACGAAAGGATGACCCAGATGCGACGCTGGTCACCGTTCGCTGAGTTGGAAGCCTTCCGACGAGAAATGGACCGAATTTTTCGGGAGTTCTTAGGTGAGGAGCGACCTGGTGGAGCAAAGGGTTGGACACCTGCTGTGGACATTTATGAGACGCCGACGGATTTGGTCGTTCAAGCGGAGTTGCCCGGTGTCAAGCCTGACGATGTGCAGATTGAACTGACGGACGACCGACTGGTGCTGAGAGGCAAGCGAGAAAAGCCTTCAACGGATGAACAAGCGACCTATCACTTGTTGGAGCGCCATTACGGCGAGTTTGAGCGCAGTTTTGTCTTGAATGTGCCTGTGGACATAGAGAAGGCGGAAGCCACCTACCGAGATGGCGTGTTGACGGTGCGTTTGCCCAAGATTGCGCCCAAGCAGGCGAAACGGATAGCCATCAAGGTAGAAGACTGAGGAATCATCGCCCACCCTTTTTACCGCAACGCCTCCCTCCCCGCCTCGCCGCCCCTCCCGGCCCGCCGCCGCAAGGCGGCGGGTTTTTTCCTTTGCCCCTGATGCACCGCAAACTCCCTTTCCTATTGAGCCTCCCTTAAGGCTGGCTTATCGAAAATTAAAAGCCACACTCCTCTGGCGCTTTTGTTTCACACTCCTGAACCTGCGGCAGTCGTTTTGCTGCTCGCGGGACTGGGATGGGTGATGGGGAAGCAAAGGCGCAAAGGTCGGAAGTGGTAGGGGAACCTGTCGCCACGACCTCTTTGGGGCAGAGACTTTGGCGGTTGTGCGGGGCGAGGTCAGGCGTTTAAAGAGGTGCCATCGCTCAAGCAAAGCACCTTACCCAGTGACCATCATCGTTTGACTCCAGTAAAGCATCGGCTCACCCAATGCAACCCTTTATCAGCGTGCCACAAAATTTGAAAGGTTTGTCAGGGCAGCGGCGCTGAGAGAGTGTTTCCCGACGATGTGAGGTGATGGGTGTGTTTCGCTTCGCTTTCCTCGTTCATCCGTTGGATTTGAAGCGGGATGTTGCCCGTAAGTATCCGATTGCTAAGTGGTTGCCTGAAAGTTGGGTGGAAGCCTTGTTGCGCCGAATGAGCGTGAAAGTGTTGGGCAAAATCACGGGTGTCCGCTCGCCGACGGGGGCGACGACGGAAGGTTGGCTCTTGGGCATCCCGATGACGGCGAAAATGATGCTCGCCGATGAAAAGCGAGCACTGGCATTGCTGGCAGAGGCTTGCCATCTTGCGGCTGACTTGGGGGCTCACATCGTCGGCTTGGGCGCTTACACCGCTATCGTCGGCAACAATGGCATGGAATTGCAAAAGATGTCGCCCCTCCCTGTCACGACGGGCAATAGTTACACGACTTGGACGGCTGTGGAAGCGACAAAACTGGCAGCCGAAGCGATGGGCATTGAGTGGGAGCGAGCGACCGCTGCCGTCGTCGGTGCAACAGGTTCTATCGGCAAAGCGTGTGCCTTTTTGCTGGTCAATGGGACAAAGGGAACGGAAAGGGCAGCAGGTGGCGAACGACAAATGGCGGACGGTGAGGTTCATTTACCGCCCGTTGCAGAAGTCGTGCTCATTGGGCGCAATTGGCAACGGTTGGAAACGGTGCGGGAAGAGGTGACGAACGGCGAAGGGCAATCAGCAACTGGTGCGAAAGCGTTGGTGCGGATGACGACGAACATCGCTGAAGGGTTGAAAGAGGCTGATGTCGTCATCACAGTGACGAGTGCGATGGATGCCGTGATTGAGCCAGAGCATCTCAAGCCCGGTTGCGTCGTGTGCGATGTCGCCCGACCCCGCGATGTTTCGGAACGGGTGCGAAAGGAAAGGGACGATGTGCTCGTCATTGACGGAGGCATCGTCCGCATTCCCGGCGAACCTCATTGGGAGTTTTCCATCGGGTTGCCCGAAGACCGAACATTGGCGTGTGTCGCTGAAACGATGCTGTTGGCGCTGGAAGGGCGTTTGGAACCTTTCACTTTAGGGCGTAACATTTCCGTGGAGCGCGTCTTGGAAATCGCAACGATGGCGATGCGGCACGGTTTTCGTGTGGACGGTTTTCGCAGTTTTGAGCGTTTGCTTTCTGCCGACGAAGTGGCGCAAATTCGTCAACGGGCGAGGGTGGCGGCGAAGGGATGAGGCGTTGGCGATGGTGGGGCGGTTTTACCCTCGCTATTGCCGTTCCTTTCGCTCTCTATCTGCCGACGCTCTACCCGACTTATTGCTTCTTTTCCGACAGCGGCGACTTCATGGCGGCAGCGATGTTGTTGATGCTCCCTCACCCGACGGGCTACCCTTGGTTTTGTTTGCTCAATAAACTCTTCGTGACGCTGTTTCCCTTCGGCACGGTCGTTTGGCGGTTCAGTTTGTTGACGGCGCTTTTTGCTCCCTTGACATCGGGGGTTGTTTTTCTTTTGGTGATGCACCTCACCGACAATGCCCTTATCGCTTTGGCGACGGCGTGGACGATTGCCTTTGGCAGGTTGCTTTGGTTCAGTGCCGTCGCCTCCGAGGTTTACAGTTCCAACCTGTTTTTGACGATGTTGGCACTTTATTCGTTGGTGCGCTTTTGGGAGACGGGCGACCGAAGATGGTTTTACACTGTTGCCCTGACGGTTGGCTTTGGGATGACGCACCACTTGACCCTGCCTTTGATGGCACTGGGCGGTTTGGTCGGGCTGTTCCTCGCATGGCGCTGGCTTCCTCAAAAGCCTAACCTGCGCAATTGGGGGACGGCAATCCTGATTGGCTGTTTGCCGCTGGCTTATTACGCTTACTTGCCCTTGCGCGCTCCGAAACCTTATGGCGCTCGCTATTGGCAAAACACCGGCGACGACCCGTCCAAGTCGTTACGGGATTTTGCCCGTTATGTCTTTGGGCAACGCTTTCGCTACGAGATGGGCGCCCTTTCGTGGCGGCAACAAGTGCGTCGGTTCGGTGAGTGGCTAAGCGCTGGCGTCCAGCAATATGGCGCTTTGTTTTTGCTGGGCATCGTTTTCGGTTGGCTGTTAATGCGAGGGCAAGGGGCTTTTGGGCTTGTCACTTTGGGCATGTGGCTGGCGCACATGGCGTTTTACCTCAGTTACGATGTGCCCGACATCGCCTACTTTTTCGTCCCCGCATGGTCGCTTGCTGTCCTTTGGGGTGGGTTGGTGGCGCACCGACTTTGGGCATGGTTGCGGGAGCGCCAAGTTTTGCTGGCGTTCGTCGTCTTGGGCTTAGCGTTCAGCAGCGTGGAAGTGGCGCTTATAGATGCCTTGCCGTCTGTTTGGGGCAGCGATAAAGAGCGGGGCAAACGATATCTGGACGCCGTTTTGCGCGACACTCCGCCCAATGCCGCTTTGGTCGTCAGCATTGACGACACGCTGTTCAACTTTTGGGCACTGCAAGCCATTGAGGAACGACGGCGGGATGTTCGCGTCGTTTCCGTTTATGAGTGGCAACCCACCATCCCCCTGCAACGCCCTGTCGCTTTGACGACGGCGGACATTTATCGCTTCTTCAACCCGCACCCTTGGTTCGTTCGCCCCAAAACCCTTTGGGTCGCCGAGTTAAGCAAAACGCCGCCAGTCACCTTGTTGCGACGATGCACCGTGCATCGCAGCATCGTGCCTGTCGTTCACAGCGCCCGACTGTTGATGCCGCCCGATGGCGTGCATGTCGGTGGGTTGCTCGTTGCCCGAACGGAGTTATGCGTTGATAGCGATGCCGCTCCCGTCGGGGGTTACCTTTGGCTTTTAGCCCGTCGCCCTGTTGTCATCAGCGATGCTACCAGTCCTGCCTCAGGCGTTTGGGGTTGGTGGTGGTTTTATCAGCCTTTCGCGCCTGTGCCCAAAGGGCGATGGCTTGTGCGGATGGAAGTTGGTTTGCCCATCATCAGCACCATCCCGCCGGGCGAATGCGAAGTGCGAGGGTTACCCGTGACAAGTTGGCAGTTGCCCCGCAACGCCGCCCAAATGCAAGAGTTGTGGCGGAGAGCCCAGCGCCTCGGCATTGTCCCCTTGTGGGGTCGGTAGCGAGAAAAGGGTAAGCAAGCACGCAGGGATGTTCGGAAAATTACGCCTTGAGTAACCCGTCTCACGGCAGAAACTTTGTCGTGGCTGATATTTGCTGCGGATGCTGTCGCGGCTAATCGCCGCTCCGACAAGATTCAGCGCCGACTTGCACCGAAGTAGCAAAGACGGAGAAGCGTCAGGTTGCTCATCCTTGTTGGAGTGGCTATCAGCCACGATGCCACAAAACCTTTTCCATCCTTGCGTGGACGCAGGAGGTGAAGAGCCGATGGGGAGCCTCGGCGTGGCATCGCTGCTCTTTGCAGGACACGAGCGGGCGAAGGTGGTGGAAGCATTGCGGTCTATTGGCGTGGCGGCGGTGGACTTATGGAGCATCCCAGGTTGGGCGGAACATGTTCGGTTGGACGAAGATGACCCAATCGCCATCGCTGCCGAGTTGCAGCAAAACGGCGTGCGACCTTGTGCCCTCTCCCTTTACACTCGCGACCCCCAGCGATTGCGAAGAGGGGTGGAATTCGCCGCTCGGTTGGGGGCGCCGATAGTAGTCAATGGGGCGGTCGGGCGGGATTGGGGGGAACTGGCGACTTTTTTGCGTCCTGCCCTTGACGCCGCTGCCCAAACGGGCATCCGATTGGCGATAGAGAACCACACAGACACCTTGTTGGACTCTGGCGACCGCATGGCGGAATTTTGTCGGCGTTTTCCTGCCGACTTGGTCGGCATCGCCTTTGCCCCGCCCCATGCTTGGGTCGTCGGCGAGCGCCCCAACGAACTTGTCCATCGGTTCGCCGACCGCTTGCTGCTGGTTTACCTTTGGGATGTTGCCCCCCAAAATCGTGGGTTGGCATGGTGGCGCCAACATTGGCACGAGTTCCCTGAAGCCCAATTTCCTGGCGAGGGCATCTTGGATTTCGTTGCCCTTGCTGACGCCCTCCAAAGGACAAGTTGTCCCGCCCAACAGGTCATTTGCCTGCACGGGACGGAACTTTGGAGCACCGAGCAACTGCAAAGGCACTTGCAGAAAGCCCTGACTTTTCTGCAAAAAATCGCTTTGACGCCGATGACCTCAGGTTAAAGCCCTCCTCGTTGGCGGCAGGAGGTGTCGGAAAGTGCGATGGGTCATGATAATGCTGATGGGCATGTTGGCGTTGGGGAAAGGATGGGGACAAGGGATGGAAGCGCCCCGCAATTTGCTGCGCAATGCCCACTTTTGGATTTGCACCAATGAGGGTGTGCCCGACTGGTGGGGCACCAGCGCCCCTGAACGACTGCGCCATTGGGCAGGTTGCCTGTCCGTAGAGGAAAGTTCGCCCATTCCCGGCACAAGGGCGCTGCGCCTTTTTAACCCGCAAGCGGGTTTCACTTTTCGGCTTCAATCCTTCGCTTATGCTCTCCCTTCAGGCAAACCTTACACCTTCTCCGTTTTCCTTCGGGCAGAACGGTCGGATTTCCCTGTCACCCTCAGCATCGGTTACGACCAAAGCACGACGGTGATGGTGCCAACGGAATGGCGTCGCTTTGTTTTCACGGCGACCCCGCAGCGAGGTCACTGGGCAACAGGGCGATTGGTCGTCAGCCTTTCGTTTCGCCAAGCAGGGACGCTTTGGGTTGCGGCGCCCCAACTGGAAACGGGTGAAACCGCCACCGACTACACGCCCCTTTACGCAGGTGATGTTTGGCTACTTCAATCCGCTCAACCTTTCCGCGCCCTTGTGCAATGCAACGCTTATGCTTCCGAGACCCACTTTCGCCTCTGGTGCGAAAACAACTTGAGCGAACCCGTCATCATCCGATGCCGGCTCGGTGAAAAGGTTTTGACACCGCAAGGCAAAGCGACCCTTGCTCCCCATGAGCGGCGTTTCATTGCCTTCCCCCTCAACGCCGTTGCCCTTGGCACCCACACTGTCACGGTGGAAGCAGTCAACGGGCAAGGCGAAGTGGTGGCGACGGCAACCGACCAGTTGACAAAGTTGGCGCCGACGCAAGGCACTTTCGTGCAAATAGACCGAATCCGTCGCCACCTCATCGTCAACGGTCAACCGCTCCTCGTGTTTGCGCAAGGCATTCACGCCGACCCCGAACTTTGGTGGCTGGACGACATCGCCTCGCACGGCTTCAACGCCGTCATCCCGATGATTCCCACCGACCCATCAACTTGGGCGACAAGTCGGCAATTTTTGGACGAAGCATGGAAGCGCCGCCTTTGGGTCATCGCTTGGCTCCGCCCACCGACGAACCGTTCGGCTCTTGAAATCGCCGACGCCCTCGTCCGCACCATTCAAGCCCTTCGCAATCACCCGTCGGTCATCACTTGGTATCTTCTGGACGAGCCCGAAGGTTGGTGGGCGCAAGGCGGACGCAAGGAAACAGAACTGCTGAGCGTTTTTCAAGCCGCTAAGCAAACCGACCCCTATCGTCCCGCCCAACTGAACTGGTTTCAATGGACGGACGGCAAGGGCGGTTACGGTTCGCTGCAAGCCAGCGATTTCGGGTCGTTAGACCACTACCCTTTCGGGCGTGTGGAAAACCCGTTAGGGCGGGTGGCGGATTTTCTTTGGCGGATGAACCGCGATTGTCGTCCCCTCGGCAAGCCTGTCGCTTTCTGGCAGCAAATGTATGGCTATGACGATGCCGTGCGAGAGCCGACGCCCGAGGAAGCCAGAGCCCATTCGTGGCTCACGGTTATCACGGGCGGACGGCTGATTTACTGGTTCATCTACAAGCCGATGAGCCAGCGTTTCTGGCAAGCGATGCCTCAAATCGCCGAAGAGATGAGGCAATTGGCGGACATCGTGACGGCGGACGATGCTTACGAACTGGCAGTCGGGCGCGAGGGTGCCGTCCACTACGCCCTTTGGGCGAAGGGCAACGACATTTACTTGGCGACGGTGAACGCTAGTTACACCCCTCAGCATGTCCCACTTTGCCTTTACTGGCTGACGGGACGGGAAAGCCGAGGCGCTGCCGCCATCCTTGGTGATGGTCAACTCAGCCTAAAGGGAAGGGTCGCTTTTCTCTGGCTCCCGCCTTTGGGCGTCGGGCTTTGGCGGTTGCAGGGAAGCAATTAGCGGCTCCGTTGGAGAGCAGTGCCCTTCCGTTGCTGCCTCCCTTGCGTCGTTCCTGCCAGCCACCGTTTCAAGGACTGGTAGACGGTCTTCAGCGTCGGGTCACGGTTGACGCGCCGTTCCAAAAGGGTTAGTGCCTTTTCCCAAGTCAGCGAGCCGGGAGCAAGTTGATAGAGGCGCTGGCGGGAGATGCCCAAAAGTTGTGTCAGCCATTTCACAGGGACACGCCCTTGAACGACGGCGCTGACAGGAGAAGGGATGCCCAGTTGAGCCAACTTGTCCGCCAATTCCTTGATGCGCCGCAAGGCTTGGGCATCATAGAGAACTCCTCGTCCAGTCGGGTTAGGGCGAACGGGCATGATGCCCCGTTTGCGCCAAGCGTTCAACAAACTTAACCGAACGCCCAGAAACTCCGCTGCTTCTCGCTCCGTCAGCCACTCCTTCTTGGGTTGCCGTGCCATCTTCCGTCACCCTCCTAATGCCAAGATAACTGCGATGCCGTTCCCAAGTGAAGTCGGATTGAAGGGAAGAAGCCTTTCGGCTGCTGTTAAATCATGACGGAGGTGATGAAATTGTCAAGCCCGATCCCTTCGGGCACTCTCTTCGTCTGCGCCACGCCCATCGGAAACCTGCAAGATGTCTCCCTGCGGCTGCTGGAGACGCTCAAAATTGTGGACCTCATCGCTGCCGAGGACACTCGCATCACGCTCAAGTTGCTTTCGCATTTCGGCATCAAAAAACCGTTGGTCAGTTACCACCAGCATTCGCCGCCTCAACGCACCGAACAATTGCTTGCCCGCCTGAAAGCGGGGGCATCTATCGCCCTTGTCTGCAACGCGGGCACACCCGCCATCTCCGACCCTGGCGTGCCCTTAGTGCGGGAAGCGTTGAAAGCGGGCATCCGCGTCGTGCCCATCCCTGGTCCGTCAGCGGTCACGGCTGCCCTTTCGGTTTCGGGTCTGAATGCTCAACGGTTTGTGTTTCTGGGTTTTTTGCCCCGCCATCCCTCTGAGCGTCGGGCGATGTTGGAACTCGTCAAAGCGTTGCCCTTCACCCTTGTCCTTTACGAAGCACCCCATCGGCTCCCAGAAACGCTGGAGGATTTGCTTGCCGTCTTGGGCGACCGAACAGCAGCACTTTGCCGCGAATTGACAAAAGTGCACGAAGAAGTCCGCCTGTCAACCCTCGCCGAACTGTGCCGACGCTTTCGCACCGAAAAACCTCTCGGCGAATTCACCCTCGTCGTGGAAGGCGCAGCGGCGACGACGCAACCAGTCAACGATGCCGCCATAGATGAAACCTTGCAGCAATTGTTGGGGCAAGGTTGGTCGGTCAAGGAGGCGGCGAAAGAAGTCTCCCGTCGCTTCGGCATCGCCCGCTCTCAGGCTTACCGCCGTGCCTTGCAAATCCGACGCAAAACCTGATGGCGTTCGCCCTCAATCTCGCACCCGCAAAAGTTGGGTCGGGTCTTTGTGAGGCATCCTTGCGTCGGCACGGACATAGTGGCAAATGAACGACCGTCGCCAGAAAGGAGAACGATTGTCAGGTGAAAAATGGACGGTCAAACTGTGGTGGATGACGACATCGCCGGCGTTAGCGGGGGCAGGTGTCCACTCCAAATCGTCGGGCAAATCAGGAACCAAATGTGGTGTGCCTGCGATAGCGTGATGAGGAAGCAACCCCCATCGGTGGGACCCAGCGAGGTAATGCAGGCAACCGTTTTCTACCGTCGCATCGTCCAAAGCCATCCAACAAGTCACGCAGGCATCCGCAGGCTCTATGTGAAAATAGGCGTTGTCTTGGTGGGGCAATTTGGCGGAGCCGACGAAGGGCGGTTTGAGCATCGCTTGGTCGTCGTAGAGCAGAAGAGGTGTCCCGATTAATTCCGCAACGATGTCCACCAAAGTTTTGTCCATCGCTTGTTCCCGAAAGAGCGGCTCGTAACGGGTTAACCCTGAAAACTTCCGAACGGTCGCTGCCGTTCGGACAGCGATGGGATTACCTGCTTCCGCCTCTTGCTGGGCGCCGACCCTTCGGGCTTCCTCGCTCTCCCATCGCTCGCAAAGTTCCTCAATGCGCCGCCGCATCGCCTCCAACCGATACGGCGGGATAATGCTCGGCACGACGACGAACCCCATCTCGGCAAAAAACCGCTTTTGCTCGTCCGTCAGCATCTTGCCCACCTCCTTTTTCACCCTGGGACGGAAGATGCCCCATGAAGCGACCGCACGACGGAGACGCAACGAGCACACAAATCGGGATAAGTTGCGTCGCACCCGACACTTTCCTGCCTCTGCCAGCAGCGAGCACATTTTTCGCCTGGCGCCAGTGTCACGGCAATTTGCAAGTTGGGAAAGGCTTCGGACGGCACAAGGATTGCTCCCTCCGTTACCCTTGCGCCCTCCACAACCTCCACCTGCGAGACGATGAAGACTTCGCTCAGCGGCACCGTGAACTCTCTCAGGAAATCGGCAAGGGCACTTTCGGCGATGAGGGTGACTTTCGCCTCCAGTGGGTTGACAACTTGTCGTTGCACTTTAGCGACTTCCAATGCCCTTTTCACTTCCTCCCGCACCTGCAAGAGCCGCTCCCATTTTTCCGCCAACCCTTCATCCCGCCATGCCGTCGGGACACTGACCCAATCGCTCAGGGCAACACTTTCGGGTTTGTCTCGCCAATCGGAGAGGTGCTGCCACGCCTCTTCAGCGGTGTGGCTGAGCATCGGGAAGAGCATCACACACAACGCTTTGGCGATTTCCCAAAGCACCGTCTGAGCCCCGCGCCGTCGCAGGTCATCAGCAGCCTCGCAGTAAAGACGGTCTTTGAGCACATCAAAGTAGAACGCCGAAAGGTCAACGGCACAAAAGCGTTGCAGCGTTTGGAAAACTCGCGGGTAGTCAAATTCCTCGTAAGCCTTTGTCACTTCGTCCACGAGTTCTGCAAGCCGATGGAGCATGAAGCGCTCCAACTCGGTCAATCGCTCGTATGGGACAGCATGGCGGTCAGGTTCAAAATCAAACAAGTTGCCCAACGAAAACCGAAGAGTGTTGCGGAAGCGGAAATAAGCGTCGGCGAGGCGTTTGAGGATTTCGGGACCAAGCCGAACATCTTGGGAGTAATCGGAGGCGCAAACCCACAACCGCAACACATCGGCGCCATATTGGCGAATGACTTCCTCAGGAGCGACAACATTGCCCAAACTCTTGTGCATCGCCCGCCCTTGCTCGTCCACGACGAAACCATGCGTCAACACGATGCGGTAAGGCGCGTCGCCCTTCGTGGCGACGGCGACCATCAGCGACGAGTTGAACCAACCTCGGTGTTGGTCGCTGCCTTCCAAATACATGTCCGCTGGCCATCGCAACTCAGGACGGCTCTCCAAGACCGCCCGATGGGTGCAACCGCTGTCAAACCAAACATCCAAAACATCCGTCTCCTTCGTGAATTCGCTGCCACCGCAGTGCGGACATTTGAACCCATCGGGCAGCAACTCTTTGGCGCTTCGGTCAAACCACGCATCCGAACCTTCTTTCCGCACCCAAGCAGCGACACTTTGAATCGTTTCCTTCGTCACGACGGGTTGACCGCACCCTTGACAGTAGAAGACGGGAATGGCGACACCCCAAGCCCGCTGTCGGCTCAAGCACCAATCAGGACGATTTTGCACCATTGCCGTGATGCGGCTTTTGCCTTCCTCAGGCACCCACTTCACCCGCTCAATTGCCTCAAGACACTTCTGCCGATGACCTGCGTGGTCAATGCTCATGAACCACTGCGTTGTCGCCCGAAAAATGACAGGGTTTCGGCAGCGCCAGCAATGCGGGTAGTTGTGGCGGATGGTGCTCGCTTTAAGCAACGCCCCCGCTTCCGTGAGCCATTCCATCGCCGCCTCGTTGCCCTCTGTGTGGACGAACAAGCCCTGCAACCGCTCGCCCGCTTCAGCGGTAAATCTCCCCCGCTCATCAACAGGGCTCAAAATCGGCAAACCTTCACGCACCCCAACCTCGTAGTCCTCAGGACCATGCCCCGGAGCAGTGTGAACCAACCCTGAACCTTGCTCAAGGGTGACGAACTCAGCCGTCACAATTGGCGACGGTCGGTCGTAAAGCGGGTGCGAAAACACCAACCCACGCAACTGCTCCCCGACGAACTCCTTCACCACTTGGTAGTTATCCCAACCCAACTCGTCAGCCACAATCGGCAACAACCCTTTCGCCACAAGGTAAAACTCCCGTCCCGCGTCCCTCGTCCCGCGTCCCGTTTCCACCAACACATACTCAAACTCAGGGTGCACCATGATGCCCGTGTTGCCCGGAATTGTCCAAGGCGTCGTCGTCCAAATGAGCGCGTAAACTTCACCGCCCAACTCACCCATGTCCCGTGTCCCTTGTCCCGTGTCCCGCAACTTGAACCGCACCCAAATGCTGGGCGACTCTTTTTCGTGATACTCCAACTCGGCTTCCGCCAAAGCCGTCATGCAGTGGTAGCACCAATGGACGGTTTTGAAGCCGCGATAGATGTAGCCTCGTTCGTAAAGTTCGCCGAAAACTTCCACCAACTTCGCTTCAAACTCGTAGTCCATCGTGAAGTAAGGGTGCTCCCAATCGCCGAAGACGCCGAGCCGTTGAAACTGTTCGTTTTGGCGCCATGACCAAAATTCGGCGAACTTACGACAACGCCGCCGCAGTTCCCGCTTGAGTTCGTCGGTCATCGGTTCGCCCGGCGCCCACCGACCTTCGGCAATCAGTTCCTCTTGGACGCGGTGTTCAATGGGCAAGCCATGATTGTCCCAACCGGGCACATAAGGCGTAAAGTAACCCCGCAAGGCGTGGAACTTGACGACGATGTCCTTCAGGATTTTGTTGAGGGCGTGCCCGATATGGATGTCGCCGTTGGAGTAGGGCGGACCATCGTGCAAGATGAACGACGGCGCCCCTTGCGCCTTTCGGCGAGCGAGCATCCTCTCGTAAATGCGTCGCTCCTTCCACCAACGCTGGATTTCTGGCTCTCGCACGGGCAAATTGGCTTTCTGCGGGAAATCGGTCTTGGGCAAGTTGAGCGTGTGGCTGTAGCCCGATTTTTTCGTCGCCTCCATTCGTCCGTTCCCTCCGTCATCAAAATTGCCCTTCTCTTGTTCGCATTTTCGTCAAGCCGTGCAAAGTTTGCCACGCCATCCTTTTGTCGGCGTCAGCGGCAAAATGCATCGCTTCTGCCCTGTCACGCCTAACACTGTCGCCGCTCCTGTTGGAGTGGCTATCAGCCACGACAGTGGGTTATTTGCCACTCCTTATTCGCTGCCGCTCAGGAGGTGAGAGGGCGCCTTTATGGGCTGGCAAGAAACTTTACGCCGCTTGTGTGCCGACCGACGATCGGGAGCGGCAACTTTGACCCGCAAAGCCGCCCGATGGTTCCTTCGCCTTGCTGGTCAGCAACCGACTTCTGTTTTGCTCACCGCTGCCGACCAACTTTGTCAAGCCCATCCAGCGATGGCGCCCCTTTGGCATCTGAAGCAACTCGTCCGCCAGCATGCTGAAACACCTGACCGCTTGCCCCGTGCCCTCAAAGAGTTCATCGCCGATATGCGTGCCCACGAAGAACTTGCCATCGCCCATGCTGCCGACCGTTTGCCCGAAGGAAGGGTGCTCACCCACTCCTTCAGTTCCCTCGTCTTTCGCAGCCTCGTTC
>Ga0209289_100737_pt1 | contig 15281 bp, 7 predicted proteins | sample GXS110809BmetaG_FD_184121 | JGI IMG/M metagenome (GOLD analysis project Ga0209289, IMG submission 184121) | Hot spring microbial communities from Gongxiaoshe hot spring, China to study Microbial Dark Matter (Phase II) - GXS 110809B (SPAdes)... ...
TCATAGCGAAAGGGGAGAGGATGAAAAGATGACGATAGAGGCGGTAAGATGAGACGAAAGGATTTTCACTGAAGGTTTTCCTGTCAGAGAGGCAACAATAAAAAGTTGCCAGAGGAGAGATTTGGTGACAGGAGGGAACGATGGAAGAGACCAAAGCCATGAAAGTTTTCATCGGAAGAGGCATCGCTTAAAACCTCCTTTTTGTTGGTTTTGTTGAATTGAGAGCCTCTTCCGAATTTTTCGCCTTTCAGGGCATTCTGTAAACCTTGCCCTTGCATAAACGCCCAATTTTACTAACAAATAGGGGCTATGCAAAACTATAGTCAAATTCTTGAAGAGAAATTCCAGTAAGGCGACGAAAGAGGTTAGGGGACTTTTTGGCTTTTTCTAAGTTGAACATGGTCAATTCCACCTTTTTACATGAACTTAGGCTCGGATTATAATAGTAGCATCGTCAAAGCCATAAGGCAATGACGCAATAAGTTTAATGTTTTAGGCAACGAGGCTAAAGGAGAGGTGATAAGGATGTTTCGGTGGTTAGCAGTTTGTGCTGCTTTGGTGGTTTGTCAGTTTGCTGTGGTGGCTCAGGTTGAAAATGGCGATTTTGAGGAATTGGACGAAAGTCGTTTCCCTGTCAAGTGGGGTTGGTTCGCTTCACAGAAGGAAGACGCACTTGTTCGCATCACTACCGATGCAGCCGAAGGGCGCTTTGCCCTTTACATGGAATCACGCTCAACGGCAACTGTTGGCGTCAACCGTCTGTATCGCGCAGGCAAACCTGGTGAAGTTATTCCAGATATTGGGGCATTGTTGCCGTTCAAAAAAGGTGCGTTGGTCTTCCGATACAAAGTCATCAAGGCAATATCGGACAATGTTCGCGTTTATGCTATCCCGATGAAGTCGGACAATTTAGAATTTGTCAATTCGCGAGAAGTTTACATCATCCCAGCAGAATTTTCTGGCGACAACAAATGGCACACTGGAGTTTTGGCTTTTGATTTTTCAAGTAAGCCCGAAGTCCGTTCAGTGCAAATTGGCTTGAGAATTAACGAGGGAGGGCGACCTGCTCCTGCTGCTATCATTTTTGACGATATTCGTTTCGCTGAGAAGGCAGGATGGCACTTGAGGTTGAGCAGTCTCCGCTTCATGGAAGGTTCTAAGCCCGGCGAGCAGGGCTACTTAATTTTAGGGCTTGAAAACACGGGCGATGAACCAGCACCTGTGAGTGCTGAATTGTCAACGCCAAAAAATTTTGGGGGTGAAGCAATTGATTTTCCGTCAAGTGTTGCTCCGAAGGGAATTGTTACTTTGAAGTGGCTTGTCAAAGGGTTGAGGCGAGTCAACACTAAGTTTGTCGCCAGTTGGGAGTCCATGCCAAAGGTTACCGAATCGCTTACCCATGTTTGCTCGGCTCAACTGAAAGTCAGTTCCTTCGGTTTCACTAACACTGTCTTGCTCGCTGGCGTTCCAACTCAACTTAGGCTGGTTTTGGAAAACACTGGCGACGCAGTGTTGGAAGGCGTTTCAACTCAAATTTCTTTGCAGGGTCTATCACTTTTGCAAGGCAAACCACAAACGAACTTGGCAGTTATTCCGCCGGGCAAAAGCACAATCTCATGGGTTGTCCGAGGCAACAAACCATCCCTTTGTTCGGCATCAGTTCAAGTTCAAATTGGGCGAGCATTTCTAAACGGGGCGGCGACAGGGATTGTCAGCAGAGCGATAAATGAGCGCGACAAAGGGACATTGATTATTGCCACCAAAAATTTACGACTTCTTTTCCCGTCAAATCCATTCGGCTACGGCGTCTTCGCCCTTGAAGTTAACGATGGAAAATCCTGGCGCAGGATGGCTTTATCGTCACAACTTTTGCATGTCTCCTACCTTGATGTCAGGCGGCAAACCGTTATGAGACCTGTGTTTGCTCCGAAAGCCCAAAGATTGCCCAATGGTGGTCTTGCTTTTCCGTTCCAGTGGCAGGACGAAATTGACGGCGGGGTTTGGCAAGGTGAAATTAGGTTTGAGCCAGATGGAAATGCAATCAAAGTTGGTTGGCAATTAAGTGTCACCCAACCGAGACAAATTCTCGGAGTTCAATCGCCGTTGCTATTCGTCGGCGACCAAACTTTTGGAGTAAGAAAGTCAATGGCTCTTTTACCTGGTGTTTATTGGCTTTTGGCAGATGAAACCGTTGACGACGCCAAATACAGCGACCCACCAAACCACTTGCACATTGTTCCGCATCCTTACAAACTCACGCAACCTTTGATGGTCGTTTCCCACGAAGGCACATTCGTCGGGTTGATGTGGGATGCTCTGCAACAGTGGGCAGAAGGTGAAGGTTTGGGTGCGGAGACGGGTTTGTGCCCGCAACCTATTTTCGCTGTCCCGAACATAATTGCTAACCAAGACAACCACCTTCTTGGCTTAATGGTGCCCAATGTGCCCAAGTGGGTGAAAGAAAACTCGGTTTGGGCTCAAAATCCCTTCACGCTCTCGCCTCAAAACACTTTGCGGTTGACCGCTTGGGTTATTGGGGGCAAAGGTGAAATCCTTGATGCTTACAACGCTTACTTTGCCAAATTTCCGCTCCCACCAATCCCAGAACGACCTTACCCTGATGAGGAAACTTTCAAGCGAAGCAAACTTGGAATGCGTTCCGAACGATATGGCAAATTGTTCGTTGGATTGCAAACCTTAGAGCGACAATCAACTGAGGATGTAAGGACGCAAAGGGAAGATGGTTCGTGGGGCTTTGTTATTGACAGAGGTTGGACGCTTGAAATGCTGAGGAAGTTAGCACCTCACCGACCTCTTGACGATTACGGCAAAGAAGGTGACACTACTGTCGGAACTTGCACATTCGTTTTGCGGCGGGCAGTCACTTTGTTGCGTTACGCCCGCATGACTGGCTCAATAAAAGCGACTGAACTTGGCTTGAAGGCAATTCGCTTCATTGACAAAAACTTCATCCGACCAGAAGGCGCTCAGACTTGGGAAGTGCCGCTTCATTGCCCTGATGTTCTGGCTGCAGCCAACGCAATTCATGCCTATCTTGAAGCATGGCGATTGACTGGAGACGATTATTGGCTTAAGCGAGCAGTTTATTGGGCGAAAACAGGTTTGCCGTTCATTTACTTCTGGAACCCGCCAGACCGACCTACGATGATGCGTTACGCTTCCACACCGGTTTTCGGTAGCACTTTCTTCACAAGTTCGTGTTGGATTGGAACTCCAGTTCAATGGTGCGGGCTTGACTACGCTTATGCTTTGCAGAAATTATCAATCGCTCTCAGCCAGTCGCCCATCCCAGATGTTCAGCCTCCAGAATTTTGGCGTCAAATTGCTGAAGGCATAACGGTTTGCGGGATTCAGCATCAGGCTGCCGTCAACCATCCCGATGGCAACTATCCCGATAGTGTTGCGTTGACTTACCACTACAGACCGAACGACAAAGGCATTATTGGTCCGCACGGGATCGTCCGCAATTTGTGGCTCTTGCGCGACCCTCACGATGACGCTTGGGACTATGAGACAGTTGCCGTCAGAACTGAGCCACCAATTCGTGTTATAAGCGATGCGGTCATTGAAAGAGCGGGGTGGAAAGACGGCGAGTTGACAATTGTTTTGCGAGCACCTCAAGGTGTCACTGAATCGCAAACGATTGTCGCTTGCCTTGAGAAACCAAACCAAATTTTTGTCAATGACCGCTTACTCCTCGCAGACGGTGCTCAGTCTCAAGTCCCAAGTCCATTCCGCTATGACTCCCGTCGCAAACTCGCTTTGCTTCACCTGAGGCACGAAACTGAGACACTAACTGTGAGGCTAACAGGAGTTCAACCGACGGTCTATGAATTGCTTGGTGTTATTTGGGAGCAACCTTTTTGGGAATTCAACATTGACGATGACCCTGACGATTGGGCGCCTGTCCACGACCTTGCTCTGTTTGAAGTTAAAGGTGGAATTTTAAGGACTCGCTCAACTGGTGGCGACCCTTACATGCACAGCCCACCTATCCGCATTGAAGCAGCGAAGTTAAAAACGCTTGTTCTGAGGTTGAAGGTTCAATTTCCTAAAGGTGCTCAAGCCATTGGGCAGATTTTCTGGGTTCGTGAGGACGACCCCAAATGGAGCGAAAGCAAAAGCGTTAAGTTCCCCCTCCCAACCGATGGGCAATGGCATGAGTTGAAAGTTGACTTGAGCCAATCGCCTGAGTGGAAAGGAACGATAACGCAAATCCGACTTGACCCAGGGAGCGGAACAGGCATAAGTATGGAACTTGACTATGTTAGGCTGGAGTGAAACGCTTTGAGGTTTGACCCTGAACCAAATTGTTGTGACAAAATCTCCTTGATGGTGGTGAATGGATGGATTGTGACTGTCAAAAGACAGATTTAGTGGTTTCGGACCAGTGGAGGCATTGGAAGCGCAATTTTTGGCTTGGTGTTATAAACGGCATCCTTTTCAAAGTCGGTATAACCTTCTCGCATCCATCAACGGTTTTAGCAGTGTTTTTGACGAAACTGACAGGCAGCGAGTTTTACGCAGGCGTTCTTACAGCAGTTGCAGGTATCGGCTGGTTTTTGCCTCCCATGTTCATTGCTGGCTGGGTTGAATCGCTGCCGCGCAAACTGCCCCTTTACACTCATATGGCTTTCGGTCGGGCTTTAGGTTGGCTTTGGATGATTGCCGTCGTCGTTTATGTTACTCCCCAATTTCCAACTTACGCTGCGATTTTGTTTTTGATTGGCTATGCCGTTTACACGGTAACTGGTGGGATTTCCACTTTGGCTTTCATGGACATTTTCGCCCGCACTGTCCCTTTAAGGCGAAGGGGCGCTTTCTGGGGATTGAGAATGTTTTGGGGGAGCGTTTTGAGCATAGGTGTAGGCATCATTGTCCGACAAGTCCTCAAGGGTAACTGGGGTTTTGAGTTCCCAAACAATTACGCCCTGCTTTTGTCATTTGCCTTGGCAACCTACATCCTTGCTTGGATTTCTTTTTTCCTCATTCACGAACCGACGCCCGTTTGGACGCCACTGCCTCATTCTTGGAAGGAACAATGGCAAATGATGGTGAAACTTTGGAAGCAAAGAGCGGATTTACGACAACTCGTCAAAGTTAGGTTGTTGATGGACATTGGTCTCATCGCTGCGCCCTTTTACAGCACTTACGCGGTCGTCAAGTTAGGAGAGAAGCCTTCTATTCTCGGTTCGTTCATCATCGCTGAAACAGTTGGCAACCTGTTTGCCAACATCCTTTGGAGCGTCCTCGCCGACCGAAAGAGCAACCTGTTTGTCATCAAATGCTCAACTGTGTTTGCAATTATTCCGTCAGGATGGGTTCTCCTTCTGACTTTTTTGCACTACGCTTTGGGATTGCCAATTTCGCATCTCTATCCGCTCACTTACTTTTTCCTCGCCTTCTCTGGGACAGGCATCGCTATATCGTTCACGAACTATGTCATTGAACTTGCCGATGAGGTTCACCGACCAACTTACTTGGCATTGAGCAACGCTTCTGAAAGCGGGATGATGTTGCTTCCTGTTTTGGGCGGAATTTTGCTGAGTTATGTCTCGCACAGCGTTTTGTTTTCAATTGCCTTTTTAGGTTCAATCCTTGCCATGTTGGAAAGCCGAAAGTTGCTACCTGTCTTCGTCACCGTGCCTCGTGTATCGCAAGCGCCTCAAAAGGTGAACAAAACTTGAAGTTTGAGCATGCTCGCTGAAAATTTTCGCCTCACACGAATGCCAACTTCAAGGCTTCAAGGTCTTCAAGTTTCGGAGGTATTTCCTGTTGATAAAGTGGCTTCTCCGCCAAAGCAGGGATTTGCTCTTCAAGGGTTGGCAAATCCTCGTTGATGTAAAAGATGCCGATGGGAATTCGGTCGCCCCACTCGTGAGCCTTCTCCCAAGCCATTTCCCTGTTGTGTGGGTCGTAGTTGGGATCGTCCTCAAGTTTGTAAACCCGCTCCCTAAACCAATCGTAGGTGTTGATGCGGTTGAAGATAACGCAAGGTTGGAACACATCAATTAGCGCATAACCTTTGTGCTGGATGCCTTTTGCAATCAAATCAGCAAGATGCTTGGGGTCACCCGAAAAACCACGAGCGATGAAAGTTGCTCCTGCTGCCAAGGCGATAGCGATTGGGTTAACAGGCCACTCAATAGTTCCTTCAGGCGAAGTAGTGCTCACATAACCTTTCATGCTGGTCGGAGCATACTGACCTTTTGTCAAGCCATAAACCATGTTGTTTTGGACGATGTGGGTGATATTGATGTTTCGCCGCATGACATGAAGCCAATGGTTACCTCCGATGCCGTAGTTGTCGCCATCACCATCAACAACGATGGCAACCATATCGTGGTGAGCCAACCTGAAACCTTGAGCGATGGGCACTGGGCGACCATGCAAACTGTTGAAGCCGTTTGCCCTTATGTAATCTGGGAGTTTGCTCCCGCAGCCTATCCCGCTGAAGAAAGCAACTTGGTGGGGTTGAAGCCCCAATTGAACCATTGCCCTTTTTACAGCGTTCAAAATCCCGTAATCGCCGCATCCCGGACACCATGTCGGCTCAACGGGACTTTGAAGGTCTTTCATCGTCACCGTTACAGTTGCCATGACTTTGCACCTCCGTTCACTTAAGTTTGGGCATAAGTTCAAACACGAGCCAACACCTCTTGCAAGTGCTCAATGATGTAAGTTGGGTTCAAAGGTCGTCCGTCATACTTTCCGATAGTGGCTGGTGCTTTCAAGCCAGTGTTCATCCTAATCCAACGAGCCAGTTGACCTGTGAAGTTGCTTTCAACGACCACCCAACTTCGGCAACTCTCTAAAATGTCGGCAACTTGCTCCCAATTGAGAGGATGGATGTCAACGAAATGAAGCATGTTTGCTTTCAAGCCATTGTGATTTAAAGTGTCAACGGCTTCACGAACAGGTCCGTAGGAAGAGCCCCAACAGACAAGTGTCACATCAGCATCTTCGTGACCGTAAAACTTTGGCAGCCTCATGTCGTTTTGAGCGGCAACTTCCAATTTGCGCATGCGTTTTTGAACCATTCGGTTGCGGTTCTCGGCGGTCTCCTCCCAGTCAATGAAACCTTCAGGCAAGTGCTCCTCACCAGCAACGGAGTAAACGGCTTTCGGATGACCAGGCGGAATGCGAAGGGAAATGCCATCTTCATTGAACTCGTAACGGCGATAACCGTTCAAAACCGCTTGCTCAATTTTCTCGTGCTCGTGAGGCAAGATAAGTTTGCCTCGGTCAATCTCTAAAGCAACTTTGCTGAAGTCAAGGGCATCCATGTCAATGCTGCGAATTGAGTTGGCGAGGAAGTTATCGGTGAAAACGATAACTGGCATTTGATACTTTTCAGCGAGATTGAAGGCACGAGCCATTTCGTAAAAGCACTGCTCAATTGTCCCAGGTGTGAGAACTGCCCTTGGAAATTCACCGTGCCCTGCGTGAAGGGCAAAGAGCAAATCTTCCTGACCAGTGCGGGTGGGCAAGCCTGTTGCAGGGCCTGGGCGCTGAGCCAGAACGATGACCACAGGCGTTTCCGTTGAACCTGCCAAACTGAGGGATTCAACCATCAGGCTAAAACCTCCTCCTGAGGTGCAAGCGAAGGCACGAACGCCAGCGTGAGCGGCGCCGATGCACTGAAGGATGCCTGATATTTCGTCTTCGGATTGACGGGTGACAATTCCAAATCGTTTTGCTTGAGCACACATGAACTCAAACAGACTTGATGCAGGTGTCATTGGGTAACTGGCAACAAACTTGCAACCTGCAGCCAATGCGCCCAAACCTAAGGCTTGGTTGCCATTCAAGACCATTCGCTTGGAGGCGTTGGGTATAGGCTCAAGTTTCCATTCAAACAGGTGAGCGTATCGCCTTCTCGCTTCCTCACAGGCGACTTCTGCGACCCTGATATTTCGCTCGGCGATCTCTGAACCCTTCCGCCGACCGAAATTGTCTCGGATGACACTTTCAGGATAACTCAGTTCAAAATCCATGACGCCACAAGCGGCAGCGATAGCAGCGGTGTTCATCATCAGTTTGTTCCCACCGACTTCTTCAGCAATCTTCAGCAAAGGCAAGGGCATGGGAATGACACCGCGAGCCTTGATGGCTTCATCGTCAACTCCTTTGAAACTTTGGTCGTAGATGACAGCACCGCCCTCAACGATTTCGTGCAAGTGGTCTTCAATTGTCCGTTCGTCAAAGGCAATGAGAAGTTGAATTTGGGACTCGTGAGAGTAAAGGGGTCGCTCCGACACGCGGACTTGATACCAGTTGTGCCCTCCACGAATTCGTGACATGTAGTCTTGAACTCCGAAGATATGTAAGCCGGCACGGGCTATCGCTTTAGCGAAGCCCATTCCCGACGATTCAACTCCCTGTCCCGCTTCACCACCAAGTTTGATGTTGACATTGTTTTTGACCATGCTGCAACCCTCCTTTTGGCTTTCCGATAAGAGCGAACCACATTTTTCCTTCTGCAATTATGATGCTTTCTGGAAGGAAAGGAAACATGGCAGTTGTCAAAACCGCTTGGCTTTTGGAGTTTGAAGGGTTAGTTTTGGAGAATTCAACTGCTTCCAAACTTGCCACGATTTTGTTTCAACTTCCAGATAATAGCACCAGTGGGAGCGCAAAAGTTCCAACGCTTGATTCCAAAGGTGACTTCTCATCTGAAGCGTCTCCATCAGGCGTGGTTGTTGCCACAGCGAATAAATCCCTTGAAGAACCGTGCTTTGAAAAGTTTGGGCATCGCCAGACGACTTTTTTGCTCGGCAAGTTTCGCAGATTGCTCCACCAAGGGAAGGGGCAAAAACGACTTGCTCGCTCTCAATGATGACGCCGCAAAGAGCGCAAGAAAGCAAATGGGGCATCCAGCCTAAACGCCATAGCAACCTGATTTGGGATGCTGTCAGCCATTTTGCAGGTTGAACTCCGCTTTCAAGGCAATCCGCAAACCAAAGGATTTCGCTGAACAAGTCCTCATCGGGCACTTCAGCAGGCACCGTCAATTCAAGCAATTCCGCAACGAGGCAAAAGGCAGACAAAGCGAAAACATCAACCCGCAACCTCGCCAAAAGCCTCTCAAATTTGTAATCAGTCACCCTGTCAAACTCACGAGCCTTCGCCAGCCAGAAGGTGGCTATGACTCCGATTTGCGTTGCTGAAGCCAAACGGTTTTGTGGCACTTGAGAACCTTGCGCTATAGCGAAAACTTTACCCCTTTCCTTTGTCAACAAGACCACCAACCTGTCCTTTTCCCGCCAAGGCGATGTGCGAAGAACTAAGGAGCGAACAGGAACAATTCTCGGAACGATCATCTCGGACATCACCATCCAGCAAAAACATAGCACGAAGTTCATCCGCTGCTACAATCCTTGACAGGTGATGCAAGGATGTGGGCGAAAAAATTTTTGGAGTTTACATCAGTCCCTATCTTGAACATTGCTGGCGTCTCCCTTTCGGTAGCCAATTTGCTGAAAGGTCTTGTGCTGGTTTTGTGCCTGCACTTTGTTGCCAAATGGCTTGGGAATTTGATGAACCGATGGCTCATCATCAGAACGGAAATGCCCGATTACACGGCAAATCTGATTTCTCGCTGGGTCAAGGTGTTCATTTGGATTGCTGGTCTTTTTGTGATAGCCGATTTTTTAGGCATCAAGTTCAGTTCCTTTGCTCTCTTTGCTGGCGCCTTAGGTGTCGGCATTGGCTTTGGTTTACAAACGGTCATCAATAACTTTATCAGCGGTTTGATTTTGTTGATGGAAAGGACGATAAAGGTGGGTGATGTGGTCAGCGTTTCTGGCGAGGTGGGTCGCGTTGTCCACATTGGTGCAAGAGCCACTTTGATTGAAACGCCCAAAGGTTCGGTAATTGCCATCCCTAATTCCCAGTTCATCAACTCAGCAGTTACCAACTGGACACTTTCTGGCAAAAGCATGAGATTTCATATCCCTGTGATGGTGGGCAGCGATGTTGACATTGAAGCCGTTATGAACACACTCATTGAAGTCGCTAAGTCGCATCCTCAAATCCTTAAAGAGCCTTCACCACAAGTTTGGCTGACAAGGATTGGCGACACTTTGGGGCTTGAACTTCTCATTTGGGTTGCTGACCCTCTTGACGGTGCCAGAAAAGTGCAAAGCGACCTTTACAAGTCCATTTTGGCTGCCTTTAGGGCGAAAGGGATAACTGTGAGAGGTTGAGTTAGCCTTGTCTTTACTTTACATTCCGTTGCAAAAATGCTACAATAATGCTGGCAAGCAAAAGGAGGTGCTCAAAAATGAAGCAAGCAAATTTGGTCTTAGCAATTGTTTTTGCTGTTGCTTTTGCAACAATTGGGGCGGCGCAAGTGAGTATCGTCAGTCCTCGCGATGGTGAACTCATTCGCTCCCGCTGGATTAATCTCAAAGTTGTAAAGCCAAGCCCAGGAGGGTATGTGATGATTTGGTTTGATGGCAAGTTCATGACCGCTATAACTTCACCTTTTGAGTTTCGGATAGACCTTTCCGACCTAAAAATTCTCTCTGGCACTCACACCATAAGGGTTGTTGGGTTTAACGACTCCAGACAAAAAGAGGGAGAGGCTCAAGTCCAGTTTCAAGTGCAACTCATCGGCGAGGAAGTTGAAAACTTGCGGTTGATTTTCAAGACACGAACAGGTGAACTTAACTTTTACACCTTCCAAGCATCCTCTGAGGCGAGCGTTGAAATCCCAGCAAAGGCTATTCGCCGTAAAGTCCCTCATTTGGGCACGAAACTAACTCTAAGATGGTTTCAGACAGTCCGAGATGTAACTGTTGACAAGCAGTTTAAAATCATGAGGGTCATTGAAGAGGGAACATTGGAGCGAGAGGCTCCTATCGCCTTTTCTGGTGCAAGCATGATGGGCGGTGGCGGTGCGCCTATGCTCGGTCCATCGGGACAGCCTGGCATGTTTGGAGGGATGCCAGGTGAAGAGACAAGTTACGGAGCATCAACACCCATGGGTGCACCACCTACAGGCATGATGGCTCAAGCATTTGGACCCTTGAAACTTCGCATTCGTCCAACAGATGACCAAAAAGTTGGCATTTTCGTCCTCTTCCCAAGTGGAGAAATAGCCTCGTCAGAAGAGATGCCAAATGTTGTTAAGTTCGCTACCAACTCTGTGGACATCAGTTTGCCAGAAGAAGTCTTGAAAACCGGAAAGTCTTGGCTTGGTTCATTAATTCTGCCTCGCAATTTGGAGAACTTGACAATCGTTGGAGGTCCACAAGCGACGCCTACAATGGGCGGATTATCTGGAAGCGAGGAGTATCCAGGCATGGCAGGAGGATTAGGCATGATAGGAGGACCTGGCATGGTTGGTGGGACAGGCATAGGAAGACCAGGCATGGGCGGACCGATGATGCCCAGACAACCAGGAATGCCAGGTGCACAGCCTGGAGCACCACCAACAGCGCCAGGTGTTATTCAAGAGGCTGAAGCATTCCTCGCCGATGCCCCTATCGTTGAAGTCAGAGCAGTCCACAGACTTGACGGTTTTGAGTATTGGAACAACAAACTCTGCGCACGAATAGTTAGCGAATTCACAGGTGTCACAGTTGAACTTAATTTGGCACCAACTACTGGGACGGGAACAGGTGCTATGGGTGGCATGTTTGGAACGCCCGGAGCAGTTGGTAGTCCGATGATGCCAGGTAGCCCAATGAGGGGAGGAGAGCCAACTGGAAGCCCGATGTCCTCTGGTGCGCCCCCAACCTCGCCTGGTCAATTTACACAACCGCAACCTATGCTCAAAGGCACTGCTGAAGGGACACGAACCCTGCTCTTTGAAATTGAGGGCGGGCAAGTGGTCTATGCCAAAGTTACTATGAAGGCAACTTTTAACACCGATTTCTTAACCGTTATGCCTTTCATTCAGTTGCAACAACAACTTGCAGGCGCACCAGGCGGAGCACCAGGAGGAACTTCTCCAACATCAGGACTACCAGGCAGCCCAACGACGCCTTTTGGTAGTATTGGTAGTAGTAGAGGACTTGGTGGAACTGGTGGCACTCCATTCCTTGGCACGCCTTGGGGTGGCGGATTTTATACTGGCTCTCCACTTGGCGGAACACCTTTCGGCGGGACACCTTTCGGTGGTGGAGCATATGGATTTGGAGGTGCTCCTTTCGGCGGAACTCCTTTCGGTGAAATCCCTAGCGGATTCCCATTCGGCGGGACACCTTTCGGTGGTGGAGCATATGGATTTGGAGGTGCTCCTTTCGGCGGAACTCCTTTCGGTGAAATGCCTAGCGGATTCCCATTCGGTGGAACTCCTCCCGGCGGAGCAGGAGCACCGAGCACAACCCAAGTTACTTTCCGCAATCACCCTGCAAAACTCACTTACATGGTCAAAATTGAAAACACCCTTACCTACTCAGGGCGCTTAGACCAGCAGTTGAATGAACTGTTTGGGGCAAGGTAGCACCTAGCCGAAACTCATTAAATATGACAAAGCGAAAGTCCGCCTACTCTTTCAATTGCATCTGTGTTTTTCGCTCAACCCCTTGCTGATCCGTTTCATTTCTGGATGTGCTACAATCGCTTTGGCTAATTTTGCTTCAGGTTCAAATTTTGCGAATGTGAAGGTGAATGTCCGTGCTTGATTTCAAAGACATGGATTGGTGGGAGTTTGCTTCCAAAATTTTGCGCCCAATACTAAAATGGTTTGACCCGAACGAGTGGCAAGTCCGCAAACTTTGGCGTCGCATCCAAGCCATAAACGCATTGGAACCCGAAGTCAGCAAGTGGCACGATGAGGATTTCCCACGCAAGACAGAAGAGTTCCGCCAGCAACTTCAAGCCTACACTGCTGAAATCCGAGCCGAATACAAAGCAAAGTTGCGTGAATACCGAGTATGCAAAGAACCCGAAGAACGCTTCAGGCTTGAGGAAGAGGTCGCTAAACTTGACTTGGCTGTCAAGCGTAAAGAGCAAGAGTTCCTAAACAGCATCTTGCCTTTGGCTTTCGCAATGGTTCGGGAAGCGGGGAAGAGAACTGTCAGGATGCGCCACTTTGATGTCCAGTTGATGGGCGGAATCGTTTTGCACGAAGGCAAAATCGCAGAAATGAAAACGGGCGAAGGAAAAACTTTGGTGGCGACCTTGCCCGTCTACTTAAACGCACTGACAGGTCGGGGCGTCCATGTCGTGACCGTCAACGACTACCTCGCAAAACGAGATGCCGAATGGATGGGACCAATTTACGAGTATCTCGGTTTGACCGTCGGATACATCCAGCACTTCATGGAATCGCAAGAGCGAAAGCGCATGTATGCCTGCGATGTCACATATGTGACCAACAGCGAACTTGGATTTGACTACCTGCGTGATAACCTCGCCCACAGCCTTGACGAAGTTGTTCTGCGTGAGATGTTTTACGCCATTGTTGACGAAGTTGACAGCATCTTGATTGACGAAGCCCGCACACCTCACATCATCGGCGGAATGGTTGAAAAGCCAACGGACATCATAGAAAAGGCTGACCGCATCGTCAGGCAACTGCGAAAGGAAACTGACTTCACAGTTGAAGAGAAGCACAGAACAGTTGCGCTGACCGACGAAGGTGTTAGGCGCGTTGAGCAACTTTGGGGTCTAAGCAACCTTTCAGCGCCAGAAAACTTCGCTATTTACCACGCCGTCATGAACGCACTCAAAGCCCATCACTTGTTCAAAAGCGATGTCCACTATGTCGTTAAGGACAACGAAGTGATCATCGTTGACGAGTTCACGGGAAGATTGCAATGGGGGCGACGCTGGAGCGACGGTTTGCATCAAGCAGTTGAAGCCAAAGAAGGAATCCCCATCAAGCAGGAAATGCAAACTATCGCTACCATCACACTCCAAAACTTTTTCCGCATGTATTTCAAACTCGCAGGGATGACGGGAACGGCAAAGACCGAAGAGCAAGAGTTCATCAAGATTTACGGAATGCCCGTCGTCGTCATCCCGACGCATAAACCTATGATCCGCAAAGACTACCCCGATGTCGTTTACAAGACGCAAGAGCAGAAGTATCGTGGAGTTGTGCGGGAGATTTTGCAACTTTATGCCATCCAGCGCCCTGTCTTGGTTGGAACTCGCTCCATTGAAGTCAACGAGTTGATTTCCGAGCGGTTATCGCCCCACTACCTGCAAGCACTGGCATTGTGCACGCTTGTCCTTGACAGGGCATGGGTGATGCACAACCAAAAGCAACTCACACGCGAAGAGTTGGACCAAATTCGTCAAGTTGTTAACACGAGGCTTGAAGAGTTGGAGATAGGGCGAGTGAGGACAATTGCTCGCAAGTTGGGTCTTGATCCTGACCCGCTCCATCCTGCAAATCTGAGGCGATTTGCAGAACTAATCAAAATCCCCGAGGAGCGCATGGACAAAGCGCTTGCCCGGCTTGAGGAAGCGTTAAAGGACGGAGTCCCGCACAATGTCTTGAACGCAAAGCACCACGAACGGGAAGCGCAAATCATCGCTGAAGCAGGTAGGCTTGGCAAAGTGACCGTCGCCACCAACATGGCGGGTCGCGGCGTTGACATCATTTTGGGCGGAAAGCCTGACATAGAAAACGCACCTGAAGAACTTTGCGATGACCCCAACTGCGATGTTGAGTTTGTTCACAACAAGGAGTATCATGCTGTCAAGGCTTTGGGTGGCTTGCATGTTTTGGGCACGGAAAGACACGAAGCGCGAAGAATTGACAACCAGTTGCGAGGTCGCAGCGGGCGGCAAGGAGATCCCGGAAGTTCGCGCTTTTATGTCGCTTTGGAAGACGAACTGTGGCGACTTTACGGTGATAAGGGCTTGAGCGAACACCCTTGGCTCAGAAGTTGGCCGGAAGAAGAGCCCATAGTCAGCAGGGTCGTCAGCAAGTCAATTGAAATCGCGCAAAAGCGGGTTGAAGGTCACAACTTTGAAATTCGCAGGCATGTATTGCAGTATGACGATGTGCTCAACATCCAACGCGAAATCGTTTACGCCACTCGCCGCAAGATTCTTGAAGGCGTTGACATGCGCGCCAACATTTTGGACTTCGCCCGCCGAACTATTGAAAACTACGCGGAAGTTTACTTGCCCGACACGCTCCCACCTGACCAGTGGGATTATGAAAGTTTGCTGAACACCCTCAACCCGTTCTTGCCGGTCGGATTTTTCTTCCGACCAGAAGATTTGTATGGCTTGCCGAAGCAGCAAATCATTGAGCGGCTCTATAACGCTTGCGTGAACTACTACGAAGA
>Ga0209289_100739_pt1 | contig 15250 bp, 17 predicted proteins | sample GXS110809BmetaG_FD_184121 | JGI IMG/M metagenome (GOLD analysis project Ga0209289, IMG submission 184121) | Hot spring microbial communities from Gongxiaoshe hot spring, China to study Microbial Dark Matter (Phase II) - GXS 110809B (SPAdes)... ...
GGTTCAGGAGCGTCGACTTGCCGCACCCCGATGGCCCGACGATTGCCACCCACTCTCCTGGCCAGATCTCAAGCGTGACGTTGTGCAGTGCCGTCACCTCGCGCTGCCCATCGCGGTAAACCTTGGTCACTTCTTGAAGCTGCACCAGTGGGGTGAGAAGCATCTGCGAACCCCTGACCGGGCTATCGGCGGAGCAGGTTGGCGATAGCAAGAAGTACACCGGCCCCGACCAGTGCGACGAGCAGGCTCCCGACAAACCCTGCTGGCCCGCGGAGGCCGAGCAAATGGAAGAGATAGCCACCAATGACGGCGCCGACGAGTCCGACTGCAACGTTTCCGAGGCATCCAAATCCGCGGCCGCGTGTCAAAAGCCCGGCAAGCCAGCCCGCCAGAAAACCGATGACGATCCACCCGATAAGTGAGCGCGGCTCAGTCGGTGGCACTTGACCCCCTTTCAGTGGTTTCTTTGACAATCGAGCCAAGGTGAGCAAACGGGTCTGGTGGACACTGCTGGAGTAATTGATGGTCACGCGGCGTCAACGGAGCCTTCTCTAAGAGGTCAGGCCGCCGTGCCTTTGTCCGGCAGAGCGCCATCATCCGCCGCCACTCAGCAATTTTCGCGTGGTGCCCGCTCAAGAGAATTTCCGGGACAGCAAGACCACGGAAGACTGGCGGGCGCGTGTACTGCGGATATTCGAGCAGTCCGGAACTATGGGACTCTTCCGCAAGCGATTCAGGATCGATGACGCCGGGGACAAGCCGGCTGACGACGTCGATCACCACCGCTGCTGCTAGTTCCCCACCGGTCAGAACATAGTCACCAATCGAAAGTTCGCGCGCTTGAAGGATAATGCGCACGCGGTCATCGATCCCTTCATAGCGACCACAGATCAACGCGAGGCGCGGATACTGGGCGAGCTCTCGAGCGACCTGCTGTGTGAACAGCTCACCGGACGGGCTCAAGATGACGATGGGGGTTGTTGCCAGCGCATCACCGAGCACGCTTTCCACCGCGTGGACGATGGGCGGTGCCATCATCACCATGCCTGGTCCGCCGCCGTACGGCGTGTCATCGACCGTGCGATGTTTGTCGGTCGCCCAGGCGCGAATATCGTGGAGCGCGATCTGGATGAGTCCCGCCTGTTGCGCGCGCTTGAGGATGCTCTCGTTGAGGAAGCCGGTGAACATCGATGGGAAGATCGTAAAGACATCGAAGCGCATCACTCGCCCCTTTCATCCTCAGCCTAGCAAATCAGGGTCTCGCAGCGCAGACGTCTATCAGGACAGATCGCCGCCACGCGGATGACGGCGCTTTCGTGGCGTGGAGCCGAGAAGGTCACACGGTGCGGAACAGAGACCGACACACGGCAGTGCTGTGCGGGGCTAGCGTCAACAGTCAAAGCGCTCAACGCGGTTAGGAGAGAGAAACTGCTGCCTTCTCGCGCACGGCTGCGCTTGCGCGTGCGACGGCGCGTTCGAAGGCGGCGACAATGGCGGGATCGAATTGTGATCCGGCGCCACGGCGGAGCTCAGCTATCGCCTCTTCGTGCGTGAGCGCACGCCGGTACGGGCGATCGGTGGTCATGGCGTCATACGTATCCGCAACTGCGATGACGCGTGAACCCAAAGGAATCTCCTCGCCAGCGAGCCCGTCCGGATAGCCACGACCGTCCCAGCGCTCGTGGTGGTGCCGAACGATTTCTACGATATGCCGGTAGGGACTCAAATGGCGCAGGATCTCGCTTCCATCGACCGGATGGCGCTGGATCACTGCGAACTCATCGTCGGAGAGACGTCCTGGTTTACGCAGGATAAGGTCGCTGGTTGCGACTTTCCCGAGATCGTGAATGCGAGCGGCAGAGATGATCGCTTCGCGTTCTTCGACGGTGAGTTCTGGGAACTCGTCAAGGATGAGTGCTGTGAGCTGTGCGACGCGTTGGGAGTGTGCCGCGGTGTAGGGGTCGCGGCGATCCAAGAGGTCAGCAAGGAGTTCGAAGGTGCTCTGCGTTTCATGGTGGAGCTGTCGGTAGTCGCGGAAGGCGAGGTAGGGGCCAAGCAGCGGGATCACCATCAGCACCAACGCGAGTGGGTGTTCGCGAGCGAGGATAGGGAAGAGGCTGCCGAGTGCGGGCAAGGCGAGGAACTCGACGAGAAGGCCGCGGGCCATTGAGCGCCAGAGGTACCACGCACTGGTGCCGGTGGCGACAGAGAGCAAAAGTGCTAAGAGAACAGTTTGGGCACTGGAGGAGACAACGGCAGCGAGAAGCATACTGAAGAAATTACGGAGGCTAGCAAGCGGTGAACCATCTCCTGCAAGCGAGAAGTAGATTGGTCCAGCGATAATGCCTTGCAAAGCGAAGTTATTTATATTCACAATTATCTTCAGAGGTTCCCTTCTCTCAATCAAGTCGTCAAGTAGGGTCCCCAGGATAGCCACGAGAATACCCAAGATCGGTCCAAGTGTTAAGACCGCAGCAAACGTGATGGCTGAGGACACAGAGACGGTGATACGTGCATGGGGTACCGGAAGATCGATAGCCAGCTGTTCCGCAAGGACGACCAATGCGACGAGAATAGCAGCGGTGAGAAGTGATCGAAAGCTGTAATCGACAGGCCAGCCAGCAACAACGAATGCGAAGAAGGCAGCAGCATTCACAGCCGATAAAAGAGCAAGGATCGGCAAGAAGCGCTTCAGATCGATTGTCGTTCGCTGAGTCGTCATGCCGTATCTCGATCCGAATCATCGGCTCTTGTGTTTACTACACTCTTGCCCAAGATTCCAGGCCATTAAGGTCATCCTTCGGTGATGACGTCCGTAACCCGTGATTGTGACGAGAGTCACACAAATGCAAAGTATTGAAGTACGGAACCAACAGACGGCGAGCAGAAAAACACCCCGTGCCGCCGACACGACGAGCGGCCAGGGTGTTTATGAACAGTAGCCTTCCGTCCCTGTGGGACGTGTCAGCGAATCTTCCAGTTCTTCCACTTCACGGGAATTCCCCCTTCCCTTGCGCAAACCGACCCGCACCGGGTAGTACTCCAGTCCCGCTCTGGTTTCGGCCGGCCGTCCCTGCGGCGAGTACTACTGGCTACCTCCAATGTAGTACGAACGGCTCTACCTGTCAATACCTGAGTTTGCAAACGTTTGTCCTTCCCGCCGCCGTGCTGCCGCAACTTGAAGGCGGGGCGCTTCCTTTCAGGTAGCGCTCCGAGCAACGCACAAGGGTGACGGGTGCTCCGCTTGCCACGATGGGTTGCTGCCATGCTTGGGGGCATCTCCCGGGCTGTGGTGGCAAAGACCTCATCATGGAAGACGAAGGCGTGGGGAATCCGTACTAGCCAGTTCACCTTGCTGTTGTCGGTTCCGAGGTCCTCCAGCGGTCAGAACAGCTCCTTTCTGGGCAACTCTCTCCAGTGCGTGATGGTCGTTATCAGTGGGTTGCTGATCATGCCGTGCAGATGCTAGGCTCACACTGAATCGGGAGGGTGTCGGTGTCCACAGCGCCGTTTCGTCGTGTACTGGTGACTGGTGGCGCCGGATTTATCGGCAGTCACTTTGTCCGACTGGCCTTGGCCTGTGGGATTCCCGAGATCGTCATCCTCGACAAGCTCACGTATGCTGGAAGTCTCCTCAATCTCGAGGGAGTGTTCGACGATCCACGGGTTCGTTTTCTCCAAGGCGATATTGCCGACCCGGATGCGGTTGCCGAAGCGATGACCGGCTGTGATGCAGTCGTGAACTTCGCGGCCGAGACCCACGTTGACCGGTCGCTCCTCGAGCCTGCTGCCTTCGTCCAGACGAATGTCTGGGGAACGATGGTGCTCCTGGAACATGCGACCCGTGCTCGTGTTGCCCGCTTTCTCCATGTGAGTACCGACGAGGTTTACGGGGAAGTGCTGAGTGGCGCGGCGAAAGAAGATGATCCGCTGCGTCCTCGGAATCCCTATGCTGCGAGCAAGACGGCTGCCGAACACTTTGCCTTTGCCTATTGGGCCAGCTACGGCCTCCCAGTCCTCGTCACCCGCGGTTGCAATACGTACGGGCCATACCAGCATCCTGAGAAATTCATTCCGCTGGCCATCACGAATCTTCTGAGCGGGCAACCGATTCCCATTTACGGTGACGGTCTGCAAGAGCGCGACTGGCTCTATGTCGATGATCACTGCCGCGCCATTTGGATGGTGCTCCTGCACGGTGAACCGGGGCAGGTCTATAATATCGGAGCTTCCGAGCATCGGCCAAATCTCGCGGTTGCGCGCGCACTTGTCGAGCTTCTCGGGGCGGACCCTGCGGCAATCGTCCATGTGGCTGATCGTCCGGGCCATGACCGGCGGTATGCCGTCGACTGGAGTCGTCTCGCGGCACTTGGCTGGCGCCCCCGTATGTCGTTCGCTGAGGGCTTAGCCAAAACGGTCGCATGGTACTGTGCACGGCAGGACTGGTGGCGGGCCCGGCGCGATGACGCATTTGCGGCGTACTACGCCCGAAACTACGAAGGTCGGACATCAGTTCTTCGATCGTCGTGACACTCACGATCGAACTCGCCATTGCGAAGACACACCGGGCGGGCAGTCGCGAGAGCGGCGACACCGTGGAGCTCGTTGAGCGACCGGGTGGCGGCATTTCCATTGTCCTAGTTGATGCCCAGGGGTCTGGGAGTGCAGCCAAGCTGCTGAGCCTCCAGATCGCTGGGCGGGTCATCGGCCTCCTCAATGAAGGCGTGCGTGATGGAGCAGCGGCACGAGCGGCGCACGACTTCTTGTACACACTGCGTGGTGGACGTGTTTCGGCCGAATTGGACATTGTCTCGGTCGATCTTGCCAGCCGCACGCTCGTCGTCACGCGGAATAGTGAAGCCCCACTCGTACTCGTCCGCCACAGTGGTATCGAGGTGGTCGCTTCCACGGGCGGGCGCATTGGCGTCTATCGGCACACTCGTCCGAGTGTCACCGAGTGGCCGTTGGAGCCCGGGTTGACTGCCATCCTGGTCAGCGACGGTGTTGCGCACGCTGGTCGACGTTGGCAACACGCGTTCGATGTTGTCGCGTATGCCCAGCAGGAGGCGTGGCCTGAGCGGACGGCGCAAGAAGTCGCTGACGGTCTCCTCTCGGCAGCGTTGGCGGCCGATCGCGGGAATCCACAGGACGATATGACGGTCGTAGCACTCAAACTCCACGGCGGTGGAGCGGTGCAGCCAATCCGGCGGCTCGCACTCTGCTTTCCGCTGCCCGAGTGAGGCACAGGGTGAAAGGAACCCGGTACACTTCCCTCAACGTGCAGTATGGAGTCGTCGATGCGTGTCGTCCTCGTCGGCCCTTGCGGGGCCGGAAAATCGACCATCGCTGCGGAGCTCGCTCGACGCGGAATCGATGCCATCGTCGTTGGGCAGGAACATTCCATCGTGCGTGATCTCTGGCGCCGACCAGAACCAGATCTCCTGGTCTACCTCGATGCGAGCTTAGAGACGGTGCGGGCACGACGCGGCCACGACTGGCCCGAGTGGCTCTACCGGCTTGAGCAAGAACGGTTAGCCGAGGCACGGGCGCACGCTGATCTCGTTCTCGATACCGGTCTGCTGACGGTGGACGACGTCGTCGTGCGAATTTTGTCAGTGCTCACGGAGCGTGCGTCTCGGAAGGAAAGCGATGAAGGCCCACGAGCGTAATCGGCTGACGCTGTTTAGTATTCTCCTGCTGCTTGTTCTGGCGAGCTGTCGGCTTGTTGTTCCGGCCGGCCCAGTTACGACACCAGAGGATTCGTCCTCGGTACCAGTTTCCTCACCGGATGGCTTTCCCCGAGTGGCCCTTGCAACTCCAGCGGTCACGCCGGTGCTGCCGGGAGAGATCCTCGAGGCGCAGGCGGCGCCTCAGCCGCCACCGCTGGTGGGTCATCAGGTCCTCACCGTGGCCGGTTCGCCTGATGGGCCACTCACACTCGATCCGGCGCTCGTCCGCGACGTTGAGTCTGCCTTTGTGGTCCAGCAGCTGTTCCGAGGCTTAGTCCGCTTTGACCCATCGCTTCGGCCCGTTCCGGAGCTCGCCGAGCGCATTGAGATTTCTCCCGATGGGCGTACCTACACCGTTCGGCTACGGCCCGATATCACGTTTCACGACGGAACACCGATCACTGCCGCTGATGTCAAGTACTCATTGGAACGGGCGTGCGATCCGGCACTGAACGGGGGTGACGGGCGGGGACTACCGGCCTGGGGGATGCTGCGTGATCTTGTTGGTGCTGAAGATCGTTTGCTCGGCCGGCGCAGTGATATTCCGGGAGTTGAGCTCCTGAATGAGCGGACACTACGGCTGCACTTGGAGGCACCGCGCGCGACATTTCTCCTCCGCTTGGCCTTGCCGGTCGCAAGCGTGGTGCAGCGAGCCAATGTTGAGCAGGGGCCCGAGTGGTGGCGACATCCCGTTGGGAGCGGTCCATTCCGGTTATTGCGGTGGGACGCCGAGGAGCTGGTGCTCGGCCCACATCCTGGATACCGGCCACAGCCACCGTACCTCCGCGAGGTGCGCGTTGCGATTGGCGCAGGGGCGCTTTCACCGCTGAATCAGTACGAGCGTGGTCAGCTCGATGTCGCTCCCGTCCCGGCTTGGGCGGTGGATCGGGTGAGCGCGCCCGAGTCGCCCTACCGTGACCACTTGATTGTGCAGCCGCTCTTCGCTGGGACCTATGTGTTCTTGAACCCTGCTGTGCCGCCACTCGACGATCCAGCCGTGCGGCGAGCATTGATTCAAGCGTTTCCCCGCGAGAAGGTGGCCCAGGTGACACTCCAAGGGAAGGTGCGGCTGGCCGAGGGAATCGTGCCAGAAGGAATGCCAGGAAGCCCGTGGACAGCTGCGACGTTGCCTACCGATCCAGAGGCTGCGCGAGCACTCTTGGCCGGGCGCACGCTCCAGCTGGAGGTTGTGAGTGCTGGCAGCCGCCTAGCGGTGATGCTCGCCCGCGTCTGGGAACAGGAACTCGGCGCGGACGTCGAAGTTCTCCAGTTGGACTGGCCAGACTATCTGGACGATCTCGATGCGAGACGGCTGCCGATCTTCGTCTTTTCCTGGGTCGCGGACTATCCCGACCCCGAGGCGGTACTGGATGCCTTGTTCGCAACGGACAGCCCTGCGCGTCCGATCGCCTACGAGAACCCGCGTGTCCAGCGCTTGCTCGACCAGGCTCGGCACACTCTGGATCCAGGCGAGCGGCGGGAGGCATTTCTCGCCGCCCAACAAGCTATCCTCGATGAGGCGGTCGTTCTCCCACTGACGTTCGACGTGGAATACTTGCTTGTCGCGCCGCGGGTTCGCGACCTTCCGATGACCCCTTTGGGTATCCTCGGATTGGAGCGTGTCTGGATCGATGGATCGCACCCAGCGCGCTGAGTGCCCGTGATGCTGGTCGGAGAGAAATGGTCGAGTCAACGCTGATTGTCCCGTTGCTCCTCGATGACCTCCCACGTCTCCGGCTGAAGTGGGGAAGCCGGTACAGTGTGGAGGAGATCGCCGAGCTCGTGCGAGATGCACCTGGCCTGTCTCTATGGGCACCAGCGACAGGTGAATATGTGCTCGCCGGACCGTGGCGACATCGCGATGAGATCGTCGCACTGCTCGAAGTGACCAGTGGCGGACTCACCTATCAGTTGATTGATGCGCTTGCTGATGTTGCGACTGCACAAGGGAAGCAACTGCTCGTCTCCGCGCAACAATACGAGCGGCGTCCACCGGTGTTCTATGAGCGGACGGGTTTCGAGCTGCTCGAGGAGATCTTTGTGTACGAGATGGTGCTCTACACCGTGCCACCGGGTCCGTCACGCTTGCGCTTTGAGCGGGTGGATGCAGATGATCCGTTTACGTTGGGAGAGCTGCTCGACCTCGATCACGAGGCATTCGACTGGCTGTGGTGGAACAGCTTAGAGGAATTCGACGAGTACATGAGTGATCCACGCGTCGATGTCTATCTTGGCCGCGAACGTGACGGGACGCCAGTGAGCTACGTCGGTGTCACGCGTCTGCGCGGTTGGGGACATCTGGATCGGCTTGCTGTGTCACCCTTCTACCAAGGGCACGGGTACGGATACGAGTCGTTGGTGTGGGCAGTACGTGTCCTGGCGGCGCGCGGAGCTCATCGGATCGCACTCAGTACCCAGGGGAGCAATCAGCGTAGCCGCCGGCTGTACGAGCGGTTCGGCTTCCGCCGCGTACCGGAGCTGGATTATCAGATCTACGGGCGCTGGCTCGCGGATCCGGGTGGTACGTGAGTCGGGCAGACCGGATGGAGGAGTAGAGAGACAATGGGCAGTACGTTCGGCAGACTTTTCCGGGTGACGACCTGGGGTGAATCGCACGGTCCAGCCTTGGGTGTTGTAGTCGATGGTTGTCCAGCTGGGCTGGAAGTAAATGAGGAACTCATTCAACGTGACCTTGACCGCCGTCGAGTAGGACAAAGCGAGGTGACATCGCCGCGCCAGGAGCGCGATCGGGTGACGATCCTCTCCGGCGTTTTTGAGGGGAAGACCACTGGGGCCCCAATCTCTCTGATTACCTACAACGCCGATGCTGACTCGAGCAAGTATGAGCCACTGCGCGATGTCTTTCGTCCCGGGCATGCCGATTACACCTACTGGGTCAAGTACGGGCATCGCGATCACCGCGGTGGCGGACGCTCGAGTGCTCGGGAGACATGGGGCCGGGTTGCGGCAGGAGCAATCGCCCGGCAGCTCCTGCGGACGGTGGCAGGGGTTGAAGTCTATGCGTTCGTCCGGGAGCTCGCTGGCATCACGATTGAAACGTTCGACCGTGAAGAGATCGATCGCAACCCGGTACGGTGCCCTGACCCAGTCGCCGCACAGAAGATGGTCGCGGCCATCCTTGAGGCGAAGGAACAGAAGACGAGCGTCGGTGGCATCGTCGAAGTGCGGGCGGTGAACGTACCGCCAGGGCTCGGTGAACCAACGATGGACAAACTCGATGCGCTGATCGGTTATGCGATGCTCAGCATCCCGGCAGTAAAGGGAGTCGAGATTGGGGATGGCTTTGCCGCGGCGCGGCTCTATGGCCACGAGCACAACGATCCCTTCGTGATGGAAGACGGGCGGGTGCGGACGCTGACGAATCATGCTGGCGGGATGTTGGGCGGTATTTCCACCGGTGAAGAGATTCTCGTGCGGCTCGCGGTCAAGCCGACATCGTCGATCGCACGCCCGCAGCGGACAGTGGACATCTCTGGCAACGAGCGGACCATCGTCGTCGAAGGGCGACACGATCCCTCAATCTGCCCGCGTGTCGTTCCGGTCGCAGAGGCGATGCTGCTGCTCGTCCTTGCCGACTGCTATCTGATGAATCGCGCGGCACGCGTCTAGTGAGCGTCTAAGGCTGCCCGGAGTCGCTCGAAGAAGTCAGGGAAGGTCTTGGCTACACAACCGGGATCATCGAGCACAATCCCGGGCACCGCGCAGCCAAGCACGGCGAAGCTCATCGCCATGCGGTGGTCGTGGTACGTGCGGACGACAGCCGGACGAACGGGCCGCGGGATGATCCGCAAGCCATCCGGATACTCGTCAACCTCTTGACCGAGCTGACGGAGTTCGTTCGCAACTGCAGCGATGCGATCCGTCTCCTTGTAGCGGATGTGCCGCACGTTCTGGATCACCACCGGCCCATCGGCAAGCGGGGCAAGGGCCGCCAGGGTTGGGACCGTATCGGAGATAGCGTTCATGTCCGCCTCAATGCCACGGAGCGGGCGTTGCCCGATGACAGTGATCGCGTCCGGTTCACGGATCACCTGGCAACCCATCCGTTCGAGCAGGTCGACAAAGTGCACATCGCCTTGGAGCGAGCGACTACCAAGATGCGGCACCCTGACGCGGCCGGCCGTCGCTGCCGCGAGGGCAAAGAAGTATGAGGCTCCCGAGGCATCGGGCTCGATGGGATACGTTCGAGCATGATAGCGCTGATTTCCAGGGACGACGAACACGCGGTCGCTCTCGCGCCAGGCGCGTACGCCAAAGTCGGCCATCGCGGCGAGCGTCATTTCAACGTAGGGGATCGAGACGAGCTCGCTCTCCAGTTCAATCCGTAACCCATCCCGGGTGTATGGTCCGACCATCAGGAGCGCGCTGAGGTACTGGCTTGAAACATCCCCGCGCATCCGGACGGTGCCGCCCGCAATCCCGCGTGCTCGCACCCGCACCGGCGGACATCCGGTGCCAGCCAGCGAGACGGCGTCCACACCCAACTGCCGCAGTGCATCGAGGAGGGGCTCGATTGGCCGCTCTCGCATGCGCGGTACCCCGTCCACGACGTAGTCGCCATGTCCGAGTGCGACCACTGCGGTGAGGAACCGCGCCGTTGTTCCGGAATTGCCAACGAAGAGTTCCGCCCCTTTAGCGGGAATCGCTCCTCCCTGTCCGTCCACGATCATCCGCTCGGAGGTCTCATCGACCTCGACCGAAATGCCGAGCCGGCGAAGCGACTCGACCATAACCAGGCTATCCTCACTGAGGAGCGCCCCTTCGAGGACACTCGTGCCGTCCGCGAGTGCGGCGAGGACGAGGGCTCGGTTGGTCAGGCTCTTTGAGCCGGGAAGCTGAACGACCGCATCGACCGGACGTTCGGCTGGCCGAATCTCGAGGCGGTCTGGATACGAACGCCTGATCACCACCGGCTGCCCTCAGCGGTACTTGATGTCCCATGAATACGGGATTTCTGGCGTGTCATACGGCAGGCGATACTCGTCCGGATTCTCCGGATCGTACGGCTCGGTGGGGAAGTTGAGCAGGTAGCAGGGTTCAGTCCCGATGTTCTTAAAGCCATGAGCCACTCCCGGTGGAATCTTGAGGACGATCCGGTTGTCGTCACCAAGATAAAACTCGTTGAGTTCGCGGTAGGTTGGCGAGTCCTCCCGGAGGTCAAAGAGCGGTACCTTGATCATCCCTTTGATGCAGACAAAATAGTCGGTCTGCTTCTTGTGCCAGTGCCAGGCGCGGATGACCCCAGGCCAGGAGACCGAGACATAGCATTGCCCAAACTTCTCAAAGAACGGATCATCGCAACGAATGAGTTCGGTGAGCGAGCCGCGCTCGTCGACATGCGTAACCAGCCGTTTAATCTCCACACCGTGGATCACCGTTTTCGCCTCCGTCGGACCTTCATGTCTCGACGCGGAGCGAGTATACCGAGCGAGGCCGCCGCTCGGCGACGACGAGCATCTGTGGACTCTCGTCGGAAAGAGGCTCGAGCTCGTACGACCCGTAAATCGCCTCGATGGCAAAACCAGCGAGTTCGAGTAAGAGTTCCAGTTCGAAGCGATGAACGTAGCGGAGGATGTAGCGTGCCACCTGGCGCGTCACCTGCCCGGTCGTCTTGTCTGTGCGGTCGTAGAACAAGGTGGTGACGATCATTTGCTCGGCCGGGTGAACGGTGCGGCTCGTGAAGCGGTCGAGTCGGCTACCATCGGGTAAGTCCCAGGATGCATCCCAGGCGAGAGGCTGCTCGAGGGCGCGAAGTTGGTGGGGCGTGGGATGAAGAACGTCAAGTAAGAGCAGTCCACCGGTCTGTAGGACGCGGTGGAGCTCCGCAAGAGCGCGCTGCTGCGCGGCACGATCTGGGAGGTGCAGGAACCCGTTCAGCGCCACGATTGCCAAGCGATAGGTGTGGTCAGAAAGCTGGTGCAAATCCTCGGCGTCAGTCTGGAAGAGGCGAACACTCTGCAGCCCAGCTGCTTTGAGCCGCTCCGCTGCACGGGCTAGCATGGCCGGTGACCGGTCAACGCCGTCTACCTGGTAACCGGCTTGGGCAAGCGGAAGGAGCAACCGGCCTGTCCCGCAGCCAACCTCGAGGATCGGTTCGCCGGTCCGTTGGGCAAAGGCCAGATAGACCTCGACATCTGCTGTGAAGTCGGCGAATTCGAGGTCGTAATACTCGGCGATCATCTCGTACGGGTCGGTCGTCCCCTGCATCCCGCCCTAGTGTACCCGGATGCGGTGAAGGCGCAACCGGACTGCGGTCGTCAACCCAACCGCGTTGGCCGTGACTCAGAGGCTCGCCTGTGTGGAGCGATGGAGATGCTCCCGCAGTGATTGGGGTTGTCAGGGTGGAGAGGAGCCTAATTCGCGATAGTGTCCCGGTGAACGCGTGCCTCTCGGCAAGACGGCACGAGCAACTCAGTGGATCTCTAGTCAGGCGCCAAGTGTGCGCGTTCCTCGTCATTCCACCGCTTTCCGGTATCGATCCCGAGCGATTGAGGAGGCGGACGGATCTAAGCTTCTCCTGCGGTAGAGCTGCGCCGCGTGGAGTTACAGGCTGGCAGTCGAGTCTGCATCGTCCAGTGGACAAGATTGACAGGCCATCCGTCCGCCAGAGTTCGTCTTTTCGCAGTGTGGTGTCTGTCAACACGCTCCTCGGGGAGGTATGATGGGGGCATGAGCAAGGAGACGAAGAGCCGCGAAGCGGAAAAGGTTATCGCAGTCAACCGGAAGGCATACCACGACTACTTCATCGAGGAGGAGCTGGAAGCAGGCATCCAGCTCACGGGGTCGGAGATTAAGTCGATTCGGGCGGGGCGAGTGAATCTTCGGGATGCCTACGCCCGTATCGAAAATGGTGAGCTTTGGCTCATCGGGATGCACATCAGTCCCTATCCCGGGGCGAGTGGAAAGCACCAGCACGATCCCACACGGCCACGCAAGCTGCTTGTCCACAAGCACGAACTCGATTACCTGCGGGGCAAGCTGGAGAAGCGGGGGTATACCCTGGTGCCGCTGCGACTCGCCATCCGACGAGGTCTGGCGAAGGTCGACCTCGGACTGGCTCGTGGCAAGAAGCAGTATGACAAGCGAGAGGCGATCGCTGAGCGTGAGGCGCGGCGTGAAATTGAGCGAGCGCTCCGTCCGCGGTGATGCGCCTTTGATGCACCGGATGAGTGTGGATCCCTCTTCCTTGGTGAATGGCATAGGAACCTCTGCGCCGTCTCCATTCACCAGCCCGGTGAGGCACCGGGGTCGGTACGATTGCGGGTGGGTCACTTTTTCGGTCATGGTCAATCATCGTGCAGTAGTACGTGCGAAGCGTCGGCGGGACGTACGGCAATCCGTTTCCGCAGTACAGGACGCAGTATCGCCGGAGTGGGTTTGGATGAGGGGCGGCTTCGGGATCGGATGGGAAGCAGGAGTGCAACGGTGATGGCGCTCTCATCGCGGAACTCTGAGCGGGCAAGACTATGGTCGGGTCGCGGCCCCGGAAAAACAAGAGGCTTCATGGAGCACCTGCCTCCACTACTGCAACGGCGTTGCACCTACGCCTCGTGGAGACACAACATTGTCGGCGAGACGGTTGCCCTGGTCGAGGATCTTCCCCGCTCGGATCGGACGGAGCAAGCGATGACTACCCGTAGCCGTTGACAAGCCTGTGAGCACAGGGGAGCACTTGTGCGTTGGGTGTCTGGCTGGCTATAATGGTTGATGTGCTCGCAGCCACGGCTCGTGGGGATGACCGGATTCGACAGGGCCGTAGGTGCGAGGATTGCAGGCCGAGGTCGCCCACGAACTCGTAAAAAGGGGCAGCAAAGTAACTGGCGAGCGCGAACTCGCTCTGGCTGCGTAATTAACGCAGCCACGTCTGCCCGAACCCCTCCCCGGCGGGTTCGGAGCGGGCGTCGCAAGGCCGGGGTGCCCCTCGCCCAAGCGCCGGTGCGGGCGAGGTCAAGTCTGATCCGGCTCGGCTGACCGGGATCCTGTCGGTGGGAGCCCGGCAGCGACATGAGAACACCGGCTAAGCCTGTAGCAGATCCTCGGCTGAACGCTCTGGACGGGGGTTCGAATCCCCCCATCTCCACCATGCTGTACCCCAGCCCTTCGGCTGGGGTTCTTTGTTCTCAGTTGTCGTCTGACGGCGTATTGCGGTGTCGATCTCCTCTTCGCTCTTGCACAGTCCTTGCGCACCAGAGTTTGTGCTGGCGCGCCCGCGCCGATTTCATTGGGAAAGAAGCGGTCTCGTGCCGCACGAAGTCCGCGTTATCCCGCGAGAGCTGCCTACCGGAGAGCGAGGCGCTCTCTCTGCCGTTGTGATCGCGGCGAGAGGAAGGTGGAACGAGTTCTGTCTTGTGAGCAGCTCACGCACTCCTCCGTCCAGTTATCCCTGCGAACTACGCATGTGTGCGCGGGCGCGACAACGTATCCCGGTCGTTCGTGCCGGAAACGTGTGCGCAGACCGTAAGGCGCGGCCGACCAGACTTTGGCTGCTTGAGGAGAAAGCGGCACGGGCCGTTGGTAGGCCCTTGCTCAGCTGTGACCGACCCGTGCCAAGAGGAGCTCGTACCGATCGCCGCTCCGCCGGACAGTGAAGAGGCAGCCAGCATAGCGGATCATCGCTCCATCTTCGAGATCAGCCGGAAGCGGGACGATCCGCGAGCCGATCGGTATCCGGACCGGCGGAAACTCGGCGAGTTGGTTCGGATCGTCCTCCCGATAAGGAGAGTGTTCACCGCAACGCGGGCAATATCCCATTGGTCGACTCCTCCGGGTGTTAGCCGCGTGTTCGCGCTTGTCTTCCGCCGATGTAGGCGGCAACGCCGCCCAAGAGGCCAGCGTACACCGCTGCAAAAAGACCGAAGAACCAGAGCGTTGCCAATCCAAGCGTAAGGTGTGCAACATCCGGCAGGAGGATACCAACGCCGATCCCAGCGAGAAGTGCCTCGAACACGCCAAGCAGCAAGGCTTCGTCGCCTCGGAGGCGGCCGACGACGCCAGCGACAAAACCACCAAGCAATGGTGAGAGTGGACCGAGCACGAAGTGCAAACCCGGGATTGCGATACTGACGACCATTGTGAGCAAGGCGATGGACAGTGCTTTGGCCAAACGGACGGCTCGTTTCATCGTTGCACCCCTTCGCTCACTGCAGCAGCCTGGGCAAGCGCCTGGCGTATCAAAGTAAAGTCGCGTTCACTAATGCGATGCAGCTGACCTTGGAAAGCGAGCCGCCAGTGCTCGGGTGGCCACTTCTTCGTGTGGTCAAGCAGGGGTGCGAGTTGCTCTGCCGGAACAGTCTGGCCGGGTGGCAACACGATATCCGGCTCGATCTGAACTCGCCAGGGATAGTCTTCGCTCGCTTTCTTCGGGTCACGGCTCGTCCAGATCGGTGTGTGATCCTCGAAGGCGTCCGAGGTCACCGTCGCAGTCGCAGCAAACCCTTGCACACCAGTGACGTAATAGACCAAACGGTCGCCCGGCCGCATCGATTCGGCCTTCTTGCGAT
>Ga0209289_100741_pt1 | contig 15215 bp, 9 predicted proteins | sample GXS110809BmetaG_FD_184121 | JGI IMG/M metagenome (GOLD analysis project Ga0209289, IMG submission 184121) | Hot spring microbial communities from Gongxiaoshe hot spring, China to study Microbial Dark Matter (Phase II) - GXS 110809B (SPAdes)... ...
TGAGCGAGGACACAAGTTCGTGTTCGTTTGCCTTGACAATCAGGCATACATGAACACTGGCATTCAGCGCTCCGGCGCAACTCCGCGCTACGCCCACACGACAACTTCACCAGCCGGCGATGTCCTTACTGGAAAGCCTCAGGGGCGAAAGAACATCATGGAAATCGTTGCTGCTCACGGAATTCCTTATGCTGCACAAGCCTCGCCTTCGCACTGGAAGGATTTCCTGCTCAAAGCGGAAAAAGCGTTCAAAGCCAACGGACCAGCGTTCTTGAATGTTCTGATTGCCTGCAACTTGGGTTGGGGCTTTGAGCCGATTGAGACTTTGGAGATTTCGCGCCTTGCTGTTGAAACTTGCTTTTGGCCACTTTACGAGATTGAGAACGGCGTTTACCGTGTTACATACAAACCTCGCCATAAGTTGCCAGTTGAGGAGTTTCTCAAGCGGCAACGACGCTTCGCTCACTTGTTCCGACCGGAAAATCGCCACTTGATTGAAGACATCCAAGCCGAAATTGATGCTCACTGGGAGGAGTTGTTGAGGAAAGAAGCGGCATCAGCAAGCAACACCTCCGCTTTGTGAGTGCTTTGCTGCCTTCTCTCGCTCCTGTTGGGTGGTGGTTTTTCCTGTCACGCTTTCTTTGTTGAAAGCGGATGTGACAAATGAGTCCAGGCATGCTATAATTTCACACGCCCCGCAGGTGCCGGGGTGGCGGAACTGGCAGACGCGGGGGACTCAAAATCCCCTGGGCTTAACGCCCGTGCGGGTTCAACTCCCGCCCCCGGCACCAATTAGTTTAGGACTTACGCAGTTAGCGAGGAGACGATAGAACTACAGTTTTGCGCGTTCTGAAAACACAGGCAAATCATGGGATTTTGTCCCGTTGCCCATAAAAGCATGGTTGCAAAGATACCCTTCCAACTCAACCCGAACCTCATCCCACTATACCAGCCCATCCATCAAAGTTTTGTTGGTTAAGACTGTAGGGCATGTGCTCTGTCCCATGCCGACTTGTAGGGCATGGGCTCTTTCCCATTTCCTCCAGGTAAGCCGACTGAAGTAGGATTGGACAAAGCCCATTAATTCCGCCTCAGGTGTCAGCCTTTTTCAAACTGGGTATCCGACAAGGGTTTGCAAAGTTTTGTCGGCATGAATTTTACTCGTGCCTTGACAAAGTGCAAACCTTACTTGCTGGTATCAAGCACAAAAACTTTAGTGACTTTTCTGGATGCGCTTTGAACTGATGCCACTCGTCTGGTTGAACGAAGACGACACTGCCAGCAACGAGTTTATGCTCGCCTTGCTCACCCTTGACAATTCCTTCACCTTCAAGCACGAAAACCTCGTGCTCCCAAGGGTGTTGATGCCAAGGTGTTTGTGCTCCGGGCTGCAACTCAAAAAGCCGCATGTGGAAGTTAGTTGCGCCGTCGTTTGAGCCAATAAGCCAACGCACTGTCACGCCTTCCGCCTCAGCGACAGGTTGAGGTCTAACATCCATTGCATCTCTCACGGTCATATCACATCACCCTTTACTGTCTTACTGCGCTAAAATTTTGCAATAAATTCAGCAGAAGCGAAACTCAAAGTCACTTTTGTCCGTGCGGTGATAGCGATGGCAGCATTGCTTTGTCCTGAGTGCGGGAACGATGTTAGGCAAGGGGCGAAATTTTGTGATAAGTGTGGTTTCCCTTTAGGGCAAAAGTTTGCTGATTTAACTTTCGGACGCTCCCATAGTTGTGATATTCGGTTTGAAAGCACAAAGATCTCACGCCGACATGCTCGCGCCGTTTTGATTGACGGAGTTTGGTATCTTCGGGATGAGGGAAGCACAAACGGGACTTTCATTAACGAGCAAAAGTTAATTCCAAATCAATGGCACAAAATCCAATTTGGCTCTATCGTTAGACTTGCAAATGTTCCGCTTAAGCTTCTGCCTGAGGGATGGCAGCGTGTTGACACTGGTGAATGGGTTTGGCGACAAAAAATCGGACCGCCACAGTCCATGGCTCAGCCTTCCTTGAGGTTTTCGTCACAAACGCTTTCGCATCCGGGCAAAGTTTCATGCCCTCACTGCCAAACCCAATTGCCTGAGTCACTTCTTCTCGCTTTCTGTCCTGCTTGCGGTTTTTCACTTCGCTGGCTTGAAGTTGATGACCGACAAACTCTTCAGGTCAATCCTCGTCGGCAGCAAACCTTAAAGTTAAATTTGCCAGTAAAGGGTTTAGGGAAAGAACCTTTAGAAGTCACAGTGAGAAGTCTTGCCCCTGAAAGGCTTAAGTTTGAGGTTGACGGTTCGGAAACTAACATGACAACTTTGCAAGTAAGGGCAGGTGAAGTGCTCTCACTGACGCTTCTACCCAATTTACCACCTGACGCTGAGCAACCTTATGATTGCCCTTTGCTTATCCGAAGCATTTTTGCACCTTCAAAATCCCAGCCCGAACGCCCACAATGGCAACCAAGCGAACTTGAGGAAGAGCGAGAAATAACCGTGCGATTAGAGCCGGTCTTTGTCAAGTTAAAGTGTCAACCGCCTTTGCTGCTCTTTTCGGAGAGAAGAAGAGAGCAGGAATTAAAGTTGGTTAACCTGTCACCAATTTCAGTCAGTGGGACCATTGTTTGCCCTAAAGAACTTGATGTTCAACCTTCACAGTGGCAATTGATGCCTAATGAGTCGCTGACTTTGAAAGTTTCTGCGCGTAGAAGTTGGCAAGAAGGTAAGGAGTTGGCCTTGGAGGTTCAACCCGAAGATGGTGACACAGTTGAGTGCTACGCGTTTTGGCTTGGGCAAGAGCAGGAAACATCGCTTGTGCCTAATGTCATTGTCGGGATTGATTTCGGAACTTCCAAATCTGCTATCGCTTTCAAGCGACATGATGGCGATGATGTTGAATTGCTGAAGGTTCAAGGTGAGGAAACAGTCCCATCCATTTTGTTGTTTTTGCCCGACCGTCGTGAGCCGTTAATTGGTCCTGGTGCTCGCGCTCGTTTGGGCGATCCAACTGCTTTGCCCGTTCAAGGCATCAAACTTTTGCTGCGAACTAATCTGCAAGTTGAGTGGCGAGGAAGGATATGGACGCCACAACAGTTGGCACAGCGATTTTTGCAATTTTTGAAGCGTCAAGTGGATGAAAATTTTGGTGACGACAATGTTTGCGTGAAGCAATTTGAGTTGAGTTTACCTGTTTTAGAAGATGAGCGTGGTTACGAAGAGCAACGCAAGATAAGTTTGCAGGCTGCTAAGGAAGCAGGGATGAATTGGGTCAGAGCGTGGTGGGAACCAGTTTGCGCTGCCATTTGGGTTCTTTACCGATGGAATGATTACGCTCCTAAGTTGCCTTTGCCTAAAAGTGGCGATTGGATTTTGGTTCTGGACTGGGGCGCTGGGACATTAGATGCTGCCGTGCTAATTTACGAGCGAAATCATCCACCATTCTTTCAATTACCACCTTTCCTTGGAGTCGGCTTGGAAAGGGGAGGTGATTTTCTGGACTGGGAACTGACTTGCGAGTTTTTGGAGCGGGCAGGATTGACGGATATGTTGCAAGAAGCAAAAGATTTGGGCTGGAAGCGATTTCGCTGGAAAGGAAGTTTGGCGCTTCGGCAATTAGCAGAAGCAATTAGGCAGGGAAAAGAAAGTGTCAGTCAAGCCCTTCAACCAATGCAATACACTATAGGAAACGCTCGTCGTTGGCTCACTGATCCTGTTTTCACAAACTTGAATACCAACTTTCCTTTGGTGACAACACTTTCTTTGGACAAAGTTGCAAAACAGGTTTTGGAGGAATTGAAAACACATTTGGACGCTCATCTCGGCAGTGATGGCTGGAGTGAAATTGATTACGCATTTGTTGTTGGCGGCTCAGGGCAAATGGAAATTGTCGGCAACATAGTTGGTGAGTGGATTGGAAAGATGGATCGTGTAGTGCAATTGCGAGGGCGCGATGCCATCTTAGCCGTCGCTTTTGGTGCCGCTGTTTTGAGTGATGTGCAGATTGAGGCTATGCCTTTCAGCCTGACTTTGCGGGTTGGCGAAGAGGTTCTGACTTTATTGCGGACAGGGGATTCAATCACACGCCCAATAGAGCGCCTTTTTCAAGTGCCTTTAGGCGGATTAAACGCCGAATTGATCGCAAATTTTGGCGAACACGCTATCCCTATAGCAAGTTTCAAAGCACCAAGAGGTTTGATTTCCAAAATACGAATGACTCTCTATATCACCGATGACCGCTATCTTGAATGGCGATGGATTGACGAGGCAACGAAAGACACAGTTTATGACGAACGATTAATTGCCCTACCCTAAACCTTTTTCCATCTCAGTCTTAAATCGGTCTCAAAGGGGTGAGATTGATGGACGAGCGAGCTCAGTGGCAGAGCGAAGCACAAAGGTTGGCTGCAGGCGATGCGGGTTTTGCTGCTGGGATGTTGGTCGCTCAACTTTTGCAAGCAATGTCAAAACTTGGCGATGAAGTTGCAGCGCTTAGAGAAGAAATAGCTCAGTGGCGAAGTTTCTTGACAGCATTGATGCCTTTAGCCGAGCAAGGGCAACGATGGGAAGAAACGATGCAAAGGGTTCAACAAACTTTGATGGCAGTTCAACAGGTTTTAGCCCATCAGTTGTTGACTTCTTGGCAGCAAAGTCCGATCGCGGAAATTTTGACTAAATGGGCGTCATTCACCTTGGGCTATAAGCAGATAGTGCAGCAAATAATTACTGATGTGAAAAGTGTGACAGATAAGGCTCAATTCGTCCGTGCTAACAGCATTCGCTTGGAGACTTTGGCTCTGCCCTTCACCTTACCTGAAGCGGACATTGACAATGCAAAAGTTTTCAAACCCGTTTTTGAATCGGAAGGTGAAAAGGTGCGCAATGAAGCATTGGCGCAATTGGCAGAAATGGGCATCGTTGTGAAGACACCACAAATTGGTTCACCTTTTGACCAAAAATGGCAAGAGATTGTCGCTGGCGAATTCACCGATGAACCTGCGAAAAATGATACTGTCGCTAAAGTCCAAGCACCCGCCGTCTTCATTGACGGTGAGCCTGTTGTCCGTGCCCGTGTGGTCGTTTGGAAGGTGACAGGATGACAACGCGACTGATTGAGAGGTGGAATTCGTAACATGGTGACAGTAACCGAAAAGAAGCGTTTTTGCCCTAACTGCAGACAAGTTTGGGAGTTAGACGGGAGTTTGCCTTTCCGCTTTTGCCCAAAATGTGGGACGAGACTTGAACAGCCTTGCCCTTCATGCAGTAAAACAATTCCCACAACTTCCAACAATTGTCCACATTGTCAAACAATACTGCAAATTTGCCGCTTATGTTTCAGGTTGATGAGATTAGACCAATCTCGTTGCGAAAAGTGCAATGGTCAGCCAATTGCTTTGGTCAAATCGTTCTATTGCATTCGTGGAACGGCTGCGAACACTTTTACCGCTTCTTCAGCATTATCGGACGAATCGCCAGACATTGCACCACCGCTCTTAGATTGGGAAATTGGATACTCACAACCGCTATCAATGGCGGTCATGTTCAACGATTCTTTGTTGCTTGTCAGTGGCGAAGACCAACTGCAACTACAAGTTGTGAACATTAGCGCCGGAGGCAAGAAGGCGGAAATTAATTTGGGTAATTGGGTTGAGACAAGCGCGACTGAAGTCTCACTTTGGATTGACAAATTTAGGCTTTGGGTTTGGTCTGAAAGATGGCTAAGTTGCGTTGACCTTCGCTTTCTAAAACCGCGAAATTTGACATCGCGACCCATTCCAATTCCTGACGGCACTTCTGTCATTGGCGCCTGTTTCGGTCTGTTGTGGACAGAGTGTAACGGGAAAATTTTGCAAGTGCACGGTTCAGAACAAATTGTCAAGGGAATATGGCAACCAATCTATCAATTTGAATTACCAATGCCTTTAAAGCGATTTTGGGTTGACCGTTACTGTGAAGCAGCATTCGTTGCCAATGACGACACTATCCTTTTCTCCGACGAACAAGGCAATGTCTGGTTTTGGAGGCGAGGACAAAAGGAAATTCAACTTTTACGAGAGAAAGAACGAGTTTTGTTATTGCCAGTTTGGCTGCAATGGCATAATCGCAATGAATTTGTAATTGTGACAGAACTGGGCGGTCAAGCAAACTTGCTCTGTTTTGACGGTCAAAATTGGCGACAAGTTCCACTCCTTGTTCGCCCTTCTGGAAACCACGCTGTTGTCATTGGAGAACACTTATGGCTGCCTTGCGAGGGTGGACAACGATGGGTTGAATGTGATACCGATGGCAAGGTCATTGATGAAGTTATGCTACCACCACAAACCCACACTCGCTATGCTTTTTCAATGGGCAAAGAACTTTGGGCTTTGCAAGAGCAGGGCGATATTATTCGGCTGTTAAAATTGAAACCGCAAGATAACGAATTTGGAGCATGGTCTCTGGGCGATTTACCCTTCGTGATGGGTAAAGCAGAAAGCAAAAATGGTGTTTTGGTCGTGATTTTAAGGCGGAGGGGAGAAATATGCTCAAAGGTGATTTCAGTTTAGTTTGCATGGCGCGAGTTCTTCACTCAGTTTGCGTTTTGGTCTTTGTTTTTGCAATGATCGTTTATGGACAGCAGTTTGAAGTGAAAATTTTACAGCCACAGCCTGAAACCGAATTGAACAAAGGTGAAACAGTGACGATTGAAGTGACCTTATCGCCTTCGCTTCCTGCCCACAAGAGAGTGTTCATGACTGCAGTTTTTCAGGTTGACAATGAAGTCATAGACCGAGTCCCGTTGTATGATGATGGCGACCCTGAACACTTTGACCGAGAAGCCAATGACGGAACTTTCACCAACGGCTATATGCCGAGGCGAGGGGGAAGGTTAACAATGCGGGTTCGTGTCTATTGGGACAACAACGAAATTTGGTCTGAACCGATAAGCATCATTGTGAAGGAACTCGCACCAACGCCAACTCAGCCAACAACACCGATCACCCCACCAATTCAACAGCCTAAACCCACACGACCTTTAGGTGTTGCCTTGACAATTTTGGGATTTCTGTTTTCGGTAGGCAGCATTTTCGCATTGAGACGAACTATTCAGCCACAAGGCGGGTTGGGGGTTGAATTGCGTTTTATCGGCAAGCGTGAAGCCTTGCTTGTCGGTCCAAAAGGGACTGGAGACATCATTGTTCCAAACGAGCGTTTCGGTGACTTGAAATTAGCGAGGCTAAAGTGGGAAGGTCTGAGCGGTTTACTTCTCCAAAGTTTGCAGGCGAAGGCTTGGGTTGAGGAAACGAAGCGAGAAAGATTGAGGGATGGCATCAACCACATTAAAGTCTCCCAAACCGTTCACGGTGCCCCAGTTTCAGGTGAAATCGTAGTCAATGTCAGCCGTTTTATAGACGAAAACCGAATTGCGATAGGATTAATGTCTTTGGGCATTGTTCTCTTGCTCATTGGGATAACTTTGACGGCAGTTTAAAAATGGGACGGTGCTTAGAATGGCGGGTAAGATATGCCCCAACTGTGGCTGGGAAAATCAAAAGGCAGCAAAATTTTGTGCTCATTGTGGGGCGATTTTGACGGCTCCAGTTGTCCTAAAGCCAGGTGCAACCCTTAACAACGGACGATATGTCATCATCAAGCAATTGGGCAAAGGTGGCATGGGGGTGACTTATCTTGCCAAAGACACTCAAGCCTTTGACCGTCTTTGCGTCATCAAAATCATGCTGCCCTATTTTGACCCAGATGACCCACAGGATTTCCAAGCAGCCCTTCACCGCTTTGAGCAAGAAGCAAAAGCGTTAGCCGAGTTAGGTGCTCATCCTAATATCCCCAACTTGCTGCATTGGTTTGAAGAAGGCGGGCAGTTTTTCTTGGTCATGGAGTTCATTGAAGGCGAAAACTTAGAAGATAGGTTGCGCAGGGAAGGAATTCAACCGGTAGAGCAAGTTATCAAATGGGGCATTAGTTTATCCAAGACTTTGGAGTTTGTGGCAAGCAAGGGCTATGTCCATCATGACATTAAACCGAGCAACATTATCTTACACGCTGGCTCAGGTGAACCGATTTTGGTTGACTTTGGGACAGTGAAAGCGGGCAGATTAGCCATTAAAGCATCTTTCGGGACAAAGGGTTATTCACCACCAGAACAAATGATGCCACCATATCAGACCGAGCACCGCTCTGATGTTTTCGCATTGGCAGCCACGCTTTACCATCTTCTCACTGGCGACCATCCTGCTCAAGACCTTTGGAAGTTTCCAAAACTCCCTACAATCCCGCAGCCTTTGCGAGATGCCTTGTGTCAGGCACTGAACTTAAATGTCCGTCAACGCCCGACAGCGAAAGAGTTTCGGGAAATGTTAGAGCAATGCTTTCGTCCCCAGCCGATAACCAGCCCTTTTGTTTCCAAATCAGGGGAAAAGGTGGGTAAACCCGAAGATTGGCTTGACTTCGCTGAAAGGTGTTGGGACGAAGCAGCGGAGCATTTGCAAAGTGGAGATGTGGAAGTATGGTTGGAAAGTATCGGACGCTTTGATTTAGCCAATAAGGCAGAGGAAGCAAGAAAAAGGTTTCCGAGTGACCAAAACGCTGCTTTACAAACTTTCTTGGAGTTCCTAAACCCCAATCAAGCGCCACAACCGAAATTGCAAGTGAACCCGACAGAATTGGATTTCGGTTACCTGTCAAAAAATCAATCAATCAGTCATCAGTTGAAAGTGACGAATATAGGACGAGGTTATTTGTTCGGAGAGATTGTCACCAGTGAAAGTTGGATTAAAGTAAGCCATGAAAGTGTTGCCTGTCTTCCTGGAGTGAGCCAAATAGTGCAAGTCACAGTAGATGCAAATTACCTTCCTCTTGGTGAAAACTGTCAAGGAGCGATCATCATAGGCACTAACGGTGGCATTTTAAATTTGCCTGTTAGGGTTGTAAGTGAAACTTCTGCTAAACCTGTCAACCTTTGGGCGACATGGGCATTAGTGTTCGCTTTGATGCCGTGCCTTTGTTATGTTCCAGTATCGTTACTTATCGGTCTTTGGACAGCCGTCTTCGGCGTTTTCACTGTCTTCCTTTGCTTGGCATCAATGTTGGCAGCAATAGTGTTTGGAATTGTGGGATTGCAAAAGGCGAAAGAGTTGGGGGGATATGGGAGAGGAAGCGCAATATCAGCAATTTCAATAACGATAGCGATGCTTATAGCAGGAACAGTGGCGATAAAGGAGTTTGGAAGCCAAATCCACAAAACGACTTTTTCTCAATCGCAACCTTCTCAACCTGTTTTAAGTTCTAAAGCCGTGTCTCAAGTTAAACCCCAAACTCCCAACAAGCCTACCAACCTTGTCTGGCGGGTTTGTTGGAATTGCAATGGCACGGGTAGTTTAGGAGCGTGTAGTTGGTGTGATGGAAGAGGCTATACTGCCTGCAGTTCGTGTGAGGGACATGGTGTGACACCTTTAGGCGAACGCTGCGCAAGTTGTGACGGGAAAGGCTTGAAAACTTGTTGGTCATGTGGAGGCAAGGGCATAAGAATTTGCAGCACCTGTGAGGGAACAGGAAGAGTTTGGGGCTACATCTGCAGTTGGTGCAAAGGCACAGGAAGAGGCAGTGAACAGTGCTGGAGTTGTAACGGAAGGGGTTACAAAAAGTGCTATTCATGCTTAGGGAAAGGTTTATGTTGGAGTTGCGACGGGAGGGGATACAGTTTGTTTTCGGGGATAATTTGTTATCGTTGCAAAGGTTCAGGGCGATGTGATGAATGTTTCGGAAATGGTTGGAAGATATGTGATATTTGCAAAGGCACGGGTTTAGAGGAATGTTCAGGTTGCTATGGAAGAGGCATAATATTGCGAAGGTGATGAAGCAATGTTGTGGCGGCAGGTTAGATTTATCGGTTTCATCATCACGGTGACAATGAGCGCAATTGTTTGGGCTCAAACCGAGCAACCGCCCCAATGGGTCACAATTTCGGACATTCATCAACGAGCCAATGAACTTTTGAACAAACCTGTCGCTTTCCTTGGAACCCAACAAGCCTATTATGAAAAAGGCGAAACCTATTTCACTGAGAGAGGGATTCCTGCAAACGAAATTCCATCTCACCTTCGTGGCGCAAACAATTTGGGTTTAGTTGTCCGAGATTTTTCGGGCAATGAGACGACGAGCACAATTTTCGTTATCGGTGACCGCAAGAAAGTCCGACCACCAGAAGCAGCGTATAACCCACCACCCTTCAGTTTATGGCTCGTTGGAGGACATGTTCGCAAACTTCGTGACATTGTGTATGTTGAAGTCATGGATTTGGGACAAGAATCAAAGTGGAAAGGTTACCAACTTTTGCAAAGTAAGCATTGGTTTGAATTGCTTTTGGTCTTGCTCGTCTTGGTGCTTCTACATTCCGTCCTATTTTTGGCATTTTTCAACTTGACCGAGAAGCCTTCCGGAAGCGTTCGGGCAGCATATTTGCTCTGCCTTTGGGCACTTGTCGGTTATCTGCTTTTGCGTGAGCCTTTTCGTTCTTTCTTTGCCATAGGCACAATCGGTTTTATCGTTTTGATGGTCATTGCAGGCTTTCTCTCGCTATTCTTGTTGCTCTCGTTGTTATTGCGTGGTTCATAGCGCAATTTTTGCGAGACACGCAAGAAGTGAGGTGAACCGAAAATGCGCCGAGCGCTCATCATCGGCTTAGGAGGATGCGGATGCCGTGTTGTGAGGCTGGTAAAAGAACGAGTTGAATGGCGGTATGGTGGTTTGGATAAAACTCCTTTCCTGCAACTCATGGGAGTTGACACCGCTTTAGATGCAGGGCTTGAAGGAGAAGACTTATTTGTTCACATAACTGTCAGCCGAGAGGGGTATCGCAGATTAATTGACGATGTTCGGCAACACCGTGACCGACCCGATTTGGAGCCACAAACTTGGCTTGATGTAACTGTCATCGGTGACAAAACGGAAGTTTCTGAGGGCGCTGGCGGGATTCGCATGGTTGGAAGGACGGCTTTTCTTTTTCCCAGTAACTTTAACAGAACAGTTCAACTTATCCGCCAAAAACTTGACAAACTTCGCACCTTGACAATATCAGATGCTTCTCAGGCTTTCGGGCAAACTATTGGGTTGAGTAATGAGTTGTTCATTTATGTCGTGGCGACTTTGTGTGCTGGAACTGGGAGTTCTGCTTTTTTGGACATGGGCTACTTGATCAAACGACAAGCGGAATACTTGAACTTGCCTGTCACAACCGTTGCCATTGTGACATTGCCACCTTTGAATACAACCGATACTATCAAGTTGCGAAACACCTACGGCTCTTTGTGCGAACTTGACTATTTTAGCCGTGACGGCATAGTTTACCGGGCGAAGTTTCCCGATGAGCCGAGATGGTTAGAAAGGAGCGACCGACCCTATAATTTCGTTTACATCGTCGCACCTGATCGCTACGGTAAATCTGCCTTGCCCGACCATTTCGCCCTTGAAGCCGCCATCGCTGAATACTTGTTCACCGATGTGTTTTTGGACGAAACTAAGGTTCGCGACGCAAGACGAGAAGATATGGTTTCCCACGCTTTTCACTTGAAAATGCCAGATGGGGCACCTTACCGATTCCTAACCTTTGGCATGTCTCTGCTCCAATTCCCTGTTCAGCAAATCCAAGAAGCCTGCGCATATCAACTTGTGAAAGAAACTCTGTCCGAGTGGTTGACGGAGCGTGAACCTTCCGTCATTGAATTGGAAGCGCTTTACAGGGAAATCGGAATTTCTGGCGAGAATCCCTTACGCCAAAGGTTGCTCTCACCCGAGGGTGACCCAAGAGGTCAAAATTACGACATCGTGGCTGTTGTCCGTAACAGACTGGAACAGGCTGTCAGAAATTACCGAGAGCCATTTGATTTGGATATAGTTCAACGCCAAATTTTGGTCGGGTTTGGTGAAGGAGAAGTTTCGGCTGAAGGTGACATCCCACTGGGACGATTCAAGCAGGTTATTGAGGGCAATAGGGAAAGGTTGAAGCGAACTCTGCCTAATGATTTGATGGCTTCACTTTGCGAACGGTTTTTAATGAGACTTAGCATCGGAATCGGTGCTGCCCTGAAGGCTGTCCAAAAATTGAAAGAAGCCGTCACGGAACGGGCAAAGAGTTTGAAGGAATCAAAACCTGAAGACACTGTTGAGTTTGTTGAAAGTCAAAGGAACCGATGGCGTGATGTTTTGGAAAGTGCGGAAAGAGATTGGCTTCTCAAGTTCCCTATCCCATATCGCGGCTTGGTGAGGCGAAGGTTGTTAAGACGATGGCAAGATGCTGCCTATGAGTGGGCAATGGCAAAGTTAGAAGCCCACGCTTTGAAGGAAGAAATCGCCATTTTGGACGAACTGGCAAGAGCCATTGACTTGATTGAACGAAGGTTGAGGCATTTGCAAGATTACGGAAGAGCGATGCAGCAGGCTGCACAAGAAAGTTACGAGTTCACCTTAAGACCACCAAGACTTCCGGGCATCCTGATTTTTGACGAAGGGGTTGTCCGAAGAGAATATGAGCGAATTTTGCCAACGGAGGAACAGAAGCAGGCAGTCATGAATGATTTGCTCCGTGATGGTCTGCGTGAAGTTTGGGAGGCGGCAAGAGTGCCCATTGAAAGACGAGACGAAAATTGGCTTGACAATGATTTGGAAGTTCAAAGGCGAGCAGGATGGCTGAGGAGCGAAAAGCAAATTTTCAAGCGGTTGCAAGATCGTTTCTGGAAAGCGTTTTTTGAAACGGCTAAGAAGCGGTTTGAAGGGATTCGCGAGCGTGGTGATGTCATTGAACGGTTCATGGAAAGGGCAACTGACCCAGAGATGCAACTTCGCAGTTTGCTTGATGAGGCTGCTGTTTTCTTACCACTGAATGACAGCGAATCGAATTACCAACAAGATTTCATCCGAGAAAGGCAAATTAAGCGATGGGTGTTTTGGTCATGGGGCAAAGACACGCCGACAGGTGAGCGTGGCAAAGAATTTGCTTCGGCTCTACAAAAAGCAGCAGGTCAAACTACAGAGCAGGAAGAATTTGAGCGTCTCTCAGACACGACCACCATCTTAGTTTTGACCGAATGGGGAGGCTTTCCGCTGAGACTAATTCACGGTGTTGCTGATTTCGTCAACCGCATATCAGCGCAAGAACGAGCCAAAATGTGGTCGCGGGCAGACTTGCCCAAGTGGCTTCGCTTAACCCCGCCAGACCCAAGGTGCGAGGAATTGTTGGTCGCTGCCATTGCTTGGCGATTAGCGGAAACTGAGGAAGTGGCAGGGAAGCGAGTGTTAGTAGTTGGGACAGACAGGTTCTCAACCGATTTCCCTACAGCCGTCCGTCAAGTTGAGGAAGACATTGATACGCGAAGGAGAATTCAGCATCGTGTCATCCAACCATACTTGCAGCAGAAAAGTGGAAACGAAAGCACCCTTGAGCAGTTACTTGACCAGTTGCTTAACTTGACAGAACAGGATTTGAATATGTTGGGCATTGAGGGATTAACCAAAGAGCAAGCAAAATCCATCGCTTTGCGATTTATTCGACGAACCGAGTTACTTCGGCGGTATTACGAAAAGCGAGGCGAATTAGCACCTGCCATTCACTTTGCAACGGAAGAAGATGCAAAGAAAGCAAAGTATCCGCGAGCAGGCTACTACTGCGCAAATTGCCATTATTACTTTGGCATCAGTTGCCCCAAATTCTGTCCCCGTTGTCAAACTGTTTAAGGGTGTGGACTTGTTTTCTTTACAACGCTCAAACTCGTGCCAATGCTGATGGTGATAACCGTGCGCTACAGCGTCACGACCTTAAGAGGACTTGAAACCGTCGTTGCCGATTTGTTGCGAGAGAAATTTGACGCTCAGGTTGAGTTGTTTGAGCGCTATGCGGGTTTGCTCCGAGTGACCGTTGACGCCGATCAAAAGGAAATCTTGGATGCTGCTTACGAGATTGACCGTGCAGTGCCTATACTTGCCGAATGCAACGCCGAAATTGAAGCCATTCTGTCAACCGCCTTGCAAGTCGCCAGAGAAATTTTGCAGTCGGGCGAAAGTTTCGCTGTTCGTTGTGAACGGCGCGGAGAACATCCCTTCACGAGCCAACAAGTCAACGAGCAAGTTGGGGCTGCAATAAAAGGCGAACTTGAAAACCCCGTTAACCTTGACTATCCCGATAAAGTCATCCGAGTTGAAATCATTGACAACAGAACTTACGCAGTTCGTTTCACACACCATTATAGGCGCTAAATAAAAAGTAAGCAGCGGGACGCCACAAAGACAGCCTTCCGCACCCTAAACCTGCACCACTGGTTAGAATTTTATCTTTACAACCCTGATTGTCTTAGGGAATTGCCAAAACTCAAGGGTTTGCTCAATTTTCTGACATGTGCAAAACTATGGCAAATTACATTGCTCCTCTCCACTGTTGCGCTCGTCGGAATTTCTCTTCGGCAAGTTGGAGCCACCGCTCATAGCCGCTCGGCGTCCGCAAAGAACCTATTCGGCGAGAGAAGATGAGGAAACTAACGGCGGCGAGGACAATGTGAATAACTAAAACGCCAATCCAGATCAAAGCATGGTGTTGCCAACGATTTGAAACGAGAGCAAACATGAAGGCAGCAACCCCAAAAGCAGGAAACATGGAAACAAATAAGAGTAAAGCCAGGAACATCTCCCAATGGCGCATCAAACTTCCAGCCAAACTCATTAAGCCGTAGGTAAGTGCGAAAGTAGGCAACGAGACCATAGCCAAAAGCGTTACCAAAATTTGACCTAAACTTGGCTGGAGCCCAAAAACGAGCCAAAGGCAAATTGCATAAGGTATCGCTGCTTTTAAGCAAAGCCAAGCCCTTGGAAACCACCAACCGAACCGCCACTGATTTTCTGTCAACGGCGAAAGGACGAAACTTTCAACAACCCGCTTTTGACCGAGAAGCCAAAGGGCAAATTTTTGGTCGTAGGCTGAAATGATGCCTACAACAGCGAACCATGAGGCGAAACCAACAAAACTCGGAAGCCTTACAAAGGTTTTGTTGACAAATTGGACAAAATCGGGATGCGGGAAAATTTTCGCAGTGAGCCAAAGGGAAGGAACGAGCAAATTCGCTACAATCCCGAAATCCATAGCAAATTTCAAAGGCGCAAATCTTGACTGTTGCCGAATTTGCAGTGTGACCAGTGGGTTAGCGACTCGCTCACAAATTTGCCCTTCAAGCCTTGCCAACC
>Ga0209289_100743_pt1 | contig 15194 bp, 15 predicted proteins | sample GXS110809BmetaG_FD_184121 | JGI IMG/M metagenome (GOLD analysis project Ga0209289, IMG submission 184121) | Hot spring microbial communities from Gongxiaoshe hot spring, China to study Microbial Dark Matter (Phase II) - GXS 110809B (SPAdes)... ...
CGTAAACACCCGGCGGCGGCGCTCCCTCTCGGCGATGGTTCATAGCAACATACCTCCAATAACAGGCTACCCTAACTGTAAAAAGAAGTCAACGCTTAGTGCTACACAGAAACATCTATACGATATGGGAAACCATTGAAGAGGCTTCTTTAATATGCAGAAACTTCTCCTCTTCGGCCTCCCTTTCAAACCTGTTATCCCGGTAGTAGTGCTTCCCTCTAACCAATGCCAAAAGAGAGGCCATAGGATAGAGTATGGCAAACAGAAACCCATACTTCTTCCATTGCTTAACGTGAACTAGCTCGTGGGAGAGCAACCACACAAGCTCGTCCTGGTATCCACGAAAGTGCAAGAAATAGGACTTCACGAAGACGGTGCGGCCTATAGTCTGTGCGGCGGCCCATGAGGGGAAGAGGCCGTCAACAAAAACCAGACGAACGCCGTTCTCAGGCGCAACTACCCTGTCAACGCCAAAGAAGATGCCGTAGAACCACTCAACGAGCTTTTCAAGAAGAGCTACCATAACCAAAATATAACCTAGAAACGGAGGTAAGGGGAGTAATCGTAGTAAAGAACGACCACAACTGATCGCTCCTGCGACAGTAGCATTTTAGGGTAAACGCCGAACAAATGAAAATACCTTGAAAGGTATTCAACTAGAAACGGAGGAACCCAGTACGAGCTTGATTTAGAAATGAAGTTGGCGAAAGAAAAGCTGATGGCCTGCTTCTCGTCGTTAAAGACCGAGAAAAGACGAACCTTATAGTCGTTAGACGCCTGGACTACTAGAAAAGGCATAGTACAGAGTAAATAATACAAGACAAGACTACGGCCCACAAGTTTGTATAAAAACCGGGTGCCGTAGTCTTCCTGAGAGGGTCAGAAAGTCCTCAACTCTCCAAACACTTCCTCTAGTTGTCGTAGAGGAAGCAAAGGAGCTTTACAAGAGGGGCAAACGGGGTCCTCAAGATGAAAAACCTTGCCAGTTTGTGTTTCTATGTCAAAAGCAAAAACCTTTTGGCCCGTAGACTCAATGAGGACACTACCCCCAGAAACATAGAACTGAGAACCGCACTCAGGGCAATAGTGAGGCTCGTCTACCATTAACATTTCCACAAAGACACGGCATTAAGTGAACTGCTTCTCATTGAAATAAGAAGAGGCTTCTTGCTTTATTATCCCAAAGAAGTGACCTAGGGCCGCTCATAGACCCCAATGGCGTCCAGGTACTTATCGTACCCCTTGTAGTAGAGCCAGGGGAGCAACGCCATGTCCACCCTTACCATGAGCTTAAGGAGAGAGATGGCGGTAGCACGAAGCTCGGGGTCAAGCTTGTCGATCTCAGAAACCTTCATGGTCTTGAGTTCCCCTGTAGTATTGTCTCTAAGCTCCAAGTACAGATCAGCGTCGTCATTGCCGATGTACCAAGACAGCGTGTAGTTCCCGGTCCGGTCAGATGAGTTTATTCTAGTGCGCATTCCTGAAAAACCGATTTACCTATCCCAGAAAAGAATATAGCACAAATCACCTAGGGCAGTATAGCTCTATTATAACCACCTCTGGACCGTCTCCCTCAATCTTTACCTTTCTGGCTACCACCTCTGTCCAAACCGAATCGTCAACCCCTATAGCATCTGAGAGAGCGTCCTCAGTCACTTTTATCATATTAGTCACGTCTCTGTCTTTAGTTATGCGAAACTCGTATACCACCCTTTGCGGAAACTCCTTTCCATAAGGAAAGGCCCCAGACTCCACCTGTTCTTTAAGTTGTTCATAAAGCATTCGCTTGTATCTCTTCGCCTGTGGAGTCATGTAGAGATGGGTTCCCTCTTTGCCCCTACCGGGCTTGAGGTAAAAGTTTTCACCAAAAACCCTATCAACTTCAGCCCTTAGCCTGTAGACCCGAAAGCCACCTGCAAGGTGGCTCTCTTCCTCTACGTGGTCTAAGGGATGGTTTTCTTCTGGCATACTCTTTCATTTTAGCAAAAGCTACTCAGCTGAATCAGAAGACTTTTTGGCACGCTTCCTTATCTCCTCACCCTTCTGTTTCATTATTTCTTCCAAGTCCCAAGGGAACACTTGGTTGGTGGGAAGGAGGATATAGCCAAAAGATGAAGTTCTCCCACGACGCTCTTTTACCAAGGAAATGGCCCCAACGTGAACATACTTTTGAGTTATGTCCTTACCTACGGTGATGACGATATCGGAAATAGCTTGCTTCCTGGAGCTTTCCGCAAGGGCTTCCAAGGGCACTTCTGTTCTAGACCAGTAGTTCTTGTTGATCTGGCTGGCTACCATGACCAGCTTGCGCTTTCCAGACTTAGGCTTAGCGATAGAAACAAGACCTTCGTATATTTCCTCTCCCTCTTGGTAAAGACCTTCGTCCGTTCTGGCCTTAACGGAACGGTCGTAGTCAACGATGACCACATCCGGCTCTTCCTCCATGGACATAACCGTTGACTGGATGTCCTCAATATGGGGGCGGGTTTCGCTGTCAGCAACCACTCTTATCCTGGAGAGGATATCGTAGTAGTAGGGGTCGTTGAACATGGTCTTCACATCCCTCCTTATGAGGGAAGCTGGGGAAAGGTCGTAGAAGACGCTGGTCTTCTTGGGAGCGCCAGAAATAGCATCATAATAGTAGGCTTCCACTTCCTGAAGAAGGGCTGTGTGTCCGGAACGCTGGACAATGTTGTTCATCAGGCGGTGTCCGGCAAGTATGGAAAGGGCCTTGAGGACAATGTCCTCCTCAGTCATGTCAGCGAGGGCGAAGTAAAGAACGGTACGCCCAGACAAGGCCATATTGACCGCTTCGTTTAGGAGGAAGGTGGTCTTTCCCCTGCCGGGAGCCCCCGCCACGGAAACCAGTTGCCCAGGCATGAATCCACCAAAGCCCAGGTACTCGTTCATAGGAGAGAAGAAGGAGGGGAAAATCTTAACCTCCGTGTCTCCCTCCTGTTGGTAAAGGCCCTCAAGCTTAAGTTCGGTAAGGGACTTGACCTCAAGAGGAGAGCCGTAGTGCTTGGAAAGGTAGATCACATTAGCTATCAACCTATCCATGTCCTCAGAGGTCTTTTTGCTAGCATCGTAGTCCCGCAAGAAGCCGTGAAGACGGGAAACCTTAAGGCGGTAGATGATAGTTTTGGCGGCAACGGCGGCATCAGCAGGAGTCCTTGCCTGGAGGTAAGAAGAGGAGGCAAAGATAGCCCTCCTCTTCTCGGCTTCTGACATCTTCCCTTCCACCAGGGAAAGGACGGCGTGAGGGTCTAACCACTCGTCAGTATTATCCAAAAGGCAGGTTTCAATGATTTGCTTGGAAGCTTCAGACCAGAAAGGGTCGTCTTTGTAGTGCTTTAGCAACCTCCGTATAAAAGGGTTAACAAAGGCGATGGCGTAAGCCGTGTCCCTTTCAGCACGAACAGACTCTATTCCCAAGCTAAACGGGGAGCCAACTTCTTTGGGTATTACTTCAGACATTTCGCTTTTAGAAACCGATACCTTGGAGGGCTCCTCCGGCGGAAGAATCTCAGAAAGGGCCTCCTTACCAATGGTATGAGGAGGGTTAAGTTCCTGCTCTTTCTCTTGAGGAATGGTATTTAGACTTTGTGAGGAATTGTTATTACCTGATTGGAGTAAAGACTTTTCAATGCTAGTTCCTTTCAAGTTTATCTCTTTTAGGGGTTTCCGGAGCAGAGTACCGGAGGGTTGGTAATGGCTTTGCAAAGTTTCTTCATCAAGAGTTTCGCCGTGTTCCAAAACGTCCTCGGTTTTGGCGTTAGTGGAATGGGAAATACCATTAATAAAAGAGGGTAGATCGTTTGAAGTCTTGTTGCTAACGATGCTAGCCCCGTCAGTATCAGGGTTGGTATTACTGCCAGCTTTCAGGCTTTCTGGCTCCTTTGCCGCTCCTTTCAGGGCAAAACTGGGGATATACTTGTTGTCAGAAGAGTGGCTGTTAAGTCCGTTGAGAAGGGGGGAAGAAGTACCGTTTGTACCGCCAACGCTTTTAGAGGAAAAGGCGGAAACGTCATTACTCCCCACTCCTCTACCAAAGTTTCCGGTACCATCCAAGCCATTACCCATGAGAGAGTTTATACCGTTCTTCATCAAGTCCTCGATCGCTCCACGCTCTTTCTCTTTTTCCATGGTAGCTACCCCCTATTCAGACTAGTCTAGCCAACACTCTCGGTCAAGCCCGAAATGCGCTTGTAGAGTGCTGTAGCGTATTCGTCCGGGTCTCCTATGTTCAGAATGTCAATCCTCTCCACCGAAGTAAGGTTCTCTAGAAGCTTGAGAACCGCCTGGTAAGACAAGGATTTGTCGTCCATAACCACTACAACATGAACAGGGGCGAGGGACTTTATTGCCCAGAGAACACCCTCAGACAAGGAATAACCAAGCGTTGCTATCGGGTAGGAGAGGGCCTTGCGAAGGGTTTCTACGGAAAGCCCGGCAGAAGCTATCTCTTTAGAGAAGATTTCCAGATGCTCGGCCAGGTATAGGAGCCCAAAAGTGCCGAAGACGCCTTCAACCAGAGATATGCTATCCACGGGAGTAATGTTGCCTAAGCCGTGGGGGGAATAAGGGTACTTTGGTCCTTGTCTAGTGTCGTACCTGTAGGGAACCGCACGCCCGTCAAGGCGAAAGTACCTTACCTGGTAGGAAACTATCTTGCCTTCAACATAAAACGGAAAAACTACCCCGTAGAGCCCGTCCCCGTAGTACGCCTGGTAATAGGGTACCTTGTATTTGCCAAACACCTCGTAAAGGTAAGGAGAACGTTGCATGAGATAGTAGTGAGCCATTTCCTTGCCCTTAGTTATCGGCAGGGACAGAAAGAGATCGGAGATGAAACTATCTTTGTGAGGAGGGTTGCTGTCCCTGCCCTTTAGGGAAAGAGATGGAAGAACTATGTTGGTATCCGCTAAGGAGAGGCCACTTTTTTCAACGGAGATGGAGGTTCCGCAACGAAAACAGAAGCCCACTCCCATCTCTGGGTTGAAGTAAAGCTTATGGTACTTTTTATCCGGCCTGGGCCCGTACCTCTCTTCGCACCAAGGGCAGTTGTATATGATTTCGCCCTTGGCTGTCCTTCTGACCTCCTCCAAAGAAGCGAGGAAGTCCTCAGAAACCACTTCGTGGTACCTAGCCTTAGCTGTAGAAAGGCTGGTATGGAAAGGGTTCTTAGGCATATCTAGCCTCCAACAGGAGGCTACATCAAGGGTCATGGACTTGTCAAGAGGAAGTTGTCATGAAGAAGAGTTGATAACAAGTCACTCAAGCTTGGCACCATAGCTTTCTCAGCTACCTCTCGTAGACACGTTGCCCGTTAACGTACACCATCAGGCTGAAGTCGTGCTGTTTTGCAACCTCTAAGTCCCTAGAGATAATCTCCTCCATCTGCTCATTAGAAAGTTTGTTGTCGCCAACACCAACAAAGTAAAAGGAAACTTGTTTAGACAGAGGAATCTCGTCCTCGGAAGCGGGCTCAGCTTGATAGGTTCTGAGATACGAGTAAACCTGAGAAATAACGGCACCATCGGTATCATGCTGGTGGAAAACCGTGGCCCCGCCTTCAGCCGGGTCGTAGTAAAGGTAGACCGTTTTCCCCGGCATTTCCTGATAAATAGGTTTGCAAACCGCCACCGCCGTAAAGCTAGAAACGTGCGCCGGAAAGACCAAAAGGGCGTTAGTACCCTGGTAGCACAGGCAGTCTATGGTGTGCATGTAGATCATATCTCCCTCCTAATGCTGTGCAGAAGAGGAGGAGTTGGAAGAGGGAGGGGAGGCTACTCCTCCTCTTCTTCTACTTCATCATCATCGTACACCACATCCGCATAGGCCACAAGAACGGACAACCCGAGGGTTTCGGAACCAAGAGCCTTCCTAAGAGGTTTGCTGAGGTCACCATCCGGAGGCGGGGGCAAAACTATAAGAACAGGGCCGCCTATCTCGTGGGTATTGCAGTAGTACGCAACGATCGTAGGCAGGGGGTGGAAGTCCCAGGGATAGTAGCCAAAAACAGGCTTTCCATTTTCGGTTTCTGATATCTGGTAAACGGCAAAATCGTCGCCGATGATAGCTTCGTTGTCCTCAGTAGTATAGTCATCGGGCATGGGAACGAAGACGGCCTCGGCGTAGGCAGAGGCGCTTATGTCTACATATGACGGGAACCTGAGAGGATCGTCCGTGGCTACCAAATGCAGGAGAATGCCATTTTCGGTTATGGATGCCGCTAAAGGGAGCCCGTAAACATACCTCTCCACTTCGCCTTCTTTCAAGAGAAACTTCTCCCAATATGGTTCTTCAAACGCAAAAGAAGCACCGAGCTGTATATCCTCCGGGTTCTCGTAAATATCTTTGATTAAAGAGTAGAGGTCTTGATGGAACTCCACCTCATCCTCAGATAGCTCGCTTTGTATTGAAGATATTGCCGGGCCTATAGTGTTTCCTTTAGAACTTGAAAACGAGTGGAGAACTGTTGCCTTTGAGAGAGAAGGCATGTAGTCATCAAGTGCCACGTACAAGTGGTAGTAGGAAGAGTCTGCCATAACCATATGCTACGAAAGCAGGTGAGTTAGGCAAGCACGTGCTACAGAAGGAAGCTAAGAAAAAAGCGTCTGGAATAAGAACTGAGGGGTAAGGAAATGTGACAGAAGAGTGTCAAAAAACCTCCCCTCTCTCGAAGGAGAGAGGGGAGGGCACGAAAACTAGGATTAGTTGACGATCTGGATGCGCTGGACGAACTCGGGAGCAACCGCCTCCAACCCAGCGGCGTGAGCGGTGACCACGTTCTGGAGCATGGGGTTGGGTGAGGCAGAGGCCCGGACGGTCATGACGGGCAGATAAGGAGCGTAGACCACAGGAGCCTCGAACCAAGACTCGCCACGGTAGCCCACAAGCACCTCGTCATCGCCAAGGAGCGTGGGAGGAGCGTAGTAAACAGGAGTGCCATCCCAGTAGCCGATCAGGTAGGGGCCAGTAGCGTTCTTGGGCTGGCTCTTCAGACCAAGGGTGTGCATAATCACCCGGCCACGGATGCCCGTGACGACGAAGGACCTGGCAGAGGCACCGCTCCTCTTGCCGATCTCCGTCAAGGCTTCCTCAAGCTTGTCCAGGAAGGTGAGACGATGCTCAGCGGCGCTCACACCAGCAGGCGGGGTCTGGCTCCAGGTCAAGGTAGGCCAGCTGAGGGCGCTCTGCTTGAGCAGGCGGACGGCGTTCCCAAGAACGGCGGCGTTGATCTGAGTGACGGCGTCATAGACGATGTCCTCGGCGAAGAGCCGCCCGAAACGTTGCTTGATGATATGCTCAGTGACGCTTGAGAACTGGCTGTAGATAGCGAAGAACCGGGTCTGGACCACCTTGCTCCGAAGCTCCCACCGGAACCCAGGAACGTTGTTGGACTCCACAAGGTTCTGGTGGTAGGTAACGACGATGGCGTCAGTACCAAGGTTGACGGCGTTAGAGTCAAGAACGAGGGTAAGCTGGCCCGTGTCGTAGTTAATGGTACCCGTGAGGCCAGTACCGAGGATCACACCCTCACCGTCGTCCAAGCCCCGAGCCGTGGCACCAACCTGGACCTTGACCAGACGCTTCCGCACCGGGCCGGGGAGGTTGATGGTGTAGTTGGTCTGGTTAGCCACGGTAGCCACAGTCTCGGTCCGAAGCTCAGAGTAGTAGTCAGGCTCGGTGTTCAGGATACCAAAGGCGTTCCCAAGCTCCTGACCAGCGGTGATTCCCCCACGGGTCGTGGTAGCCACCAGCTTCCGGTAGTAGACCACGCCCGCTTCCTCTGAGAGGGGCTGGACTGAGGCAAAGTCCGTGATGGGGAGAGTAGCGTACTGGAGGGCCACCAGCCCAAGGCGAGCCCGAATGATATCACCCAAGGCGTCACGAGTGGTGGCATCCGCCTCCAAAAGGGGAAGCATGCTCTCCCAGGTTTCCATGTACCGCCCAAGGGCCGCCTTGTCGTACGGAGTCAGGGACCGCTTGTAGAGCTTCTGACGGAAGTTTTCCGCCATCTCCAGGTAAGGAGAGAACTTGGGGTCCTGCTCGTACTTCTTAGCTTCATAGATGTACTTGCTGTCAACAACACTTCCAAGCATTTTGATACTTTCTCAGAACCTAAATAGATAGATAGGAGGAAACACCTAAAGTTACGTCCCCAGCCCAAAACCTATTATACAAAATCCAAACTTTACTTTTCCAGTCTCTCAAGTAGGCGCTTGAAAAGCTGGGCACCAAAATCTTCACTCTCAAAGCTCTCCTCAGCCTTTTTCATCTCCTCGTCCTCGCCTTCTACCTCCTCCTCCTTCTCCCCGTGTTGCTTCCGATCCTGGCTGGCTTCCCCACCCTCACCCCGCATAAGGTTGGCGGTTTCAGGGCCCATGCCAAGGACTTCAGTATCTTCGTCCACCTCAAACAAGCTATCTACGCTGGTACCCTCGTACTTCTTTTCGCCACAACCGCACCCCTCCAAAGTCTTGCTAAGCTTACCCTCCTTAAGGGCGCTGACAAGGTCAGAAACCTTCATATTGCCTAAACGGGCCAGGTCCAGGTCCGAGAAGTCCACATCGAGGTCTGCCTCTTCCTCGCTATCGTCGTCAGTTGAGAGCATCTGGAGCAGGAGAATGAGGAGTTCCTTGACGGTCAGGTCAGAAACATCAATCTCCTCCTCGTCCTCATCGTCCTCATCTTCCTCGTCCTCCAAGCCAAAACCTCCAGCCTCATCCCTGTCGTCATAGTAATCCCCAAGGCTCTCATTTTGTTCGTTCTTGGAGTATGAGGAAAGAAGCTCCTCAGCGCTTTCCACAAGGCGGTTGACGGTTTCCTCAAGCTCCTCAAGAGGAGCAAGGTTCTCCTCAATCCGCCTCAGGAGCCGGAGCTTTTCGGCGGCTTCGTCGATGGAACCAAATTCCTCTTCAAACTTGGACACAGACTCAAACATAGAAAGAAGAACCTCTGGGTCCACGACGAGTCCGTCTGAAAGACGGATAAGGGTTCCTTCCTTGGCCTCAACAACATTAAGCTCAAGCTCACCACCAACGGGCTTTTCGCCCTCTGACTCGCTTAGTTCAAAGAGAGTATCAATATCTTTCTTCATGCCAAGCTACACTAACAACCTATTCTCACTCAAAACATTATACAACTGGAGGAAAGAGGTTAGAATAGCTGGTTGAGTAGACCGCTATCAAAGCCTATTCTACCACTACCACTCTTTTGCCCGCTCTGCCGTTCTTGTTCTGTAGGCTCCCCCTCCTCTTCAGTATACTCTTCAGCAGGCTCCTCTTCAAAGGATGGTTCTGATTGCTCTTCCGGCCCTTCCTCCTCGGGCTGTGGCGAAGGTTCCTCAAACCCGCCCTCATCGGATGCTATTTTCTCGTGGAAGATAACTGGTTCACCGCCAGTAAGGGGAGCAAATATCCTGTTTACTGCTTGTGCAAGAACGGGAAGGTTGACGTACTCTGCTGATCTGTCTTTTATATCCGCTAAGCTGAGTATGGTCCTGGATATAGCATCGGTAACAAAGGCGGCCAGGTCAAAGTAGTCACCCATTTGGTTTTCCAGTATGCCAGAAACTTGAATAGGCTCAACCCTGTAATCACCAGAAATACCCTTCTTGCCAGCAATAGCCTTTTCAATGACAAGTTCAACAAACTCAGCAATGCCCCGTCTTATCTCAGTAATCAGCATGTAATACTGGGCAAGCTTGTTTCTGTCCTCGTTCTGCTCTTGAATACCAAGGTAGGATGCTGGTAGAGGTATAGCGTCAGAGAGAGCCTGCCTTACGTATCCAAGAGCCTGCATGTCAATAGGACCTGGGCGAGGAAGCTCTCTAGGCTCAATAACTCCTTTTTCGCCGAATAGAGGGATGACCCTCCACTTTGCGATTGAGGAGATTATGTCCTGATAAGAAACAGGGCCTTGCCCAGCAGAAACTTCAACGGCGGCATTTAGCAAGCGCTCGTACTGGCGGGCCAGATCAAACCCCTCTTTGGGTCCCGATGGTGCTTCTGGGAGGCGCACATAGACCAGTTGCCCAGCCTGGACTGAAAGGGCTTGCTGGATTGGCATCAGAGATTCCATTAGCCTTATTGTGTTAAGGAGGTTGAGTATGCCTACATCTATTATTCCCTGACCAATGTAGGCGTAGAAAGGATACTCGTCTTCCCCCAAAACATTCAGCTTGTAAGGAAGGTATTTTATACGAAAGATGAGAGCATTCTCCCTATATCTGTCTATCTCCTGGTTTGAGGAAAAGGCGATAAGCTTAGCCAGCCTGCCCCTTTGATACACGGCACGCCAGGAAGTCTGGTCTATAAGAGTTTCGTCAATCTGAAAGTTTTCTTTATCGTAGAAAAGAAGGTACTCTCCGAGATACAAAGTCATATCCAGGATTTCTCTAACAATCTCAGGCACTCTAAGCTCTTCAAGGTAGCCAACAATCCTGTCAAGAACTCTTCGGCTACTAGCCTCTATCTTTATGGGCAACCCTAAAAGAGTGGCTTCCTCATCCAAGAACTTGTAAAAGACGTCGTGGTAAATAGACTGCTTTATCACACGAAGGAGGTAAAAATCCTCAAGAGAATCATGAAAGGACTTTATCGCTTTCTTGGTCTGTACGGACTTAAACAGGGCCGAAGCCAACAGCTGGTTGAGGTAGGCTTCACTTTGATAATAAGAAGACGGAACAAGCTTGCCACCTCTACCAGGAAGAGAAAGATTTCCCTGGTGGAAGTAGACTTTAGGCTCGTCTATGCTCAAGCCCAAAGCCGTTCTTATGCGCCTGTCAAAAAGCTTTGGGTTGAGCCTCGGTCCCGGAACTCCTGGTACTGGGAGCATGGCTTATCCTCCAGAGGTCATTCAAAGCGGCCAAAGATTGAGGTAAGCAGGGCCAGGTCTTCGGGCTCTCCCCTAGAAACCTCATCTCTTGCTTCGAGAACTGGAACCCTGGAAAGGTCCAGGTCTGAAGAGTGCCTTGCCTTCTTCCTCACTTGTCCCTTGAGCGCCCTAAGACCTTCCCTTTTCGCTTTTTCTAGGCTATAGCCATTAAACTCAAGTAGCTTTCTGGCCTTATCATAATCAATCCCCAAAGACTGTGCCAAAACTTCAGCCTTGAGAGCTTCGACCTCAGCCTTCAAGGACTCAACTAAAGAGGCTAGTCTCCTAAAGGCAACCTGGTTTTCCTCGTAGACAGGTGAAGGAGACAAAGGAGGTTCGTGGGCCTGCCTTTCCCCGCTAACGCTTCTTTCGGCCTTAACACCAACGACTTCAGCTTTCTCTACAACTGAGTGCAGGTATCGCAGGTCCTCCTCTGAAAGTTCGGAAGACACTTCCTCAAAGGGAAGCTGAATGGCCTGCTTTTCCTCCTCTTCTTGCTTCTTCTTCGCCGCAAAAGAAGGGCTTGGGCTTTGGGTAGCAGATTCGTACACACTAGCTTGCTCCATAAACCCGGACACCCTGGCGTCTAGAGGGGTAGATATCGCTATTTCCCCCTCAACAGTATCCAGAGAAAGGTCATTTCTTTCCAAAGATTCGGCAAGTGAAATGAAGAAGGACTCCGGCCTGTCCTCCATCTCAATAACCTCAGGCAAAACAGACTCGACGACGCCAACAAAGTCCGGTTTAGCCTCTATAAATCCTGGATCAAGCACCACGTCAAAAGTCTGCAGTATATAAGTCTTGGGATCAACAACTTCATAACCATCCCTGGTATATCCGCTTATCTTGCCAAGACCACGGGAAGACATGTAAAGCGGAACCAGGGGGTTTCCGTTTTCATCCGTGGCTGAACCAAGTATGTAAACAAGAGAACCGATAGGGGTGTTCAAGAGATAGGATTTTCCGTACCCATTGCCATCCTCTCCGATCCAGAGTCGCTTTAGCACGTGAGAAGCGTGCCGGGGGTGGGCGTCCTCTTCCTTCATGGGATGTTCTAAGGTGCCGAGAACCCCTTTAGAGCGAAGCACAGGCTCCATGTTTCTGATAACGTTTTCCCAAAGCTCCCTGGGGTAAAAGCGCTTGTTTCGGGAGTACCCATCAGGCAAAAAGTAAACACCTTCAAGTATCCCCAAGACATTGTTCATTCCCTTTTTAAGCTTGCTTACGCTCTCAAGGAGCTTGTTCTGGTCAAAGACAACATCCAGAGGTGCGGGCTCCTCAGCTGGAAGCACCTTAACCAGGAACCCGTCGAAGACATCTTTAATCAGAGAAGGTGATTGGCCCTTTTCAGAGTTTCTTTTCCTCATGTTGAACTTAAATACCTAAAAGTGGCACAGAACGGTGTCAATAGCCCAAAGCTATTTCCATTATAGCTTCCTCTGATAGTGAGGACAAGGAAAGGAGAGGGTTTTGCTTGGAGTAGCCGCTATTGGTAGCCAGCCAGACACTACCAGCAACGGCGTCTGCACCGTCCTTAGAACCGTCTACCGGGTGGTCCACTTTTTTCCCCGTGTCAATGAGGTCCATAAGCTCACGCTTAAGCCGTTCAGATTTTGGCAAAACAATACGCTTTTCGTATATCATCCTCTTCAGGTTAAGATAAGGGTTGTAATCCCGATCCACAGAAACTACCTGAGTTTTGAGCCCGGCCTGTGTAAGGTCCTGCAACAGGAGGGCAGACTGGTAGCCGTCTGCTGAGGTAGCCGCTATAGGGTAGCCTAAACGCCTCAAATCAAGAATAAAATCCCTGACCTTGTTCAGCGGTATCTCCTGGTTAGTCTTAGCTTTTATGTAGATCACCCACTCAACAACCACTATAGGCTCCTTAACAACTGTCTGTATACCGCTCTCGTCCTCCCTTACCGTTTGCACGTAGTCCATAACAAAAGAAGAAGCAATGCCAACATAGTCCTTGGTCAGCGCCAGGTCCAGGTGGATAAATCTTGGAGAGTTAGGTAGTATAGGATTTTTTACTCTCTCTATATTGGGCAGAATGAAAGTCATTATCGGCTCCTTGTCGTAGAAGTCCACCTCAAGGTACTCTTTATCAACAATGTTCTTTCCGGTCATAACTGATGAAATGGCCTCAACACTAGGAATGAACTTGTGAACCCCTTGGACAGATATGCCCGCCAAGTCCCGGATTGCGTTAAATATGTCTTTTTCAAAGTCTTTGCGGAACTCCACAGGAACTCTGACGATACGAGATTCATCTAAGTTGTAATGAAGCTTGTGGTCATAGTTGTCCCCTATTATGAACGGGTCTCTTGAGTTGTCCCCGGCATAGACGTAAAAGTACTTTCCAGAAAGGTTGAGCTTTTCCTTCTTTACTTCCCAAAGGGCCGCATCAAAAATGACCGTAGACGGATCATTACGGCTTCTCTCTATGTGGACTTGCAAAGGATCGCTATCTCTACGCTTTGACGAAAGTAGCCACAGGTGTCCGGGAAGGTACTTTGAGGTGCCAAAGCGGGACTTGAGGCGGCGAAGGACATTAGTGTAGTTCTCGTAGGCTTGGTTTTCCACCTTATCCTGAAAGTTCATCTCATCAAGTATGGCACCGAAAATGGCCCGGCCTATGAAGTGGCTCGGACGTGAGCCAGAAACTATGTTTATCCGCTTAGGGAATAGGGTATCCTGAGATTTGTTCTTTCTCATAAAAGAAGAGAAGAACGGAGAGAGACGCCACCACTCTATAAGCTCATCGTAAATAACCGAACGGGCGAGGGTCATGGTGGCATTTATGATGGCGTACTCTATCTTCTGAGTAGAGATGAGCCCATAGTTCCTGTGTGGATTTGAAAGAAGTAGCATCTTCGATATGTCGTAGCTAGACCCAACTTTAGCCAGGGTGGTCTTACCAATGCCAATGGCACCAGTTGCTACCACTTCTAGGAAAGGGCTTTCAAACGGGTTTGGGTATACGGTACGAAGAGCGGCTTTCCAGTATTCATAAACCGCTTTGCCACCATCCAAAACATCCCCGAGGTAGGCCGAATCGGAAAGAAAGGTGTCTATCTCCGGTGGTATGTCCTCGTAACCCAACAAGCGGGCCACTATTGAGTAAATCTCTCTTTTTGTCTTACCTTTAAGTAGCTCTCCCAGAGTAGGCGGCTCGTCCTTAATCTCCTTCTCTTCATAGGCATCGCTCATACAAACACATTTTAGACAATGGTGGCTCGTACTATAATAGCAATAGGGAGTTAGCCACGTGGTAGACTATAGTAAGTAGAAATACCACATTAGGTTAGAAGTAGAAACACATGCCAGCAAGAAAAGTAGCTCGTGACTACGACTTCCTAGGAGTGAACAGGGTAAAGAACCTCGCTGACCCAGTAGACGCCAGGGACGCCGTCAACCTCCAGTACCTTCAGGGCCAGGTTCAGAGCCTCCAGCAACTCATACAAAGCTCTGGAACAGACCTGCTTGAACCTGTAGACTGGGCGTTTCTCTTTAACGTGGACTTGCAAAGCGACATAAACACTCAAACCCTGTCTTACTTATCTCCTGGAACTAGAGTAGCTCTCGCTGGTCAGCTTGATGGAAGAGAAAATGGCATCTACACGGTTGGTCAAAACGGCATTCTCCAACTGGTAACCGCCGATTCCGATAAAGACAACAAGTTTTTTGCCATAAAAAACGGATTAAAGCTATCAAGTAATAGAAATCTGTACGGAACATTTATAGCCCTGCAAAGATACGATTCCGAAACCGGAGAACGCTACATAAGCGTAGCTGTTCCCGAAGACGGGGTCTATACTTTCAGCACCTATATAGGGAACGGAACGGCTAACCAATTTGAAATTAAACACTATCTGGGAACTATGTCCGTAATAGTAAAGGCATACGAGGTAGCTTCTGGGGATGAAATAGAGGTTGGTGTCAGGGTGGTGGACGATGACACGATACAGGTGGAAGCTTACCCGGCTCCTGGGAACAGCGCAATAAAAGTAGTTGTCTTCGGTCACGTCCAAATTTCAGCGGCGTAAGACTGGTTGTCTTTGGCAGACGGAAAGCCAAACTAGCCCTTCCTGGATTAAAGGCCAGGAAGGGTTTATTCATCAAAGCCGCTAGACACCAAGATGCTCTATATAATCTTGTCCCTCAAAACTGCAAGCTCGATGGTAAACCTTATAAACTCTGGGGACTGGGAGCCAGAATAGGTTATCATCCCAGAGGGGTAGACCAGATACTCCCGAGCATCGGTAACAATCCGCCTGTTACCGGAGCCTTCCCAGCCGTACCTGTAG
>Ga0209289_100746_pt1 | contig 15151 bp, 14 predicted proteins | sample GXS110809BmetaG_FD_184121 | JGI IMG/M metagenome (GOLD analysis project Ga0209289, IMG submission 184121) | Hot spring microbial communities from Gongxiaoshe hot spring, China to study Microbial Dark Matter (Phase II) - GXS 110809B (SPAdes)... ...
CAGCCAAAACTGTGCCCGCCGCGATGATCATGATAAATGCTCCCGCTCGGAAGTTGAAGATCGGTTGCCACTCGCTCAACAGCCCAGAAAGCAGCCAGTGAAATCGGGAAAACGCCTAAAGCGCCGCGAATGAACGCTAAAGGTTTCGGCATCGCAACGGAAGTCAACGGTTGCCAAAGCAGCAAAGCACCGACAACAAAGTAAACACTTGCCACCATCAGCAAAAATGTCAAGTCGGCGAGTTCACTCCTTTCGCGAAACCGAAGCGGGTAAGCAAATCCAATGCCTGTGAAGATGAGGAAGTTGACAGTAGCGAACGCAAAAGTTTGCCATCGCAGGTTCGGTTCATAGTTGAACAAAGCCCAACCGCTTGCAATTAACAGAGTTGCAAAGAACGCCACGAGGTTGACAACCCACCAACGCTTGTGAGCAGCGGTAGCAAGTATGCCTGCGTTCAAGACTGTGATGTAGCCGAAGAAAGGTAACGCCAAAGTTTTGCCACCACCTTCCGCCCGCAAAAGCACTGGTGTCAAGAAACCGCCAACCATCGCAAACAGAATTAGGCTGAGGGCATCGTGGCGAACTGAAGTAATGACGCCAATAGCGGTGACGAGAGACATAACCCCAAAAGCAATTGAGAAGTCAAGGATGCGGTAACGCATTGCTGCTGCCCAAATTGTCAAGTAAAGCAACGCCAGTCCAAGTGCTGTGATGCCTTCAACGAACCATTTTGCTGTCCGCCCTTTTGCGAATTCGCCAACTGCAAGGAAAGTCATGCCCGCCAATGTGCCGATGAGAACTCTCCCCGTTGGACCGAGAAATTGCCAACTGTAGGCAATACCGAACGATGCCGCAAGCAAAACAAGCGTCGCCCCGACCCAAAGTGCGAATTTGCCGCCGAGCAGCATTTCCCACTCAAAAGCAAATTGCGGCGTAGGTGGTTTTCGCTCTTCCGCTGGAGTTTTCGGTAGCGAAGGTTGCCCAAGTTGCGGTGAAGGTTGGAAGGAAGGTTTCGCTTCTTCGGGCTTGACAAAAGGTTCGGGCTTCTCGGGCGCAGGAACTTCGCTCGGTTTCGTTGGTTCTTTGGGCTTGACGGGAACTTGTGGCTTTTCGGTTGGCATTTGAGGCTTAGTTGGTTCAACTTGCTCCTTTGCTGGCACTTCACGCGCAATGGGCTTAATACCGAGTTGCATCTCAATCCTTTGCACCCTTTGAAGCAACTCCATCGCCAATCTCTCAACCGCTTCCAATCTTCTCATCATTCGCTGCCAATCTTCCATCGTTGGCATCATGGTTCATCACCAACTTTTCGTTGCGCATTGAACGTTGTGCGTTGAGCGTGACGACATGGGCAATTTGCATAGCGTCGGTATCACCCCAGCACATTTTCTGTGTTGGGCAAACCTTTTCAGGAAGGTAAGTCTCCTGCCGAATCCCAAGTTCTTTGGTCGGCAACAGTTTCGCTTTTCCAACCGCGCGGGTTGGTGAAGTAAAAGGCGATAAGCAATGCGCTCATCAAGGGCAAAAGAGCAATCGTGCCTGACAAGAGATTTGGCGGGAAAATCGCAAGGAATGCGATGGCAAGAAGGGAGACAGGTAACCCTATTGTCAAAAATCCGAGTGTCGCCAGCACCCCACCGCCGAGCCAGTTCTTTCCTACGAAGATTGCTTCACAAGCAGTAGTGATGGTTGCCCAAAATGTGGCGTAACCTAAAGCAACAAAAATCGCAACTCGGTCAAATTGAGTTTTTCGCTTGGTTAAAATGACTGTCAATGCAGCAGGCACAAGCCCCGAAACAATTCCCAAAGCGATGGCGAACGGAAAAATCATGGCATATTGCCCGTCACTAAGTGCCTTTGGCGACATCAACACAAAGTAAAGGTGAACCTTGAGTGGGAGCGAGAAGCAACTTGCGAACCAAACGACTAATGCTGATACTACCAGCAACAACCTTTGCACTTTCATCACCAACCTTTCTTCGGAGGGCAAGCCTCTGGCTTGCCGATTTCGGTCGGGCAGGAGCCCGACCCTCCGATTTAAACCCCATGCTTCGCTGCCAGCAACGCTGCTTCGGTTCGGCTGTTGACTTCAAGTTTCCGCAAGATGTTGCTGACATAGTTGCGGACGGTCTTTTCGGTCAGGTAAAGGGTCTGAGCGATTTCTCGGTTGCTTTTGCCTTGAGCCAAGAGCCTTAAAATGTCTCGCTCGCGCGGCGTTAACTCGCTGAACAATTTCCGCAGTTCCGTTTTCGTTTCCGCAAACCTTTGAAACTCCGCCAAAACTTTCGGCACCAACGAAGGCGACAAAATCCCGCCACCTGAAGCGACGATGCGAATTGCTTCCGCAACCTGCTGCGGCGTCGCATCCTTGAGCACATACCCTTTTGCCCCTGCCCTTAAAGCGTCAAAGAGCAGCAAATCGTCATCGTAAATTGTCAAGATGCAAACTTCAACGCTGGGCATCTCTCGCTTGATTCGTTTCGTCGCTTCAATTCCGTCCATTCTCGGCATTTTCAAATCCATCAGCACGACATCAGGCAAGTGTTGTCGGCAGAGGTGGAGTGCCTGCTCGCCATCGGAAGCAATTCCGACAACTTCAATGTCAGGTTCAGCGTTAAGCAGTTGGGCGAGCGATTGTCGGACGAGAGTTTCGTCATCGGCAACAATCACCCGAATGCTTTCCATCGCATATCACCGCCTTCAATGGTGATTGCTTTTGAGCGATTCAGCAAGGGACAAATGTCCCAACTTGACGCCATCAGTTTTTCGGGATGGGCGCGGCAAATATGAACCTATCAGCAGCGTCGCCCCTTGCGGGCGACGGTAGTTGAGAATAACATCAGCGATGAACCCAGACGCTACACTTACAACGGCAAAATGAACTTCACGAAAACTTGAGATGGTGTGCATATTGCAAGTGACAATGCAGGGAGGACAAGCCTCCCAGTGAGCCTGTAGACACCGAATTTTAGGCGAATTTTGTAGGGCAGGGTTTTACACCCTGCCGACGATTTTTTTCGGCGCGGTGTGAAACCGCGCCCTACATTGAACCAAATTTCCCTTGTAGGGCAGGGTTTTATACCCTGCCGACGATTTTTTTTCGGCGCGGTGTGAAACCGCGCCCTACATTGAGCCAAATTTCCCTTGTAGGGCAGGGTTTTACACCCTGCCGAAGAATTTTCATCGGCGTGGGTGAAACCGCGCCCTACCAAACGCATCATCGCCGAACAAATTCGGGGCTCATTAACTTCCTCATCAACCACTGGCTAAAGCCAGTGGCATGGAAAGCCGATGAATTAGCGCTCTTACAACGGCAAAACGAACTTGACAGTTGTTCCCTTTTGAGGTTCGGATTGGATTGTCAAAGTTCCGCCGAATGCTGAAACTCGTTCCTGCATCGTTTGCAAACCCATCCCCATTTGTGCTTGCGTCAGGTCAAAGCCGACACCGTTGTCGCGTATCTCGCCGACGAGTTCTCTCCCCTGCCGTTTCAGCATCACTTCAACGACGGTCGCTTCCCCGTGCTTGACTGCATTGGTCAGCGCTTCTTGAATTAGCCGAAGCAAAGCGATTGGCATTGCTGGTGGAAGTTTTGGCAGTTCGTCAATGTGCAAACTGACTTGCACACCAGTTCGCTGACTGAAGCGGGCAATGTATTGTCTCAAAGCCAAAGCGAATTCTGTTGGCGACAACGAGATGGGACGAAGGTGAAAAACCAACTCCCGCATCTCGTCAAGGGCTTGACGCAAGGTTGAGATGTGCTCGCTCAATTGTTGCTTTGCTTGTTCTGGCGCGTTTGTGAGCAAGTGTTGACAGAGTTGAGCGTGCTGAATTGCAGCGACGAGTGCGTTCCCTGCGCTGTCGTGAAGTTCGCGGGCAATCCTTGCCCGTTCCTGAGCAACCGCCAACTCCTGTTGCAAAATGGCTTCCCTTTGTCGTCGCCATTCTTCGCTTCGTGCGATGAAACTGACAAGCCATCCGACAATTGCGAAGAAAAAAGTTCGGGTCGCGACATACTCCCAAAAGTGAGGCTCAAACCTGTCGTGCCAAGTCGCGAAAAGGTGAAGCATCGCTGCTCCAAATGCGACGAGCAAAGTGAACCTAACTCGGTAAGCCAAACCGCAAGCAACGATTGGGACAAAGAAGGCAAGATAAAGGTCACTTTGGATGCCACCAGTAAAGTAAACGCCGATGGCAAGAAGCAACATATCTGGAACGAGCAACCAATGGTCTCGCTCAAGCCATTTGGGCGCTCGCAAAACCAAAACGGTTCGGAGGATGACATACACGACGGCGAGGGCATAAAGTGGATAGAGCGAAGGCGGAGGCTGTTGGAATAGACCGCGCACATATGGGAACTGAAACCAAAGCAAAGCGAAAACAAGCCCTGCCCACCAGCAAGCGACAATGACCAATTGCCTTCGTTGCCGCTCAGTCATTGTCAAGTCACCCCAAGCGAGTTCGGAGTGAGAGTGAACACCCCAAACAAACTTTGCCAGAACAATGCATAAAAGGCAAAATGAAAGCGAGCCGAATTTTCATTGAGGTGAACGCCGATGGCTTTCACTGTTGAGGACTTGACCGATTTGATTGCGATTTTGGAACAGCGACCTGAATGGCGGGAGCGATTGAGGCAAATTCTGCTTGCAAAAGAAATTCTTGAATTGCCCCAACTCGTTGAGCGAATCGCCCGAGCCATTGACAAGTTGGTGCAAAAAGTGGAGGGAAATAGGCAGTGGCGTAGATTAGGTTAACGAGTGAAGGAAAGGAGCGAACGAAAATATGCCGAGCAAATTTTGAAGCGAGCGGTTGAAAGGGCAGGCAGCAAACATGCTTGACAAAATTAATGTAGCACGAATCGCCATTTAACCTTTCGCTGGAGTGATCACAAATGGAGCAAATGAACCCAATGCGTGTCGGAACAAAAATCAGCGAAAGGTTGGCAGGATGGTCGCTTTTGCTCCCACTTTCCATCGCCTTTTGGCTGTTCACTTTAGGCTTAGCCATATTTTTCCTGTCCGCTTTTGCGAACACTGCTTATCGTCACTCGTTTGGTGAGAATTTGTTCGTTGTTGCTGCCGTTTGTCTTGTCATCGGAATGTTGAGTTTTGTCTCGTATGTCCTTTCAGGGAAGTTGCATGATGCATTAGCGGTCTATGAGTTCAATGAACACGGTGTTGCTAAGGAGTCGCCTTTTTACCGCCAAGAAGCCCGATGGTCGCAAGTTGCAGGCTGGGCATTGTCTATCAATGACCAAACTTGGTGGCTGTTGGACGCTGAAGGTCGCCCATTGCTTAGCCTTGAATGGCATCTTTTGCCGTCGGAACAAATAAGGCAAGCGAAAGCGTTTACCTGCAAGCAACTTTTGCAATTCTTACCTTACGCAAAACGGATTCAACCCGGACTGTGGCAGCGATGGGGCATTGTTGGGATTGTGTGGTGCTTTCTTATCATCGGCGGTTTCCTTGAGTGGCATTGGAATCGCCAAATAGAAGTCATTGCAGTTGGAGCAGCCTTGACGATTACTGGCAGCGTTCTATTTGCAGCAATCCATTCTTTCAGCGCGCCCAGTCGTGCTCTTTTCATCCTTCATGGCGATTGGCTAAGCGAACCTAACTCAGGGATAGCGGTTCACTTGCCTACGGTTCTTGGGTTCGTCCCGCAACCTTATGGGATACTTGTTACCGCTGCTGACAACCATCAAATTTTTGTCCCCAAAGAGTTTGAATGGTTGGTGGAGTATGTGAAAGAGCGGGTGCTTCAGTCAAGTTAAGTGGTGCGAGCGTGTTCTCTTTGGGCGAAAACTTTCTCCCGCTCGTTTTCAGGTGCTACGGCGAAAAAGAGAGTTTCAAGGGCACGCAAAATGGCTTCTTTTTCGTCCTTGCAAAATCCCGACCGAATTAGCCAGTTGACAATTGCTTTCGCCTTTGGGCTTTCCGCAATTGAGCGCCCAATCAATTCCCAACGGCGAGTCTCCATCGCTCGCTCCAAGTTCTCAAGCGATGCTACTAACTCCTCTGGACCGATCAACTCCTCTTCGGGTTCGTGCGGTGTGTATTGCTTGGCAGCCATAAGAATCACCTTTCCTTTAATTGCCTCTCAACATCGTGCAAAAGCCTGTCCGAATAGAAAGTGCCTTTACTTCTGCACTCTTTCAGTGCGGTCAAAACTTCCTCGGGCTTCATTAAACTGACTTCGGCTGCTTTAAGCAAAATGCCTACAAAGCCGACAGGGTTCAAACCCAAAGATTGAGCCACGAGAAAGGCGGCTCGTTCCTCAACCAAAAAGGCAGTCGCTTCCAAATCACCCCGCATCATCAGCACCATTGCCTTTGCTTCGGGTAAATGGGCTTTTGGGTCTTTGTTCCTTGCCAAACCAGCAATCATTTCCGCAACCTTTAACGCTTCCCGTTCTTCATCCTCGCTCAAACCCACAACAACCAAAAAACCTTCCTTCACCAACTCATCAACTTCCTCTCCCGCTCTGTGCTCTCGCAATTCTGCCACTTGGTCAGGCGTTATGTAGATGGCTTCGTGAAAGTGTTTCAAGATGTCAACGCGACCGCACTGAAAAGCCGAAAGCAGCGGACCTGTGTTGCTGACTGCCCGAATTTTGACAATCGCTTTCGTCGCCATTTATCAGCACCGCCTAACGCGTCAGTTAAAAGCCGACGCTACATTTTGGAACTTCAACAGTGTTGCCCCTTATGGGCGATGGTAGTTAATTTCCGTTGGGGACAAGCCCCGACGCTACCAATTGCATGTCCCTAATCCAGCAAACGCACTGTCACTTTTCCGATTGCGACTTTCGTGCTCCCTTTAGACTGCGACCAGCGGCGCGGTGAAATGACAACGGCACCCCGCTCAATTGCCGGAACTCCGTTGAAGTTTTCGTCAGCGACGGAGAACAATTGTTTGCCGTCAAGCCATGCAGTTATTCGGTTACCCTCAACGCGGACGGTAACTTCGTGCCATTCGTTGTCGGGCGTCCATTTAGCCAATGCAAGTGGATTGTCATCGCCAGTGCTGACACCGTTTCGTGCTTTATGCAAATGAATTACACCGCCTTGACCGTGATAGAAGTTGAGAGAGTAAGCGTTATTGACATCCGTCCACCTGAAGCCGAGCCAAAAACCGTCGCGCCAATCGCTGCCGAACTCCAAAACTCGGAAACGCACGGTGACCTCATAGTTGCGCCACCAGTCAAATCCGATTTTGCTACCCAATGCAATAAAGCCATTTGTTCCGCCATCAGCGCCGTAGTAAATTCCACCTTGTATTTTCCACTCGCCGATCAAAGGCATCCATGTGGGTCGCCCGTCACTTCCGTCGGGGTAAAGCGAAAAATCATCGTCATAAGGGTTGCCAGCGAAAGTCACTCTCGCAAATCGGTCAGGTTCGTGAAACCAAACGACGCATTTTGACCATGAGAGCAAAAGCGGGTCATCCTCTTTGCCTTTGGGTCTGTCAATGCGATAAAGGTTGAGGCGCCAAGAGAGACCGGGACGCGGAGCGAGGGACTGAGGATGGGCAATCACTGACAACGGGATCGCCATCTCAACAGTCCAACCTTCATCTTTGTCGTCTCGCTTGTTCACAGTCCCGCGAACTTTAACTGCGCTCAACCAGCCTTGACAGTTCCATTCAGCGTTCTTCTTGCCGTGCTTGACACCCTCAACGGCGTCGGGAATGAGCAAGTCAATTTCCGTGCCCAACGGGTTGACTTGAAACTCGTAATAGTTTAAGCCGTCGCCATCGGGATCAATGAACGCCTCAACGACTTCCTCTTCCCAAAGGAAATCGTCCCGCTGCGTTTTCGTCGCCCAAATGTCATCGTCGGAGCACTCAAAGGCAATGTAAAGGTAACGGTCATCCCAAAGCAGGCGAGCGAATGTCTTTGGGGCACTGCGACCTTTGATGTCCTTCAGTTCAAGTGGTTCAGCCATTTGCCATTCAGGTTCGTCCAAAACCCCATCAATCCGCAACGGATTTTGGGTTCGGTAGACAACAGTGTGAGCGATTGGCGGTCGCTCTTGAACGGTTTGGGCAATCCATCGCAATAAATCTGTCAAGAGTGGCAATTTCGCTTCTGTTTGCCAAAGAGTGTGCCAAACATAAACAAGTCGCCCCGCAGCGAAATCACCAGTTCGGTATTCCAAAACCGCAGCACCATCACCGTATTCGTTGCCCCTATCGTCACGCAAAGTCAAAATCGGCGTGTAAACGAAATCAATGCCCTCATGACCTTTCGGCTTGACAATTGGTCGCCACCGCAAGTCGCCTTCTGTAGGGAACGGGATGGTTTCGGGCAGATTAGGGACAATGTTCTGATTTGGGTTGCGATGGAAGGTCAACTTAATGCCCTGCGGCGGTTTCTCCCAACCGCCACGAACGGGGAGACCAAAGGCTTCCGCATTGCCGACAGGTTTGCCAGATTGGTCGTAGAAGAACGGGAAAGGTTGCGACGCGAAAACGAGCAAAATCCCGCCATCACGCAAAAATTTGCGAACCGCTTCAACGGCGTCGTTTTGTCTTCCAACCGTGTAGTAAAACCGCTCGCCCGAAAGATAGAAAGCGACGGGAAAGCGCTGGGCAGTGAAGAAGTTTTCGTCAACAAGTTGCGACGGCGAAAGCAAAATCCAATGTTCCGTCAAACCTGCCTTGCTCAAGAGCGAAAACAACGGATGACTTTGAGCGGAGTCAGGTGGCGGGACTGGCAAAGCAGCGACGCGCCCTTTCAATGGTGATAAAACCTCCCGTAACTCACGCAGTTGGGCAACAATTTTCTGCTCTTCCTGCCATTGTTCACGCCTGCGGTTCAGCAAAGTCAATGTCTCTCTCAATTCGTCTTCGCTATGCATGCTTAAAGTCAATGCAAACAAATCTGCGCCCTCAACCCGAATTGCCTTTACAACTCGTCCCTCGTCTCGCGTCCCTCGTCCCGTCCGTATCACCACCATGTCAAGGTGCCAATTGTAAAGCGGCGGGTGAGCAGTGATGACTGGGACTGCGTCGGCAAGCGAAAATTTTTGCTCGCTTCCGTCGGTAAAGCGCAGGATTAGGAGAGCATCGGGTTGTGGATTTGCGATCAGCGCAAAAACGAAATTGGCGCGGGCGTTGACGGGGACATCGGTATCGCGGACGATTGCTTTGCCATTGTTCAAAACTGGGTCAATGATTACGAACGGGATGCCCAAAACCCATCGCTTGCCGGGAATCAAACCCGCAAACGATTTCGGGTCATCCCAATTGGCATAAAGTGTGCGGTTGCAATGTGGAGCCAAATTGACGATGAAAAATTTTTCGCCACTGACACTTAACAGCATTGCAAAGACCATCCACCAAACCATCGCCTTTGCACCTCGCTCACCGAAGTTGCTCATCCAAATTTTGCGGTCACTTTCGTTTCGTCGGCACGGTTTAAAACCGTGCCCTACTTTAACCGCGCAATTCAATGAGCACGACGATGCCGATCGCTGACAAAGTTGCGAGCACCAAAATAGCGCGCCCGATCGGGTTAAGTGCAGCGAGCAAAGCGATCCATAAACTCACTATCGGGAACGCAATGACGAAGGCGATTGCGGCTCTCTTCATGGCTGTTCTATCGCTCGCTGCTGCGAGCAAGTAAACCCAAATCGGGGCGCTCAATTCGTAACCGCAAGATTGACATTGCACAGCGAACAATGAAACGGGCGATTTGCATTGGGGGCAAAACTTTCCCTTTGTTTCCGCTTCGCTTTTCAATTGTTTTGCTCGCACTAACTTTCGTCGTTCCGTTGCATCGGTTGGAGCAAGTTGAACTGCCCGCTCGTAGCACGCAATTGCGTCGTCGTATCGTTTCGCTTCCAAGTAAAGGTCTCCCAGCGCGCTCCAAGCGGCTGCATTTTTGGGGTCTCGTTCAATTGCTGCTCTGTATCGTGCTTCTTCCTCTTGTTGAATTTGCTTGACTAAACTTTTTTCTGCTGCAAATTGAGCCATCGCCCACAAAGCAACCAAACCTGCAGCGGCAAGGAACAGAGCGAAAACCAGCGGACTGTTCCAAAGGGAAACCACACCGATGAGCAAACCGGCAACGAAAAGCAAACCGATTGCAGCGTGACTTCCCGAAAGTTCGCCTTCAACGATTCGCCCAACTATTGCAGCACCCACAATTGCCACAACCAAAATCAGAGCAGCGAGCCTAATACCAGCCTCAAATGCTGCCGCAAAGGCTCCAAACATCTGTCTCATCCCTCCCGAACCGAAAAGGTTTTCGCTGTGCAACTTGCATTTACATTTTGCCTTTTCGGGTGTGAGGATGGTCAGTATAGACGATTTGCTGATGTTGGCTTATCATTTTAACAGCGGGAATTTGCAAGGTGAGGTGAAAGGCGGTGCGCACAAGTTGGTGTTGGTTGTTGGTTTGTGCTTTGTTTGGGAAAGTTTTCGGTCAAGTTGGGTTCAGTGCAAAAACGCCTATCGGAGGCTGGATTCAATCTTCAGGCAACTCAAGCGACTTGACACTTACTCTCGGCGCCGCAGGCAAAAGCGTCTGGCAGCCTTTTGATGTTGAGCGGTGGTTCAACTGGTTGGAAGAGAGCAATGGTATTTCAGGAGCACTTTTTTTGGCGAAATGGTGGCTCTCAGAAAATTGGAGCGAGGCAAAAACTTATTCATTGCCATCATTCTCTGTTTTCCTTAGACCCCGTGAAATGGCTGCAAGGGGAACTGGTGATAGGGCAACTTGGGAGCATTTGAGTTCGGCAACATTCAGTTACCACCCGACACAGCGATGGGGAGTTTTGGTTCAGTTGCGACACAGAGATTTTTTGCCCTTGATTGATGCCTACCCTATGCCAACCATTGAAGTTGCGACAGTTCGTGGCTTCATCGGCACGACAGTTTGGGAGTTTGGGCGAAACTACTACCGATGGGGCGTGGGTTTCCTTGGGACGCCTTTGATTTCCGATCACGGTTATCCCCTTGACGGGATTTCTTTCAGCCTTCAAGCGAAATTGCCCATCATCGGTCGTTGGAGAATTAGGCAACTTGCTGGCTATTTGCACGGCGACTTGCCAGGGAGGTTTCTCGTCGCTCGTCGTTGGGAACGAAATTTCGGCAGCCGTTTATCTCTCGGAGCGACAGAGATTAGCCTGTCTCGCTCCTTTTACCCTTTGGTCCTTTTCCTACCCATTTACCCGACTACTCGTTTGGCTGTCCTTAGCGGTTGGCGAGGCGAAAACAGCGACCAAGTGATTTTTAACTTGGACTTCACTTACCGAACCAGTGGGCTTGACATCTATGGTGCATGGGTCGCTGACGATTTGAAGTTGCGTTGGTGGCGCAAGGAAGAACGAATTCAGCGAAAACTCGGTTGGATTTTCGGAGTCCAAAGGGAAGAGAAGGAATGGGCTTTAGGTGCTGAATATGCTTCCTTTGACCGACTGACATACACTCACAGCGTCCAACCACCTCACATCTATCAGGGCGTTGGATTGGGTTACCCGACTGGTGCAGACTCAAGAAGCGTTGCCTTTTGGGGTCGGTGGAAATTTATGCCGAAGTTGCAACTGAGTGGAATTTTGACGAGAGTTTGGCTTGATAGAAAGACTCAAAACAGAGACAATGAGCGACACTGGGCTTTAAGTTTGCAATGGATTGCCTCACAAAACGCTCTTCTCGCCTTGCACTGGACTCAAGGCTACCCGCCAAAGTGGGGAGTTGGTGGTGGTTGGTCGGAAACTCAAGAGCGGACGAGGTTTTTGATTTTGGAAGGTCGCTTCTTTGGGTTGTGGTCACAGAAAGAAGAAAAAGCAGAAGAGAAAGCAAAAGAAATCCCTGCTCAGGAAACGCAACCTGAAACTAAGGTTGAAGGAGAATTCGCGCTGTTGACATCCCTGAGTGGAAGAAAAGGCACGATTTCGGCTGGAAGCCGTCAAGGAATCAAAGTCGGAATGAAATTGCCTATTGCTGACTTCGCAACGGGCAATTTGCTCGGCTACTTTATCGTGACACAAGTCAGACAAGATGAAGCGAGCGGGCAAGTGGAAAGTTTGCCTAACAGAATCGTGCCAGTGGGTTCAAAAGTGATTTTAAGCCAAAAGCGATAATGACATTAACGCCAAAGCAAAATTGAACAAGCCAATTTTGTGCTCTTACTTCTTCGCAACAGCCTTGACCTCTTGAATAATTTCCTTTGCTTCGTCGCCTTCGCTGATGTTTTCGTGGGTGCCTTCAACGACATCGCAGACGGAATTAGTGTCATTGACAATCAAAACTCGGATTTTAGCGATGGGAGGTAGCGAAACTAACTCGCCGCCAACTTTCCTGACTGGATAAATGGCGAACTGATTTCCTTTCTGCACTCCGTCCAAACGACCGACATTGATGACGATGTAAGTCGCAGTAACACCTTCAAACTTTCCCAAGACTTTGCCTCTAATTGGTTCTCGCTCTGCAAGTTTGAGTTTGAGCAAGTTGCTTAAGTGTCCTATCGCCGCTTTGATGGCATTCATGTCCCGTTGACGCTGGTTGTCACGACCGAAAAGAATCCCGCCGAAAGGTGTTCCAGCGATTGCAAAAGTTTCGTCTTTATCAGTGGCGAAACTGACGAGTTGAGCAGTGGTTGTCAAAGAGGTGTTGTCAATGATTTCCAGAAACACCAACGCACCTGACTCGTTTTTTCTCAGGTAGAAACCGCCGATGTCAATTCGGTTTCTCCAAAGTTGACCCAGTAACAATCCGAGTTGCTTTGCTGAGCGAACCAAATGGACAGTTGCTTTCAATTCAACATTCTCACGCAAAATCCTCCCTTTGGGAGGCAACGAACCTTTGTGGACTTCTTCCGACTCCCTCTCAAACTGTCGCTCCTCTGCTTCTCTTCGGACTTCCTGAGTGCTTGCGACAATGGTGAAACCTGCTTCTGTTAATGCTGCCTTGAGTAAAGGCTCAACGAAAGCGCGAAGGGATGGTTCAGGATAGTTTTCAACGAAGACGGTTACCTCACGCAACAAAATCCTTGCACCTTGAGGGATGCCGAGTTTGACAGAGGCATTGGCTTCAACGATCGCCTTTGGCACAGATTGAACTTTTGAATTTTGGGCAACTGAAACCCCAATGAACCAAACAACCAGCGATAGCGAAAGAACTAACCATTGACGCATGTCAATCACCGGCAGGCTCGGTTGGCTTTCAGCCCAATGCCCACCGCCAATAAGTTTGACACTGGCGAATTTAAGATTGATGCACCTGCTTTCAAATCAAACTTTCAAGACTTCAACGGGTTTGCCTTGCTTCTCTGCAGATTCAAGAGCCGATAAAGTTACAGCGAGAGTTTTGATGGCGTCAGCGTAATCGCTTCGGATGAGAGACTGATTTCTCGTCTTAACCGCTTCAACAAAAACAACGCTTTCGTAAAAGTGACCGTTGCGCTGATGGCGAATTTCCTCAGTGCGGGTAGGTTCAATGAACTTGACACTGCTCCAAGAAACCTCAGCGATTAGGTCTGGGGTGATAATGTGGACGCCAGTCGTGTAACCCATACGCAGCATACATGTGTTTGCGATGCAACCTATTGCCCCGTTTTCAAACCAGACATTGACAACGCCGACATCAGGCACATTGAGGTCGGGCACATCGTGAAGGACCCTCAAAGCCATTGCAGCGCTGACGCGAACAATATCGCCAACAAGGTAACGGGCGAGGTCAAAAATGTGTGTTGTTTGTTCAACGATTTGACCTCCCGACATTTCAAGCCTTCGCCACCAGTAAACTCCGGGAAGCCCGCCCATCCAATAGCCCATGACCATCCCGATGGTTTTGCTGCTGAGGCGCTCTTTTGCCAGGTCCGTGCCGTCAAAGTAGCGGAAGTTGTAGCCGACGGAATTGATTACGCCTGACTTGCGGATGGCTTCAAGAATTTCCAATGCTTTGTCAAGGGTGCGGGCGATCGGCTTCTCAACGAAGATGGCAACGCCAGCCTGAGCGGCGAGGATTTCTTGGTCGGTGTGAGCATGGGGTGGGACGCAAATGTAAACGGCGTCAAGTTGCTCTTTTTCCAACATCTCCCTATGGTCGGTGTAAGTCTTGCCTTTGAACTTCTCTGCCGAAGCCTTAGCCCTACCCTCGTCCACATCGCAGAAAGCGACCAACTCCACGCCCTCAATTCGGCTCAAGTTGCTCATGTGCATGTTTGCAATATTTCCGCAACCGATGAAGCCTATTCGCACCGAACTCAAATCAACCACCTCCAAAGGTTTTTTGCGAGCAAGAGCGAAATTCAAGCCGCATAATTTTTACATGGCTCATTCAAATTTGCTATCGGAGGTGATTTCCGATGGCGCGCCGACCGAGACCCGAAGCTGAAGAAGTTGAAGTCGTTGAGGAGGAAGTGAAAGAGGAGCCAAAACGCAGGCCTAAAACTTTGAAGCGATTTGTGACTGAATTGATCGTCAGGACAATCGGTCGCGACGCCACACAACACCTTATCAACGCAGAAATTGAGGTTTTCAAAGCCTTTAGGGCGATGATTGACCATCGCATTCGTTCCGCCGAGCGGGCAATGGAGAAGTTGCAAGAGATTGAGGTGCAGTGAAATTGAGCCACTTTCACAGGTTTAAAGCGTCAAAACACTTGGGATTACGAGATGCCTTCCGACGCGAATGGAGGACACGATAATGAACCGATGGCTTGTCTTGGCTACCTTGTTAGCGCTGTTCACTTGCATAGTGGCGCCTCAATCATCTCTTCCTCAAGAAGTCACCGAGCAGGAAAGGAAGTTGGGAGAGAAAGCCGTCAAGAAATTTGAGCAAGAGGTCAAGATAGTTAACGACCACCCAATGCTCCCTCAAATTCGGCAAATTGTAGCGAGGCTTGTGCCCGTCACGGAACGCCCCAAAATGTCATACACCATCAAGGTCGTGGAAGACAAAGAACCCAACGCCTTCACTTTTCCCGGCGGTTTCATGTATGTCACAACTGGCTTGCTCAATATGGTGGAAAGCGAACATGAATTGGCGGCGGTCCTTGCTCACGAGATTGCCCACAACACCCGCATGCACGCAATTCGGATGATAGAAAAGGAAAGTCGCTTGAGTATCCCCGTCTTGCTGGCAATGTTAGCAGCGGTTTTTGTTCGCGGCGAAGCATCCGCTTATGCAGCGCAAATTGTGTCC
>Ga0209289_100747_pt1 | contig 15143 bp, 16 predicted proteins | sample GXS110809BmetaG_FD_184121 | JGI IMG/M metagenome (GOLD analysis project Ga0209289, IMG submission 184121) | Hot spring microbial communities from Gongxiaoshe hot spring, China to study Microbial Dark Matter (Phase II) - GXS 110809B (SPAdes)... ...
ATCTTATTGCGTCGGCGAGGTGTTGCATTTCTTCGTCTTTTTCTACCTCATCTCCTGCGACCTTGTATCCCTGCTGGATTGCCTTTATTATCCTCGGTTTTTCCTTGTTAATCAAGATTCTTTTGGTTTTAGTTATATCATTCTTTTGTGTGAGTAAGAAGTCTTCTATCATAATTGATTCTATTAAGGACATTTTGTAAGTAATCAGATAGATGTTATATTGTAGAAGAAGGTTTTGGATGGAGTCTCCCATTGCTGTTCTTTGTCTTGCGGAGATATCTCCAGTCCATATCAGTTGAAGGGGTAGGTTCCATTTTTTCTTAAGTTCTTGTCTCAGGTTTTCAATTACAATCTGCAGGGGTAAATCTTCAAATTCCCAACAGTCTAAGAGATGCAGATTGTCATAAAAGTCTATACATCCCAAAACAACAGCTGTGTGTTGTATTCCCCAATCTGCTGATATTATTATTCTCTGATGGTATAAGAGTTCTTTTAAATCTACTGGAGAGAGTGGGTCTTCTAAATTTGAAAGTATGTCAAGTAATCTTGAGGAGAAGTTTATTTCTCCCCATTCTCCTTCTGCGACGATTTTTCTTATTTCTAAAGGGAGCTTTTCAAACTCTTTGAGATATGATTCGGGCAGAAAAGGGTTGTCGTAAGTAGATAAAGTATAGAGATTTGGGGAGTTAGCGAACCTTTTGTATAACCAATGGGTTTTAGGGACAGGGTTAGAGAGAAGGACAATAGATTGTTGAGGGGGTAATCTTAGCCTTCTTTTTATTTCTTCGTAAGCGTCTTCTGTTATTCGTGAGGCTTCATCTACAAGTGCAAAGTTGAATTCGTATGAACGCAGAGTTTGATATTGCTCTTCTTTTTTACCGACCGAAAGGTAGATGAGAGAACTACCTGTTTCTGGGTTTTCGATTTTCTGTAGTTTTTTATCCCAATTGTTTCGTAGTAATTGAAATAAGTATGGGTCATATTGCTGTGAGATTTCAAATAGTTTAGGGATGATGGTGTTTTCAATTTCTCTTAGGGTTTCTCTGCAGACGAGGATTTTGGCAGAGGGGATGAGAATTGTAGAATAGAGAAAGAAAGCGCCAAGCGTAGTTTTTCCAGAACCAAATCCCCCTTTTATCAGGTGCTCGCCCTTGAAAAGGTTTTTAAGTATTTCTCTTTGTTTCTGTGTTAGTTGTATCATCTAATATGAACTCCCAAGTTCCGTCTGCTTTTTTCTCTAAGCTTCCGCCAGCCCCTTCTATTTTTATCCTGTTCACATTGATGTTGATTTGATTGAAGTTCTGTCTTATACTTATGATTTCAGATGGTTGAAGGATTTTTGTCAACTCTGAAAACAATTTTGAGAACAATGCAACAACAGCAGGAGGAAGCTCTTTAGGGTCGCTGTTATTGATGTATTCGTAATATTTGTCAAATAGTGTTTTCCCCTTCTGTAAAAAATCAAGAACCGCCTCTTTGCGGTCAAAATCCTCTTGAGGAAGCAAATCATCTAATTCTTTTAAGCTCATTTTTAATTTCAGAAATCTCCTTCTTTATATATTCAATTTCTGTTCTTAAAACTGCAATATCTTTATTATCGTGATTCTTTTTGTTGTTAAAAAAAAACTGAATAACCTCAAAAATACTCTTGATTAAGAATGTTATTAAAAACGCATAAATAGAGATGAGTATTTTATCATCAATCATAGTTTAAAAAGCTTTGTAATAAAATTAAATAAAAAAGGGATAAAAGGAAATGTCCTTTCAACAAAGTTTTCTATTTTCTCTTTGTTTTTCTGTTTAAAGTTAAGAACTTCTATTGATTTGTTGATATAATCTGAAAGCTGAGAGACTGCAGATTCATTCAGATTTTTAGGTAGGTATTTAACAAGCTCTTTGACAACATACGCCTTTTTATCAGTTCCGCCCTTGATTGTGTTCTCTGCTACTATGTATAAGATGGGTAAAACTCTATCAACAGTATCTTTCAGCCTCTCAATCTCATATTCCTCTGCCTTTTTTCTGATGAACGACAAGATTTCAGAAACAACAGGAAGATAGCTTATCAATTTAACAAAGAGAGAATAGACCGCATCTATTTTTATTTTCTTCCCTACTTTTGTATCAGATAAAACTCTCAAAAGAACAACAACCACACCTATTATTTCTGCTATGTTATCTGTATCCATAGTTATTATTATAATACTCAAGAACCTGTTTTAAAAATTCTCTTAAAACTTCGGGATTTTCTCCTTGTTCTCTGACTGTTTTTTCGTCAATTATTTCTGCGTCTTCTAACACATAATCAACGATAGAGGCTTTTTCAATGTCATCAAGTATGCTTCGAATAGTTTGTTCAAGCAGTTTTGCTATCATGCGGTCTGTTTCAGGAAAAACAACCTCTTGTTTCAAAATTTTTGTGATTTTTTCTTTTGCTTCATTGTTGTCTTTCATTTGTATAGCTTGATTTAAGCTCAGTCCTAATCCTGCAACTCCCATTCCCGTTGTAAGAAGTCCGCTTCCTATTTTCTTCTGTTTAAGAAGCGAACCGCCTACTTTGATTGCCCCAAGAGAACTCCCGATGTCAAACGCTACCATCCACCTGTCAAGGAATGTCTGAACGGACTGAGGAAGCTTATCACGAAGAACGCTATACAAGATGTTTCCTCCCACTGGTGCAATAAACCCCCATAGAACGCTTTTGGTAAGCGCTGAAGCTATACCACCTAAAAATGGAAAAATGGATGTAACTACCGCCGTAGGAAACTCAAACTGCACATCCTCGGGCTTCTCTGGAAGCTCCTTAGAAAGCTCCTTCGGCTGAAAAAACATCGGAGAAAACTCCTTTTGTGAATAGTCCTCCATCTTATCTCATCCTCCTTTTGTTTCTTTCTTTCTTTCTTTACTTTTTTCCTCCTCCTCCTTTTCCCATTCCCATTGCCACTCCTAAAAGCAATCCTCCTGTGACGTGTAGGACATCTTCTAAGAAGGTAGGAGGGGGAACACGGATAGAGACATATGGATGATATGTTCTGGGTATTTCTGTCAGCGCTTTAGTTAATTGTTGTTCGTATATCTTTCTTGTTTCCATGAGAGAAGAGATTCTTGCGATTTCTTGATTAACTATGCTTTGAGCTATTAATGAATTTACTTGTAGCATTTTTTCAGCAAGAGCAGAGCGGGATTTCGCGATGTCCTCCTCTGTCTTTGCTATGATTCTTGTTAAATCCGCATAGTCTTTCAACTCTTCCTTGAAATCTCGCATCATCTTATCTGAAATCATCCCGTATTTCTGAAGTTTGAGAGAGTTTGATATCCTGTTCAGGATAGACTCATACAGAATTTCATCAACGGGCATCTCAGAAAAGTGTTCTTTCAGTGTATTCTTCAGATCCCTCTCTCCGCCTCCAAATACCTCATCAATCACATCGTATTTGTGAGGAATTTTCTGAATAAACTCTTGTATTATTTGCTTTTCTTTTTGTGTGATTTCTTCTGAAACTGCATCTACATACTCTGAATACCCCTCATAAGCTTTTTTTACTCCTTTTATAAAAGCGGAGTAATCTGGGATAGGTAATTCTTCTGGTCTTTTTCTTTCGATTTCCTCCCACCTTTTTACCATTTCACTTCTTTGTTCTTCGAGCGTCATTTTCCATCACCTCCGAAAATATCTGCTATTCCTGAGGCTATACCTGTTATAATATTAGCAATGTCTTCACCTAGTGAAGATGGAGGAGGGGGAACACCCACGGAGACAGGTTCGTAAATTTGTGCTATTATTCCGCCGATATCACCTTCAATTTGAGCTTTTGTTTTGTAGAGGTCTGAGAGGATTTGCTGTTGAGCTAATGCGGCCTGAACAGGAATTTCTGCAAGTATTCTGTTCGTTTCAAACTGCTTGTCTGCAATATCAAACTTTTTAGATGTCGCTTGTAAAATTTGAGCCGCTTTGTCTTTTTCTACCCCTAAAACAAAGGATTGTAAATCGCTTTCAAGTTGTGCCTGCTTTGCTATGTAATCTGTAATCAGCGGTTCAAGAGCTTGCTGGATAATCTGTGATTGAAGCAGAAATGAGGCGCCACCAAGGGGGATTTTATCCATGGCCCTCAGTGCTTTTTTCTTTGCTTCATATTCCGTTGCTTCATACGCAGACTCAAATTCTTGTGCAAGCTTGTTCTGCTTCTCCAAAAAATTGTTTATAGCCTGCTCCTGTATGCCTCCATATAAATCTTCTATATTTGATATTTGCTCTCCTATCATCTGCTCATATGTTTTTATGTATGAGGCAAGCCCTTCCTTAATTCCAGTCGCCATCGCTTCATAAGATTTACCTATGCGCTCAATACCCTGTTTAGCAACATCTTCTATTTCTTTTTCTAAAGACTTTAATTTCCCTATGTATTCTTCACCTTTTTGTATTCGTTCCCTTCTCTGAGCTTCAGCTTTCCTTTGTGCCTCCTCTATTGCCTGTCGATACCTCTTCTCCTTCTTCTTCTTTCCAAACAAAGAAGCAACTCCGCCTATAACACCTAACCCTAGCTCTATCAGTTTTTCCTCCATTTTACTTTACACCCTCCCCTTTTTCTTTCTCTTTTTCCTTCTCTTTTTCTTTCTCTTTTTCCTTGCGTCTCAAGAGTCTGTCATAAACCTCATTAAGTTTTTCAATGATGCTTTTAGAAAGTCGCGGGTTTGTATTAGACAGTGAAAGAGCCATGGAATACCATTGTAGTGTGTCTGTAAAAGTCAAATCTTCTCCTTGTCTTTCAATTGTGTAAAGAATAGATTTTTCAAGTGCCTCTCCGATTTCACGCCTTAAGGAGCCTTCCGTTTTTCTCTTCTGAAATTCACCCTCTGGTATTCCTGAATATCTCATGGTTAAAGCTAACCTATGAAGCTCGGGGATGCTCATATTTTCTAACTCGTATTCGGGAAGAACTTGGAAATACCTGTCTCCAAATTTAAAGTATTTGTTTCCATCGGGACCCTCTTCATGCGGTGATTCCTTCTGGCGTCTATAGTATTCAGAAATTTCTTTTTTATACCTTCTTTTCAGAATTTCTTGCCCCACGACTGTTCCTATGAGATACCCAACAGCAGTTGAAACCTCACCAAGATATCCGTGCTCTTGCGGGTATGACTCTTCTGTATAAACATTAACTCTTCTCATATTATCTCCTCCTTACTATTAAATTTAATGCGGTAATGGATGGAGTAGGGGTTCTTTGAGAAAGCTCAAACTTCTGGAGTTCAACAGTTAGAAACTGCAGATAAGTTTGTGCCATTTCTACCTCTTGCAGGAAAAGTAGGATATGATAGTTAATCATCTGTGCAAAAAGCTCATAGTGCTCCTTCCACAGCCAAACGCAATCCCACCAAAAGCGGGGATAACAATAAATATCTATAAGTAGCTGATAAGGAACAGAAGGGATAGGGTAAAGATATAAAGTTTTATCCCCTTTGTTTCTGGATTCGTCTATATACCACCACTTAGGAGTCCCTCTTTCATCAACCCTCGTTCTGTAAAAAGCAGGTAGGTTTTCTATATATATATAAGGAAATATGTCAGGATTATCCTCATTGAACTTTCTTATCCTTACTTCCTCTATTGACTTCAGCTTAAAGAATACATATGAATTATACTCTACTCCTTCTTCTTCACCATACTCAAGGTTTTCAGAGATTTTTGTTTCTAATTCAGAGAACGAAATAGGATTTTCATAGAGGATTTCTACATTTTGTCTGAATCTCCAGATATTGATTTTATCAACTATGTCTAAGTAGGCTATTTGAATGAAATGGTCAAAATGTTCCTCTACATCTGGGTTCCTGCGATTGGTGTAGTTATAGGCATACCATCTGAACTCTTCTGCTTTCCTGAACACATCTTATTATCCTCCTAGCATCACAATTCCTGCGCTCCTTCTTACTCTTTCAGGAAGTAAGCTTGGAGGATTTGAAGGGTCTTCATACGCTTTGTTATCTGCGTATAGCCACAAAGGTAAATATCCTGAATAGGTGATAGCACCTATTCTCATAAAGCGCTGAAATGAAGGTTGTAGGTCTACCCTCACAGTTTCAGGAAGTGCAACAAGCTCCCTGTATCCATCTTGAGCTATGAAGATAGCTATTGACCTGAAGGGGGTAGCATTGATGTTTTGTGTGGGATCTGCTGGATTAGGTCTGTTGTTTATAGAATCAAGAAGCTCATCAAGAACACCCGTATCATCAACAACAAATTGGAACCCTCTGATTACACCTAATTCATTTCTTGAAATCGCTTCTGCTCTCTGGTAAGCAAAGAACAATGCAAGATCGGGGTCAGATAAAAGATCCCTTTCAAATTTTGAATTACAGATGACTGTTGTTATTATCCCCTTCATTCTCCTTTTTATTAATTCTTCTCTTACTCTCAAAATGTCGTTTGCTACAATAGCAGCAGGAGAACTACCACCCAGGGCAGAAACAAAGTTTATAAGAGGAACAGTGACAGGGTTGGTTTCAGCATAAAATGTCCTTGGGGTATTTGATATCCTGCTCTGCGCATCTCCTGTCGCTTGCCCCTTTATTACCTGAAGACCACCTGTAGTTTTATAAAACACAAAATCAGTCCAGAAGATTGCTTCCTCAAAAATGTCTCTATCTATCGAGTTTCTAACTATATCAGATAGATATGTCTTCACTATTGATTCTATTGCGAATGTTGAGAAAATTGTAGTTCTCTCTGTCAGAGGAATAGCTACTCCTCTTTCCTGAACTCTACCTGAGAATCTTGTGAACCCCAATTTTGTATGAGGCAAATCTTCAAATTCACCAACAACTCTCCACTTTTCTGTGTATGCGTTCTGCATTCTAGTAATAAGGATATGATCGGACATCCCCTGCCCGAACTCTCCTACCATCCCCACATATGACCTTGCTACCCAGTTTGGAGCATTTTGCTGTAATAACATCTGGGAGAGCTTTGGATACCCAAGGACTCTTGAATGAGTCTGGTCTCCTGGGGATACCTCATCCCAGTGCATCATTCCCTGCCTAAAAGCTGTGCTCCATTCATCTGGTGCCGTCAACCATTCGTCTCCAACTGGCATTTATTTACTCCTCCTTCTTTTTATTTTTATTTTTATTATTATTATAACTATAAATTTCCGAAAGGTGTTGAAAATCTGACATCTTTAGTTTGATATTGTTCATTTGCTGTTCAAGCGGGATGCGAGTCAGAGGTTTGAATTCCCTGAAGAAAGATACGGTGTTTTTCAACACATTTATCTCTTCTTTTTTCGTCTTCTCTTGCTTTTCTTTTTTTACCTTTTCTTCCATTTCTTATTTTTCTCCTAATATATTTCCTGAAACTCCTCTTCTTCCTGTATCTATTGTGCTTTCTCCTTTCACATAATCTCTGATTTCTATCACTTGATCTTGGCTTTTAATTTTCTTCATTGTTTCTACAAAATCTCTAAAGTAATCATAAGCTGTATATTTATTTTCCTTCTTTCCCTGCGGTAATCTTACATTTCTTATGTTTTTGAATTCGTTTTCTATACTCTTTTTATAGACATCAACAGCCATCACCATGTAGTCATAGAAATCAGTCCCCCTGTATTTCCCTGTTTTTTGGTCCTCTGCAAGTAGCAAATTAGCTATCTTGATGATATAATCGACCTTCTGCGTAATCGAAGGGGGAAACTCTTGAAAAAATCTTATCTTTGCATTTTCTATCATTGTATTAAATCTGTTCCTGATCTCCTCTTGCTCTTCATCCCTCTGCTCGTTCTCTTCAGCCTTCTTTTTATTGTCATTTGCATTGTTATTATTGCTGTTGTTGTTATTGCTGTTGCTACTATCCTCTTCTTTTGTTCCCGTTGTTCCTAAGATTTTCTCTATTAAATCCATTTAATTATAATATTACTAAAACAAAACAAAAAGTGTGAAAAATTGTAAAATTTTTATAAATGAAACATTATGTAGTAAGAGGAGAACATTGGGGAAGGATACAAAGAGGGAAGGTGTATGAAGGACATCTTATCAGAAGTTACAATTCACAGGAACACAAATTTGATGTCATACCTAATTGCAAAGCTCATCTCATTCTCAATGATAATTTCAAGATTAGATATAAACTTACATTAAATGACAATACACAATTTACAAAGGTTTTTGAATGGACAAATTCAAATAATGTAGTCAGTTTTGAAAACGAAACATTTAACAACCCACCTATCCTTCTTATTATTATGAATTTGTATAACGGGGTTATGAAGGTGTCTAATATAAATTTTACAACAGGTGCTACGCTGAAAGAAGTTAATATTTCTCTGCCTTCTGCGGTAAAGGCCGAGGTTTCTTTTGAGATTAACAATTGCGTCTTTCTTGAAATTAAATTTATAACTAATAGGTATGCAGAAATTGACTAAAAACTTCAGTCTTGATGAGTTTGTAAAAGTAGAAAAGCCTCCGATTTACATAATAGAGAATTACCTTGTGATAGCTTCTCTGTTAGAGAGGGTTCGAGAGCATTTCAACAAACCAATTCGTATTACATCAGGCTACAGAACACCAGAAGAGAATGCAAAGGTAGGCGGCAGCCCAAACTCTTTACATCTGAAAGGCAGAGCTTGCGACTTTGTCATTGACATCACCCCGCAAGAAGCTCTAATCATCCCATCCCTTATCCCAGTTGGTGAATTTATACTCTATGTTTCCCCTGACCATAAAAAAATCACTCACATCCATTATGCACTCCCTTCTTTTTCAAATAAACAAATCATAGTAGACAAAAAACTTTGGACATACGAGGGAAAAAAGACATATTACGATTTGAGAAGCTTTGCTTAACGAAATTAAAAAGTTGACTTTTTCGAGAGGAATGTTTAAAATTAACATCAGGAGGCAAGACTACAATGGAAGAAAATGAAAGAACATATATATATGATATAGAGAGGGTAAAGACTTTTATCCAAGTTCACTTTGACCCCCATTTCCTTACTCCAACTGGAGAGAAATGGGAAAACAAGTTCTACGATACATACCCAGCTGACACACGACTTTATATCTTCAGAAAAGACAAAAAGACATCAATAATATGGGTAGATTTAGACATCAAGAAAGATGACTTTCTTAATATATTAAAAGAACTAAAGAAAGTTAATCTCCTACCGACGGTTATAGTATCAACAGGCAGGCATTTTGCTGTTTTATACCTTCTTAAAAAACCACTTGATGTAGAAAAGCATAAAGAGGTTCATTCATTGATAAAAGGATACTTTGAAAGAAAGGTAAGTGAACTCGGATATGACTACAAGAAAGTTATACATCAGCTGTGCGGGGAAAAGGTAGAACATATCCGATACCCTGAGACAATAAACTCAAAAACAGGAAAAAAAGTAAAATGGTTTTTACATAAAGATGAAATTTCTTATAATATTATAGATTTTGAATACTTCAGGCAGAGGGAGGGTAGTCTTGCCTCCACAAAATCAGGAACGGCTATTCTTTTATCTTCATCTCCCTCTCTCTGCCCTCTGTTCGTAGAAACGGATGCTAATTTCAAGTATCACAGATACGAGGGATGGAGATTCTGTTCATACTTCTATGCAATGAAGGATGATTTCGAGGGATTTTATCTAAAATCGCAGGAATGGGAAGGGAAACAAGAACAAACTCCCGCATATAGGTTCAACACCTCAAAAAGAGAAATAGAAAACAATCAGGATGACTTCTATACCTGCAAAACACTGTCAAACATGGAAACCGAAGCTCTGAATAATTTGTTTTTCAAAACCAATGTATTGAAAGAACATCCTTGCAAAAACTGCGTTTTCAAAGATTACCCCGCAAAACCCTACAGAATCACTAATCAAAGGTTCCGATTTACAAAGTATGTCTACAAACCTCCTTATCTGTATTCACAAAAAGGAGAAATCGTAGCAGAATTCAAAGATATAATTGACATTGCAATTGTGAGATATGAGAACGAAACAAACTTTCTTCTTTCTTTGAGAATCGGAAAAGATATTCAGAACTTTCTTCTACCTCAAGAGTTTGACAAACTCTCAACTGCTATTTGCTCTCTTAAAACCGAAGATACAAAGAATATAGTGAGAGACCTACTCCTCTCCAACCCTGCAAAAAAGGAAATCATGGGCTTTACAGGATTTTGGAAAAACCAATGGAATATTACTCCTAGAAATTACCAAGGATATCTACTTGATGCAAACTTAGATTGTCAAGAAACAGGAGATTTTGAAAAATGGAAAGAAGCTATAAAGTTTTTGATACAAAAGCAAAGAGGAGAAGTAGATTTAGCTTTAGCTTGGGGACTTACACCTCTTATCACAAATTCAGATTACTATGATGAGAATATTTTGTCAGGATTAATTCTAATTGGAGCAACAGGCGTCGGGAAGACATTCCTGCTTGGGGTAGCAAATTCTTTCTGGAGACCATTTCATCAATACCTCACTATGAACACATCTATTTCACGTGCTTTCCTTGAATACAAGGCAGGAAGAGTAAAAGCTTTAATAGCACTTGATGAGTTTTTCTTCAACGATGTTGCTGAAGAAATGCTCTATACACTTTTGAACAAGGGGACAAGAAAAACACTTTTTACTGAAAGAGGGTATCCAAATACATCTACCTTCCTTTTTACTTGCGAACTGAACAGATGGTCGGTTTCAAAGTTTGATACGGGGCTATCAAGAAGACTTATCGTTGCAGATATTTTCACGATTCCATCAGAGCTGTTTCCCGTCAAAACTATTCTCTGCAGAAACGCGGGGTTCCTCAATCGTTTCAAATTCAACTTTGAAGACGATTTGTTTGATACGGTTTTTAAGGTATTGGCCTCAAGGCTAAATTTAGACAGAGCCCCCCTATACCTCCTAACTTGGTCTATTCTGCTTTATTTCCAGTTCTGTAAACAGCTTGAAATAGAATACGACGAAGATATGATTATCTCAAGAATAATCCCCATCATCCGACAGCCCTCTATGGTAGATACCACACTTCCTTTACTTGAAAGAGCAGTAGACCTTCTTCCATCTTTGTTTCATAACAATAACAGCATAGACATATCTGTATATACACTGAAAAATGAGCTCATTAAACAGACGAAAACAGAGAAGAATCTTGATACCGAATATCTAACTTATATTCTAAAGGTTCTATGCGATGATATAAAACAATACACATCAAACAGGAGTTTTTATTGTAAGATAACAATCTACAATAAATTTTTACTGTATAAAACTCAGGGATTTTTATATAAGAATGAATTTGAAGACTTAAAAGAGATGATAAAAAATAACATAGATAAGATGTTCGAAAACAGGCCGACACTACACAAGAAAATATCAGACCTGTTCGATTTCTTTTTACATAATTATATAAGAGAAGTAAGGGAAAGATAAGTCTTAAATTTTTCTGCTTTTAAGTTTAGATGCGAATTCATATGCTTCCTTCAATGCTTTCCTTGTAATTTCAAGCTTTGCGTTGTATTGCGGCGGGGGGTCAGGAAGGTTCAAATTGAACTTTCTCATTTTTATCTCATACTTCACAGCGTCGTAATGAAGCATATTCCCAAAATCAATTTTCCTTTCATCCTTTTCAACTTTCTTTTGCTCATTCCTTACCTCTGTTATCCCTCCCATTTTGTCTTTTATATCCTGATAAACCCTTGCTACTGTCTCTTGAATATCCTTTTTAAAAGGGCTATCAAGAAGAGAAGGCGGTTGTTCCTTGAACGGCATTATATCCCTGCCAAAAATATCTTTCGGCTCGTTCTTTAAAATCCCAACATCCCCTTGTATCTCTGTCTTGAAAAGCTTTATATCCTTATTATTACTATCAATCGCTCTTCTGTCTATTATCCCTTTAAATTTCACATCTTTCATAATATAGAGTTTAATTCTTAATATAATTAATAATTAAAGGATGAAAATATTCAACATAGAGAATGAAGAGGTAGAAATTGAAGAGGAGGGTCTTGTAAGCAGAATAGTAGCTCTGTTCAACGAGCACAAGGGAGAAAGAGTTGTAAGAGAAAATCAATGGTTAAAATACTATGATGCTTATTTTTTGAGAGGGGTTTTACCCCCACCCAAATATCAATGGGAATCATCATTTCTTTCACCCAAATTTTTCTATGTAATTGAGCAGTTTGTGAATATTATAAGAAGAAGTCTTATACAGTCAAGAGAGTTTTTTAAGGTGTCAGGAACAGAAAAATACGAAAAGCTTGCCCTGACTATACAAAAGCTACTGAATTATTACTTGAACTCATATCATTTTTTAGAAGAGTTTGAGAAAGCTTTAAGATGGGGTGCTATAACCTCCGAGGTGATTTTAAAAATTGACTGGGAAAACAAAATAAAAGAAACACCCGTAGGGATACAATACATCTCAAGGCCTGTTTTTGAGGCGATTTCACCTTTTGATTTTGTTCAGGATGTTTATCAGAGATACGCAATTCACAGATACTATATGAACATAGAAGATGTAAAGGCTCTACAGAGGTTTGAAGTCTGGAATGATTTTGAGGTAAAAGAGTTTAACATCAAAGAAATAGAAAAGGATTTAGGAACTTCTGTTCTCTTCAGAAAGCCAATAAGGGGAATAGTAGAAGTCTTGGAATTCTGGGGAACCCTTTTCACAAATGACATCTATCCCAATCTACACTTGATAGTAGTTAACAGGAAGCATATAGCAAAAGCTGAATACTTCAGGTATTTACATAACTCCCTACCGTTTGTTAGGACAATTCTTTTTGAAGGTTTTGAATATCCAGAAGGGCACGGAATTATGGATGTTATATACGAACTTGTGAAATCTTTATCTTTCCTAACGCGACAGATAGAAAACCAGATTGTAGCTTCATCCTCAAACATAATTGAAATAGATAGAACAAGAGTAGACCACAATTTAGTTTCAAAGATAAATGAAACAGGACTGTCTCCTTTTCAGATTATTTTTAAGACTGGGGCAGACCCTGTGACATCCATTGCAAGCTATGGACAGTTCAATCCCAATGTTCTACCCATCATTCAATACTACCAAATGGAAATTCAGAACTCCACAGGAATAACAGAGTTTCTGATGGGACTACCCACCTCAAAAGGAAGACCTACCGCAAAGGAAATTCAGATAAAGACTACGCAATCAATAGAAATGATGGATACATTAACATCAAAGATTGAAAGCAAGATTTTAAAAGAGGTAATATACAAGCTTGCAATGTTAATAGTAGAAAAAGAAGAAGAAAGCAAAATAAAAGAAATTCTATCAGATGAAGAGTATCAGACATTTTCCTCATACGACAGAATGTTTATCGCTAAATTGATACAAGATAAGCTTGCAATCTCTGTTTCAGGTATTTCGGAGGTGATGCACAGGAAAGACAAGCTTCAGCAGATTATAGACTTTCTTTCAATCGCATCCAACCTACAAGCGTCTAATTTAAACACAGAATATCTCATAGAAAAGTTTGCTATCTTACTTGACTTTGACCCAGATAGAATCTTTGTCAAACCTTCTGAAGAAGAACAAATGCGACAAAAGGAACTGATGAAAAAATTCCTTCAAATTCTAATGAACAGCCAACAAGATAAAGAAACCCTGCTACAACTACTTGAAAAGTTTCCGCTTGATGTAATAGTAGAAACACTTGAAGGAGGAAAAGAAGAAAATGGGAAGAAGCAATGAAGAAAAAGCACTTGAAAGGATAAAAGAGCTCTACGAAAAAGCAAAGAAATATTATGAAAAAAAAGGAATAAATGTCTCTGGAGAAAAAGAGCCCCTTGTTGTCTTTGCATATCTCGCAGAAAACCAGGAAAAACCTCAGCTTGAAGCCCTGATAACACTTCTGGTAAGAAACTTAAAAGAACGGGGAGAAAAATTCAACACCGAAGAATTCATACGGCAAACCTATAATACTTTATACTCCTTTTTCGAAAGAATATACTCCACTGAAGAAGCAGATGAAATTTTAAAAAGACTTCAAGAGAAAAAAGAGAAAGAAACACAAAAAGAAAAACAGGAGGAAAAACAAGATAAAACCGAGAAGAAGGATAAGGGTGAAAAAGGAAAAAAAAGAAAGGGGAAAGAAACACAGGGAGAGGGACAAGATAAAACCGAAGGACAGGAGAAGGTTGAAAAAGGGAAAAAGGAAGAAATAGGAAAAAAAGAGAAAAAGACCAAAGGAGGAACTACACCCGAAGCACCTTCTAAAGGTAAGAATGGAAAGAAGCCTGAAATAATTGAGTTTGACGAACCTGCAAGCGAAAAGATTATAGAAACCTTCTTCTCAACCGAAAACATGCCGAAAAATGTTGCTGTCCCTAAAAAATCATCACCTATTCCTCCCTACATTGTTAGATTTCAGAACGATGACGATTTCTACAATGCCTTCACAGAATTTCTCAAAAGAAGAAGAGAAAATGCAGATATAGATAAAACCAAAGGTATCTTTCAAAAATTATTACATCCAGAGCTACGGCTACGAAAAGACCCACCTTACCTTCCAGAAGTCCCAGCAGAAGTAAAAGATGCCGTAAGAGGGGTAATAGGTGAAGAGTTTGGAGAGTCGATAAAAATATCAACACCTACAAAGGCCGAAGGGAAATTCAGAGTTTGGGATGACTTATCAAACTCCCTTGATATCTTTATCAAAGAATATGAAAATTATCTGGAAGAACCAGAGTTCATTGAAAAGGCAGATATCAACAAGCAAATCGCACAAAAGTTTCTCAACATCATTGAAAAGCGTGTAGGGAAAAACTCATTCCCACCCTACTTATTTCACTACGAGAATATGGAAGGCGGAGTTACAAGAACAGCAGTCAGTTTTACAAAAGAATTTATCGACCTTCTATCTCAACTCCCAGAAGCAAAATTGTATTTTACTGAAGGTATCCTCCATCACTTCTTAGATACCGTAGAAATCCCTGAGGGAAATGCCATCGTATGGCTAAATTCAACTTTCATAAAAGAAAATAATGAATTACTCTCTATTTTTTCTAATGAGGAAATAAAATTACGAAAAATTTTGAATGATTTAATAACAAAACACGGAACATCCTTTTGGGGAAAAATAGTTTCCTCAAAAGAAGCAACTAAACCATTTGGAATTTTGAAAATCATTAAAG
>Ga0209289_100748_pt1 | contig 15125 bp, 18 predicted proteins | sample GXS110809BmetaG_FD_184121 | JGI IMG/M metagenome (GOLD analysis project Ga0209289, IMG submission 184121) | Hot spring microbial communities from Gongxiaoshe hot spring, China to study Microbial Dark Matter (Phase II) - GXS 110809B (SPAdes)... ...
GGGGTGCTCTTACCACCGCCATGAAGCGATGGATGAGTTGGGTTGGGTTGGTTTGGCTTTGGGGCGTTGGGGCAGTGGGGCAGGAGGGGATGGTGGCGGTTTTGACAGAAGTGCGGGGTCAATGATCTCGGTGGACAATGGTTGTTCCCAAGGGTTGGGTGCAATTTCAATGCCTCGGCGATGGTGGCAATGGGTGACACTGCTGTTGTTGGTATGGGAGTGGGGGCAGGCAACATTGCCGCGCCTGCTTATCCCAAGCGACTGGCTTTTTTCCTTTGGCAGATGGGGCAATTGGTGGTGTTGGCACTTTGCTTTTGGCTCATGGAACGGATGGTTGGCTTTTCGGCATCCCAAAGGGAAGGGCGCATTTGGCTTTCATTGCTTTTAGTCATGCCCTTCTTGGAGCACAATTTCCTTACTGGTGGCACGCTGCTGTAATGCTCTCTTACCTCGTCGCCTTGTTAATGTCCAAACCTGCTGGGCAACCTTTTTCAAAGGGGCAAATGGAGCGATGCAAAGGGCGATAGTGGCATTTATGGCGATGGCAGTAATGGCAAAGGCGTTAGGTCAAACTGTTCCTATCCCGCCACGATGGACGATGAATGAGCAAGTATCGCTCCTTCTCGGCAATCGGTCATCGTCTCATCAATGGTTGACGACCCGCGCTTTCTTTCACGCTGACAACAATGTCTTGCCGCTGAAACTGGGTGATGAAAAACGATTGCCTCCGTTGCGGTTTGTCGGTGACCGTGCTTACTTTATCGCATATCGCTTCAAAGAGGTGGCGCTCACTTACCGGCGATGGACTTTGCGCTACGGGCATGGGAGGGCAGATTTATACGATGGCAACGGTGATGCGGCGCAACTTTATCTGGACAGTTTGGCGAACGCCCCTAATCCGATGCGCAGTTACGAGGTCGTCGCTTCCTTAAACCGCACCCGGCTGCACCGATGGTCGTTGGATTATGAGATGCCTTTACGCCTTAACGGACGACGGGGTTACCTTGTGGCGACCCTTCACTGGCTTCGGCTCTCTCGCTTGCAGTTGGGAACATTGACAGGGCGAATGGACGAGTTGGGGCGGTTTCAGGGTGACCTTCGCTTGTTAACGACTCGCGGGCTGCCAGAAGAAGAAACGCACAGCAACGGGATAGCACTGGATGTGGCGGTAGTCGTTGCCCTCAACGAGCGATGGCGGATGGGTATTTGGTTGGAAAATTTGCTCAGCCAAATTTGGCAGCGAACCTTGCAGGACATTACAGCACAAGTAGCGACAAATGTCGTGGAGCCTGATGCCGATGGTTTTTTGCATGCTGTCCCTTTTTTGCAAGGGCGTGTTGACCGTCGGTCAGTGACGGCGAAAGCAAAACGGCGGTGGACTTTGACTCTTTCAGGAGCGCAAAGGCGAGACACTTGGCTTTTGTTGGCGCAACAAGATGTTGAAGCCACACAGGTGCACTTCGGTTACGCGTGGATGATGAGGGAAGGACGATGGATTTGGGTGATGCGGTCACTTACGAAGGGACACTGGCAAATGGGCTTGTCCCTTTCCAGATGGCAATTGCTTTTGTCAACAGACAAGTTTAACAGCAAGACGGCTCGGCGAACTTCCTTGAGCCTTCAGATGGGTTTGCCTTTTTGAGCCGTGCATTGATGAGTGGGACTTTGGCGCTGCAGAGGAGGGGTTTTGCTTCAGGGATGTCTTAGCCTCGGTCATCGGCTTGGAGGTTGTCCCTTGGCGCGGTTGAGGACGAATTGGACGAAGGTGCGGACGGCAACGCCTGTCGCTCCTTTGCTAAAGTAGTGGCGCTCTTTGTCGCTCCAGAAGGTGGGGGCGATGTCTAAGTGCACCCAAGGGGTTTCGCCGACGAATTCGCCGATAAACCACGCTGCCGTGATGGCGCCGCCGGGGCGTCCACCCGTGTTTTTGATGTCAGCGAAATCGCTCTTGATCAATTCACGGTAATCGGCAAACATCGGCATCGCCCAGATAGGTTCGCCCACTTGCTTGCCCACTTCCACCACTTCCCGCACCAACTGTTCGTCGTTGCCGAAAGCGCCCGTGCAAACGGGACCGAGGGCAATGATGGCGGCACCCGTCAGGGTGGCGGCGTCCAAGATGGGTGAAGCGCCTTGCTCTTTGGCGTAACTGATGGCATCTGCCAGAATCAATCGCCCTTCCGCATCGGTGTTGATGACTTCCACTGTCTTGCCGCTGTAGGTGCGCAAGATGTCGCCGGGCTTGAAAGCGCGACCGCCGGGCATGTTTTCGGTCGCTGGCACGCACCCTAAGACATTGATGACAGGTTGCAGTTGAGCGATGGCGTCCATCGCGGCGATGACAGCGGCTGCGCCCGCCATGTCGCCCTTCATCTCCAACATCCCTTCCGCCGTCTTCAGGCACAATCCGCCCGAATCAAAAGTGATGCCTTTGCCGACCAAGCCGATGGTCGGAGCGCCCGCTTTACCTTCGTAGCGCAAGACGATGAAACGGGGTGGTTGGTCAGAGCCGAGGGAAACGGCTCGCAATGCGCCCATGCCGACTTGCTCTATCCAACGCTCGTCGTAAATTTCGCAATCAAGCCCGCGCTTTTCGGCGACCGCTTTCGCTTGTTCGGCTAATGTCGTCGGGGTCAACTCCATCGGCGGGGCATTGACCAAGTCGCGGGCGAAGTTGGTCGCTGCTGCCATGACCGTGCCCAGTTGGATGCCTGCCGCCATCTCCGAAGCGCTGCGACGGTTGGTCGCCATCACTTCCAATCGCTCCAACGATGGCTTCCCATCGTCCGATGACTTTTTGCTGTAGCGGTAACTGGCAAGGAGGGTCGCTTCCGTGATGGCTCGGGCGAGGTCGGAGAGGGTCAATCGGTCGGTTTCGGGTGGGACAAGGGCAGCATGGCGGACGCCGATTTGGTTGAGGGTCTTGACGGCGTTGCCGACGGCACGGCGCACCGTTTCAGCATCCAATTCGTTCCTTTTGCCCAACCCGAACAAAATGAGCCGTCGGGGCGGAAGTAAACCGAGGGAGTGGACGACAGTCACTTCACCCAACTTACCCTTCACTTCGCCCCATTCCCGCAATTTGCTCAATTGCCCGTTCAGCGCTTTGTCGGCTTTTGCCAATGTGCCCGTCCATCGCCCATCGTCTTCAAAGACACCCAGAAGCACCGCATCCCGCTCCGTCGCCAACGCATCGCCGATGACCGTCGTCACTTGCGGCATCGCTTCCCACCTCCGTTTTCTCGCAGGCTGGTTTGTCGCAGGCAAGCAATTTGTCGTGACTAATTTGTCACGGCTGAACAAGCATGGCTGATTTACGGCGGACCGAAATGGCGCGGCTAATAGTCGCCCAAGGTGTTGAGGAAGGGAGCGTCGGGTCAAACCGAGGTGACGCAACCTTTTTAGCGCGCCCTGAATGTGTTTTGGAAACTACGCCCAGAAAACCTCTCGGTGAGAACATCCTCGCCCAGCCTTGAAAGGCTGGGCGACTTTCACAAAGTCGGCGAAAGCCGACTAAAGAAGCCCATCAATGGGCTTTGTAACCGTAGCCCGCCAATTTATTGGCGGGCGAGCGAGGACGGTTAGTGACGGTTTGGAAGGCAAAAATTTTCGTCGGCGAAAGTTAACCCTGTGCTTTACGGCTGGTTGGGCACCACTTTCCGAACACCCTCATGTGCCCTTGCACTTAGCCGTTGTGAGGCGCAAAAATCTTGGCGACAGTGAAAGGAGGCTGTCACGATGACGGCAGTGTCGGAGACCTTGAGCGATGAGTTGCGACAGAAGTTTGAGCGCTTGCTGGATTACTTGCGGTCGTTGAAAAGCGTGCTGGTGGCGTTTTCGGGGGGCGTTGATTCCACCTTTTTGGCGAAGGCGGCACACATGGCGTTGGGTGACAATGCTATCGCTGTCACGGCGCGATCGCCGTCCTATCCGAAAGCGGAGATGGAAGAAGCCATCCGCCTTGCCCGCCTCATCGGCATCCGCCACCTTTTCGTTGACACCGAGGAAGTGAGTGACCCCAATTACGCCGCTAACCCGCCCAACCGTTGCTACTTTTGCAAGACGGAATTGTTCAGCAAGTTGAAACCTTTGGCAAAGCAGTTGGGGATTGACCACATCGTTTACGGAGCCATCGCCGATGACCTCAGCGACTTTCGCCCCGGCTTGCGGGCGGCAAAGGAACAGGGGGCAATCGCGCCGTTAGCGGAGTTAGGATGGACGAAGGCAGAAATCCGAACGGTTTCCCGTTGGCTGGGTTTGCCGACTTGGGATAAGCCATCCTTCGCCTGCCTTTCGTCCCGCTTCCCTTACGGGACGACCATCACACCCGAAAAGTTGCGACAGGTGGAAGAGGCGGAAGAGTTTTTGCGCCGACACGGGTTTCGGGCTTTTCGTGTCCGCCATCATGAGACCATCGCCCGCATTGAAGTGCCGCCCGAAGATTTCCCTCGCTTTTTGGACGCCGAATTTCGCTCCGAACTTATCCGTCACTTCCGACGCTTGGGTTTCCTGTTCGTCACGCTGGATTTGATGGGCTTGCGCAGCGGCAGTTTGAACGAGTTGTTGCCGCTGACGGTTGTCGGTCAGGGCAAGGGATAACCTTGCCATTTTTGTCGTTGCGACAAGGAGGGCGAGGCGATGCGCCAATGGAAGCGACGGGACTTTATAGCGATGGCAGCGGGGGCATTAAGTTGGCAAGCATTATCGGCGGAAGCGCCGTCTTTGCGGGAGCGGGAGAGGACGATAGAGCCGTTGCTCCGCGAACTGGAGGCGACCCGACATCAATTTGCCAATGTGCCCCGCGAAGATGGACGCTTTTTGAACCTTCTGGTGAAGGCGACGGGCGCTAAACGGGTTTTAGAGGTCGGCACTTCTAACGGCTACTCCGCCATTTGGCTTTGCCTTGCCCTTGAGGAAACGGGTGGGCATTTGACGACGATTGAAATTTTGCCCGAACGGGTGAAGATGGCGCAGGAAAATTTGAAGCGGGCAGGCTTGGCGCACCGTGCCACTTTCCTGCAAGGTGATGCCCACCAAATCGTCCCGACCCTCAAAGGTCCGTTTGACTTCGTGTTTCTGGATGCCGACAAGGGGCGCGAACGCGACTACTTCGGCTACCTGTATCCCGACAAGTTGCCTAAGGGCAGTTTACTGGTCATCCACAACGCCATCCGTTTCCGCAATGCCATGCAACCGTTTCTGGACTTCATCCGCCAGCATCCCGAATTTGACAGCCTAATTGTCAGCGTGACGATGGACGACGGCTTTTCGGTCAGTTATCGGCGACGGGCATGAACGGGGGTCACGAAAATGGTGCGGGCAATCGTTTTTGACTTTGACGGCGTTTTGGTGGACAGCGAACGGGTGCAATTTGAGGCGTTGCGCCAAGCCCTCAGCGAACACAGGCTGACGCTTTCGTGGGACGAGTATCGCGCCGTCGGCATCGGTCTGCCCGATCGGGAGGCGGTGCGGTTGGCGTTGGAACGAAACGGTGTTTGCGATGAGGCGTTGGTCGCTCGGGTGTTGGAGCGCAAGACAGCCCTTTACGATGCTTGGCTGCTTGAAAAAGTTCGCCCTGTTGATGGCATGGCGAACATCGTGCGGGCGTTGGCGCAACGGTTTGTGTTGGCGATTGCGTCGGGAGCGATGCGCCATCAAATTGAGGCAGTGTTGCGGCGTGAGGGGGTGCGGGATTGCTTCGCTGCCATCGTCAGTCACGACGATTACGAGGTGGGCAAACCTGACCCGACACCGTTTTTGCTGGCACTTGAAGAGTTGAATGCGGTCATCCATCCGCCTTTGCGCCCTCACGAATGCGTCGTCGTGGAAGATGCGCCCGCTGGCGTTGCAGCGGCGCGTTCGGCAGGGATGCGGTGTGTGGCGGTGACGACTTACTTTGACGGCGAGGCGTTGGGGGATGCCGATGTCGTCATCGCGCAACTTTCCGATTTGTTGCGACCGCAGGTTTGGGAGCGGTTGGACATGCCGCCGTTGTTGTGACGGTGATGCCTGATGATTGACGCCGTTGTCGTCACCCCCGAACAAGTCAAGGACAACTTGCGACGGGTGCAAGAACGCATCGCAGCGGCGGCGCGGCGGGTGGGGCGAGAGCCCTCGGAGATTGTGTTGGTCGGGGCGAGCAAATCGGTGGATGTGGAGCGCATCCGCGCCGCCATTGAGGCAGGCTTGCAGCACATCGGCGAAAACTATGCGCAGGAAGCGTGGGCGAAGTATCAGCAAATCGGTGATGCCGTCACTTGGCACTTTATCGGTCGGTTGCAAACCAACAAGGCGAAACTGGTCGTGCGGTTTTGCCGCTTCGTGCAATCGTTGGATCGCCTCGCCTTGGCGGAGGAACTGAACAAGCGGGCAAAGCAAATGGGGCGGGTCATAGAGTGCCTCGTGGAGGTCAACATCGGTGGGGAAGCGACGAAGGGGGGTGTGCCGCCTGAAGAGGTAGCGTCCTTTTTGCGGCAGGTCAGCGGGTTGACCAACTTGCGGGTCGTCGGGTTGATGGCGATGCCGCCCTATTTCCCTGACCCTGAAGATGTCCGTCCCTACTTTCGGGCGATGGCGGACTTGTTTGAGCGGTTGAAGCGGGAAGGGTTGTCTGGCGTGGAGATGCGTTACTTGTCTATGGGGATGAGCCATGATTTTGAGGTGGCGATAGAAGAGGGCGCCAACATGGTGCGGGTCGGGACAGCCATCTTCGGTCCGCGCCCGACGGGAAGGTGAAGAAACATGGGTTGGCTGGCGCGCCTGTTTCGGTTTGAGGATGCCGAAGAAAGTAGCCGCACTGAAAGCAGTGGGGAAGGGGTTGGACAAGGCGGTGTGTTGCACCGCTGGCAAGTCGTGCGGGGCAAACAACCCAAAGTCTTTCACATTGCTCCCCGCAAGATGGAAGATGCGATGAAAGCCGCCGACAAGTTGCTGGAAGGTCGGGCGGTGTTCGTCAACTTGCAGCACATTGACACCGCCAAAGGGCAACGCATCTTGGACATCCTTGCGGGCGTCACCTACGCCTTGCGGGGCACTTGCTTGCAAGTGGGACGACGGCTCTTTTGGTTCAGCCCGCCCAGCGTCGCCTCAGAATGGGACGAAGAGACCGTGAAAGCCGTCACCGCCCTTTACACCGACCTGAATGATGCCTCTCCTGAAAGCGGCAATGACTACTTTGCGAGGTGATGGGGCGAAGATGCCAACAGTTGTTAGGCTCATTCAAATAGCGCTGGATGTCTTGTTTTTGCTATTGCTGGCACGGTGCGTTATCTCTTGGGTTCGTCCGTCGCATTACCATCCCATCGTCCGTTGGATTGAAGAGGTCACCGACCCGATATTGCGTCCCGTTCAGCGGGTTTTGCCGCCTTGGAAGACTTGGGGCATTGACTTTTCGCCGCTGGTCGTTTTCCTGTTGGCAAATCTTCTTGCCCGCTTTTTGATCGGGCTATTGCAACGGATGGGGTGATAGCGATGCTCACCCCGCCAGAAATTTTGCGCCAACGCTTTCGGCGCGCCTTGTTGGGTTACTCACGGCGTGAAGTCCATGAGTTCCTGCAGTTGGTCAGCGAGACCGTCCGACACCTACTGGAAGAAAACCGCACCCTACAAGAGGAACGGGAGCGGCTGTTGGAGCGCTTGCACTTTTATGAAGGGATGGAACGGCAACTGCGTGATGCCCTCATCGTCGCCGAACGGGTCGCCGATGAAATCAAAGAAACGGCGCGCCAAGAAGCCGAGTTGATTGTTGCCAAAGCCCGACAGGAAGCCGAGCGAATTAAGGACGAGGCGGAACGGCAAGTGTGGCAGCGGGTTTCTGAGGTGGAACGGTTGCAGCAAACCCGCCAACGCTTGATGGTGGAGTTGCGGCACTTGCTGCAAACCTACTTGGAAATGCTGGAGCGTTTTGAGTCTGTCCCTTCCGAAGACGCCTCTCCTTTGGAATGAGCAAGCCGTCGCATAATTTAACGGCATCGCCGATGAAGCCAGCGATGGCTATTTACCCAACCTTATCAACTGGAGGTGGCGTTGCGTGTCTGTCGGAGAAGGCATTGGCGTCGGAGTGATCGGGGTCGGTAGCATCACCCAAGCGGTGCATTTGCCCAACCTCAAATCTTTGGGGGCGTCCGTTGTCGCCGTTGCCGATGCGGTGTTGGAGCGTGCCCAAGAAGTCGCCCGTCAACATGGCGTTGCCCACGCTTATGACGACTATCGGGCGCTCTTGAAACGGGACGACATTCACGCCGTCGTTGTCGCCGTCCCGACTTACTTGCACTATCCCATCGTTACCGCCGCGTTGAAAGCGGGCAAGCATGTTTTGTGCGAGAAACCGCCCGCCCTCAACGAACGGGAAGCGGAACGGATGGCAGAACTGAGCGAGCAGCAAGGGTTGGTCTTGATGTATGCCCTACAAATGCGCTATCGGCGGGACAGTCAAGCCCTCAAACAACTGATTGAGCGGGGCGACCTGGGCGAGGTTTACTTTGGGCGGGCGATTTACTTGCGTCGTCGGGGAGCACCTGCCGGCTGGTTCACCCGAAAAGCCCAATCGGGGGGCGGTCCGCTGTTGGACATCGGTGTCCATGTGCTGGACTTGACTTGGTGGTTGATGGGTAAGCCGACGCCTGTTAGCGCTGCGGGGTTCACCTTTCAGAAAATCGGCGCTAAAGGCGTGCGTTTGGAACGGGGATGGCAACCTGCTGATGTGCGGGAGCGGCGCGAGCAAGAAGTTGTCTATGAAGTGGAAGACCACGCAGGGGGATTTGTCCGCTTTGACAACGGCGCTGTCTTGCTCGTGGAAGTTTCGTGGCAACTCAACGACCGCGAACGGTGGGGGACGACCGTCTGCGGGACGAAAGCGGGCGCTTCCTTGCCGCCTTTGGAAGTCTACACGGAGGTGCTGGGCGAAGGGGTGACGGTGAACCTGCGAGTGGATGAGGGGAACGCTTATCAGGAAGAGATGCGGGAGTTTTTGACCTGCATCCGCGAGAAGCGCCAACCGCTGACCAACGCCCGCGACGGCGTGACCGTCATGAAGATGCTGACGGCACTGTATCGGTCGGCGGAGCAAGGCAAAGAAATCGCCATCAAGTGAGCAAAGGGACAGGTTCAAGGGGTCGGTTCTTCACGGCTGCGGTGGCTGCGGGCGAGTTGTTCTAAGCGCCCTGTCTCCATGTAGTAAACCCGCTCCGCCATGTTGGTGGCGTGGTCGGCGATGCGCTCCAAGAAGTAGGCGACGAAGAGCAGGTAAGTGGCTTGTTCTACCAGTGAAGGGTCGCGCTTCATGTAGTCCACCAATTCGGCGAAAAGGCTCTCGTAAAGTTCGTCCACTTGGTCATCATCGCGGCAGACTTGGATGGCTAATTCAAGGTCACGGTTGACATAGGCTTGCAGGGCTCCGTGCACCATGTTCAGCGACAGTTGTGCCAGTTTGGGGATGTCCACGAGGGGTTTGAAGAAGGGTTGACGGGCGAGGAGGCGGGCGAGTTTGGCGATGTCTACGGCATGGTCGCCGATGCGTTCCAAGTCCGTCACGATCTTCAGCGCCGTCCCGATGATGCGCAAGTCTCGTGCCATCGGTTGTTGCAGCGCCAAAAGGCGCATCGCTTTCGTCTCAATCTCCACATCCAAATCGTCGGCGATATCGTCTTCGCGGATGACCTCGTTGGCGAGGGCAATGTCTTGCGTGGTGAGGGCTTTCATCGCCTTGGCGACCGCCCCTTCCACGAACCGACCCATGCGCAGCAGGTCGTCTTGCAACTCTTGCAGTTGCTCTTCAAAAGATTTGCGGACAGTGATCGCCATTGCGCTTCGCCTCCTGATGGCAAAGTTATCCGTTAGCCGAAGCGCCCTGTGATGTAGGCTTCGGTGCGAGGGTCATCGGGCTTGGTGAAGATTTTCTCCGTCGGTCCAAACTCTATGAGTTCGCCGTTGAGGAAAAACGCCGTGAAGTCGGAGATGCGGGCGGCTTGCTGCATGTTGTGGGTGACGATGACGATGGTGTAGCGGCTTTTGAGTTCGTAGAGCAAGTCCTCTAAACGCAGGGTGGCTGTCGGGTCTAATGCGGAGGCGGGTTCATCCAACAAGATGACTTCTGGCTGCACCGCCAAGACACGGGCGATGCACAACCGTTGCTGCTGCCCGCCAGAAAGTTCCAGAGCGGAGCGATGAAGGCGGTCTTTGACCTCTTCCCACAGACCCGCATCCTTGAGGGCTCGTTCCACGATTTCTTGCAAGGTGCGTTTGTCGCGGATGCCATGAATGCGCGGACCGTAGGCGACATTGTCAAAGATGCTCTTGGGGAAGGGGTTGGGTTTTTGAAACACCATCCCGACACGACGGCGCAGCGCCACCACATCCACATCGGGGCGATAGATGTTCAACCCATCCAGCAACACTTCACCTTCCACCCGCGCTCCGTCCATCAGGTCGTTCATCCGATTGAGACAGCGCAGGAAGGACGATTTGCCACAGCCTGACGGACCGATGACAGCGGTGATGCGGTTGGTGAAGATGTCCAAGTTGATGCCTTTGAGGGCGTGGAAAGTGCCGTAGAAAAGGTGCAGGTTGCGCGCCTGAATTTTGACGGGTGGTAGTTCCACAGGCGCTGTGCCTTCCTCGGCTCGCCGAATGACAGGGCGCACAGTCAATTCGCTCATCGTTGTCTATCCCTCCGCGATATGTCGTCGCTAAGATTTTAGCGCCCAGAATGTAACGGCTGACTTTTGCCAGCCTGGGGTGCGGCAGTGAGGAGCGAGTCAGCGATGTTGGAAGCGACCTTTTTGCACTTGAAAGGCATCACGCCTGTCTTGGAGCGAAAGTTGTGGGAGGCAGGGGTGCAAAGTTGGCAGGATTTTCTGATGCGCTACCAGAACGGGACTTTGCCCATCCCTGCTCGCCCTGAATGGTTGCACCTTGTCCGTCAGTCTATCCTTCAACTGGAGCGGGGCAACATCCATTTCTTCGCCCAACTCCTTCCCGCCAATGAGCACTGGCGCCTTTACGGGGCTTTTCGCAACGGCGCGGTCTTTTTGGACATTGAAACGACGGGCTTGGGCGAACGGGATCGGATAACGGTCGTCGGGCTTTTTTACGACGACCGTTACGAGGCGTTTGTGGATGGGTTGAATTTGAGCCAATTACCTGCGACCCTTTCATCCTTTGCCATCCTCATCACCTTCAACGGGGAAGGGTTTGACCTGCCCTTCCTGCGGCGGATGTTTCCCAACCTTTCCTTGCCGCCTGTCCATCTGGATGTGCGGGCATTGTTGAAGCGGTTGCATTTGTATGGCAGCCAGAAAGCCATTGAGGAGCGATTAGGCTTCGTGCGCCGCGAACCTTTGCGGGGGATGACAGGGGCAGATGCCGTCGTCCTTTGGGAAGCCTACCTGCGAGGCGAAACGGAGGCACTTCGTCGCTTGCTGGACTACAACCGCGAGGATGTCCTCAAACTTCGCGACTTGATGGAGTATGCCTATCGTGAGTTGTGTCGGCAGTTAGGATGGTGGGGTTGATGCGTTGGGGCGTCATCGGCGGTTCAGGGGTTTATCAGTTGGCGAAAGGTCAAGGGTGGCAGCGTCGCATTGTCGCCACTCGCTATGGTGAAGCAGTGTGCTTTGTCGGAAGGTGGGCGGGCAAGGAAGTCGTCTTTTTGCCTCGTCACGGTGAGGGGCATACCGTCCCACCTCATCGCATCAACTACCGCGCCAATGTGTTGGCGATGCGAAAGTTGGGGGTGCGAGCCGTCTTGGCGACGGCGGCGTCAGGGGCACTCAGGCGTCACCTCTCTCCCGGCACGCTGCTTCTCCCTGACCAATTGCTGGACTTGACAAGTCAACGACCTCGCACTTTGTTTGAAGGCGAAGGAGCGCCCGTCGTCCATGTGGACTTGACCATGCCCTTTTGCCCGACCCTGCGGGAAAGGTTGAAGCGAGCGGCGGAAGAATTGGGCATCGCCGTGATGGACGGAGGCTGCTATGTGTGCGGGGAAGGTCCGCGCTATGAGACGGCGGCAGAAGTGCGGGCGTTGGCGCAGTTGGGGGGTGATGTCGTCGGGATGACCGCTGGGACGGAAGCGGCGCTCTTTCGCGAGGCAGAAATTTGCTACGCCGTCGTCGCCATCGTGACCAACTGGGGCGCAGGCATTTCGCCTCAACCCTTGAGCCATGCCGAAGTGACGGCGATGATGGAACAGCGGTTGCCTATCCTTTTGCAACTTTTTGAGCGGGTCATTGCCACCTTTGACTTTGCCGACTGCCCTTGCCGCCACGCCTTGGACACTTACGGCGAAGCGGCAAGACAATGGTTGGAGCAGGCGGGACAGCAATAGCCACAGAAGGGGGTTGAAGTTTGATGCGCTTTCGCAGTTGGGCGGCTTGGAAAGATGAGTTCAGCGGCAACTTGGCGGTCTTTTGCAGCGATGAGCGGTTCGTCACGGCGACACTGGAATTTTTGCGGCGGGCAATGGACATGGAGCGGTGCGACTTGATGGTCGTGGCGGGCGGACCCGCCTTCATCGCCCAAGACGAACCGAACCTGATGGAACGATTGAACTTGCTGGCTAAAGCCCACCATCTTCGCCGCATTGCCCTCATCACTCATGCCGATTGCGGCTACTATAAGCACCGCTACAAAGAGGAAGCATTCCAGCGACAAAAGGACGATTTGTCGGTGGCGGTGCGAAGGCTACGAGAGCAGTTGAACGGCGTGGAGGTGCGAGGGTTTTTGGCTCTCGTGGAGGGTGGGGAGGTTGTCTTTGAAGAGGTGACCGACTGATTGAAGGGGTGACCCTTTTCGTGTCGGCGACATTGCGCCGTTATTGGCAGGCATTTTTTGCCTTCGTGCGCATCAGCCTTGCCGAAGAGACTGCCTATCGGGGTCACTTTGCTATCAGCCTGCTGCAAAGTTTTTTCTGGCTGGGTTGGTTTCTGGCGATGGTGCGGGTCTACTTTCTGCATACTGACCGACTGGGTGGTTGGCGCTACGAAGAGGTGCTGGCGGTCGTCGGTGTCTTCCAAATTGTCAATGGCGTCATTCAGACAGTTTTCCAACCCAATATCGGAAGGTTGGTGGAGTATGTTCGGTTGGGGACGCTGGATTTCTGGCTGACGAAACCGCTGGATAGCCAGTTTACCGTCAGCACCCGTTACTTTGTCCTTTGGCGTTCCGTCTCGGCGCTGGCAGGGTTTGGGTTGGTCGGTTATGCGGCATGGCGGTTGGGCATCTCCCTGACGCCGATGCGGGTGCTGCTTTTCTTGCTCTTGCTGACTTGCGCCCTTTGCATCGTTTACAGCATCATGTTGGGCGTGATGACGCTTTGTTTTTGGTTTGTGCGGCTGGAAAACTTGATCGCCTTGCTGTGGTCGTTCTGGGAGACGGGACGCTACCCTGTCACGGTCTATCGGGGTATCCCGCGCTTTTTGCTGACCTACATCGTGCCCGTCGCTTTTGTGACGACAGTTCCCGCTCAAGCCATCGTGCGGTGGGTAGAGCCGTTAACGGCGGCTCTGGCTGTCGCTTTAGCGGCAGGGATGTTGGCGGCGACAAGGGTGCTGTGGCAATTTGCCTTGCGGCACTACAGTGGCGCCAGCAGTTAGGTCAAAGACCCGACAGGTCAATCAAGGTGGGTGTTGCCGAACAACCATGCTCGGTCATGGGGATGTTCGGAAAGCAAGCCCTATGGGAGGGCGAACCTCTGATGAGCCCAATTTTTGCCCGACCTGCTGACCTCACGATTGCCGTTCATTTTGGCTCGGCAGACAACTCGCCTTCCCAAAACATCCTTGCTTGCCCAGCATTGAAATGCTGGGCGACTAAAACGAAGTCGGCTGAAGCCGACTGAGAAGCCCACTTTAGTGGGCTTTGTCCCCGTAGCCCGCCAATTCATTGGCGGGCAAGTTTTGGGGAGGGCAACCTGTGAGCCCAAATTTCACCCTACCTGCCTATCTGCCCATCTGCCGATTGTTTGGCTTGGCGGAAGCCCTACCCGCTCAAAGGCGCATTTTCCGAACATCCTTCTCGGTCATTGCCGAAGCGGCATGGGTGTGATAAAATGGCTGAGCGCTTCTCCTCACCCAGTTCCCAGCAAAAAAGTCTGGTGGCTGGGACTATCTCATTGGTGCGGGAGTGATCGCTCAATGGCGCAAACAAAGCCATCCGCCGAAGAGCAGTTTGAGTTTGAGGAAGAGGGCATCTTGATCACGGAGGAAGGGAAACGGGCGTTGGAGGCGGAGTTGCAACGCTTGCTGGAGCGGGAACGGAAGGAAGTGCTGGAGCACATTCGTGAGTCCCGCAAGATAGGGGAATTCATGGAGGACACCGACTACGATGACGCCAAAAAAGAGCAAGCCTTCATTCAGGGGCGCATTGAGGAACTGCAACAGGTGCTCAAAATGGTGCGGGTCGTCCCTAAGAGCAAAATTCCCACCAGCAAGGTCGGCTTCGGTTCCGTCGTAGAGTTGACCAACTTGGCGACGGGCAAGCGGGTGACCTACCGCATCGTCGGTCCCTTTGAGGCGAACCCGCTGGAAGGGAAGGTCTCTTATCAGTCGCCTCTTGGGGAGGCGTTGATGGAGAAGAAAGTCGGCGACATCGTGGAAGTGCGGGCACCAGCGGGCATCGTTCGCTATCGTGTGGAAAAAATCAGCCGACCCTGAGGGAAGGCGATGAGGGATGGCGGACAACGACCCTCTTTTCCAAGACCGATTGAGCAAGTTGCAACGATGGCGAGAAAAAGGCTTAGACCCTTTCGCCCTCTCTCGCTTTGACCGAACCCATCAGGTCGCCGAGATACAAAGGGGCTTTGAAGCCTTGCAAGGAGCCACTGTCCGCATCGCCGGCAGGCTCATTGCCATCCGCGCTCACGGAAAGTTGACCTTTGCCGACCTCTTGGATGCTTCTGGAAAAATCCAATTGATGGCTCGCCTTGACACTTTGGGAGAAGTGGCTTACGAATGGTTTGGCGATTTGGATGTCGGCGACATCATCGGAGTGGAAGGGACGGTCTTGAAGACCCGAACGGGCGAGACGACCGTTCAAGTCCATCAGTTTTGGCTGTTAGCGAAAGCCCTCCGTCCCATCCCAGAAAAGTGGCACGGGCTAAGGGATGTGGAGGTGCGCTATCGGCAGCG
>Ga0209289_100749_pt1 | contig 15110 bp, 12 predicted proteins | sample GXS110809BmetaG_FD_184121 | JGI IMG/M metagenome (GOLD analysis project Ga0209289, IMG submission 184121) | Hot spring microbial communities from Gongxiaoshe hot spring, China to study Microbial Dark Matter (Phase II) - GXS 110809B (SPAdes)... ...
TTTCTCCACCTGACAAGGTATATCCTAAATTTTTCCTAACTTTTTGTAAACCGAATTCTTCTATTAATTCATCGATTTTTTCTTTTATTAGATTTTTATCTTTGTAGTAATATTCAAGGATCAATTGGAAATTTTCTTCCACGGTAAGTCCTCTGAATATAGAACTTTCTTGGGGTAAATATGATATTCCAAATTTTGCTTTTTTGTATAATGGTAAGAAAGTTATGTCATTATTATCTATCAATATTTTTCCTTTGTTTGGTTTTGTTAATCCGACTAACATATAGAAGGTAGTTGTTTTTCCTGCACCGTTTGGACCTAATAAACCAACGATTTCACCTTGTTTTATATTTAAACTAACATTATTGACAACGACTCTTTTGGAGTAAATTTTTTGTAATCCTATTGCTTCTAATACGCTAACATTCACATATAGATTATTCTTGTTACTTTTTTTCTTATCCTCTTTATTCGATTTGCATATATTTTTGTTGTTCTTGTTGTTTTTTCTTTTCTTCTTTTAGTATGTAAGTTATTTCGGTTTCTTCTGGTTCTATTCTTTTTATGTTTTCTATTATTATTCCATTTTCCTTTAATAGTTCTAATATTTTATCATAATCTTTACACCATTTTTGGGCTATTTCTAAATCTTTTTGTTTTTCATATGATGTAGGTGTTAAGGAATCAGTGAATTTGACTAATCTGAAATATATTTGATTATCTTCTGTTAACCTTAGTTGAACTTTATATTCATCTGAATATGGTATATCTATGTAAATGATTTCTCCTTTTGTTAATTTTTCTATTAATGAGGAATCAATGATTTGATATCCTATTTTTTCTAATGTTTCTTTTATATTTTTCTGTAATAATTTTTGGGTTTGTAGATATTCTATTTTTTTTAGTATAGAGTTGTATACTTCGATGAATTTCAATCTTAGTTTTTCAAATTCTTCTTTTTCTATGAATTTTTGTTTTATTAAATCGTCAATGTTTTGGAATATTTTAAGAGTTTTAGGGTAGAATTCTTTTAATTCTACGTCTTTTTCTACCGTTTTTAGAATGTTATCAATATTATGTTTTAATAATTCTAATTGAATTTTATAAATATCTGTTCTTATTTTTTTAGTTTGTAAATTTGAAAAATCGAGTTGAGATTGATCATATAATATTTTCAAATATGATTCATCCAGGTTTTCTAAATTTTCATATTTATGAATTACTTTTTGATATGTTTCTAAGTCTATTTCTTTAATTTTAAGAAGATTTTCTCGAATTTTTTGTAATGTTAATTCCCTCTTTTTATTTTCAGCTTCACTTTTTGTTACCTTTATTTCTAATTCATACGATATATAAGCATCTTCGATTTTATTAAGTAAATTTTCAATATCTTTGGTATGGAAATTGTGAGGATTTTTTATAATTTGCTCTACATTTTTAATTTCTTCAACGTTTTTTATTTTGTTTTGGTATTTTTTTATTTGGTTGATGATTTCTTGTTTTTGATAATTTATCGATTGATTTCTAATAATTAATTCGTTTATTTCTTCTACCAATTCTGTTGCTTCTTGATTAATTTTATCATAGTTTGAAATGGGGTTTTGAAGTACTTTGTTAAGATTTTCTATTTTGTTTATTACTTTATCTCTCTCATTTTTTAATTCTATATTCATTTGGTTTTCTTGAACTATGTTTCTAAGGTTATTAAGAGTTTGTTGTAATAGTTTTTGTTGTTCTTGATATGATATGTTTGATATTTCATTTATTTGGGGAATATCTATTTTTCTATTTTGGTTATTTTGTAATAGAACTGCGGTTGTTCCAGTTGCTGCTGTAAGGATGGTTGTTGTAATAGCGAGGATTCCCCCTATTGCTATTATTGCTCCTATACTCAAAATACTCATGCTTCAACCTCCATAACGGTATTCCCTATTTTCAAAAAGATTGGGAATTTGTTTATAATTTTTTTCCCACTTACTTTAATCATTTTACCATTTTCCAATAAGAAGGTCCCATTGGTTGAGTTCAAATCCTCTATTATTAATTCTTTTCCCATTGTTGATATTTTTAGATGTTTTCTTGATATTGATAGATCAAGGGGTAGGGGAATGTCGTTTGAACTATCCCTTCCTATTGTTATATCATAATCAAAATTGTAATTATTTCCTTCGTATGGTCCACTTAAAATATATATTTTCATGATTCTATCCTTACTATTATTCCTTCTTCGTAGTCAACTATTATTTTTTTGTTTTTTATATGTAAATTTTCCAATATGGTTTGTGCTATTTTACTGAGGATTTCTGATTGAATAAATCTCTTTATGTTTCTTGCTCCGAATGAAAAGTTAAATCCATTTTCTAAGATGTAGTTTTTGATATTTTCTGTAAAGATTATACTATCTCCACTTTCTTCAATTTTTTTTGAAATTTGCTCTAATTCCAATTCTATTATTCTTTTTACATTTTCTTTATCTAAGGGTTTGAAGACGATTATTTCGTCTATTCTATTTACTATTTCTGGACGTAAAAATTTCATAATTTCTGGTAATACTGCTTTTTTGAGTTCTTCTGATGTTATTGATGGATTGTTATTTAATAAATCAAATATTAAGGAGGACCCTATGTTCGATGTCATTATAATGACTGTATCGTAAAATATCAGAGTTCTACCTTTTGAATCCTTTAATTTTCCTTCATCAAATACTTGGAGGAATATATCGAATACTTCTGGATGCGCTTTTTCTATTTCATCTAACAATATTATTGCATATGGATTTTTCTTTATTGCTAATGTCAAAATACCGTCTTTATCAAATCCTATGTATCCGGGTGGTGCTCCTAATAGTTTTGATACTTCGTGTTTTTCTTTAAATTCTGACATATCGAGCCTTATTAGGTTTTCTTCACTATCAAAAAGTGTTTCTGCTAATACTTTTGCTAAATAGGTTTTACCGACACCTGTGGGACCTAAAAATAAGAATACACCATATGGCCTTTTATTTGGATTAAGTCCCGCTTTTGATATTTTTATGACTTTTGCAACTTTTTCTATTGCTTCATCTTGACCTATAACTTTAGACTTCAATATTTCTTCTAAGTTTGTTATTTTTTCTAATTCTTCTTCTTGCATTTTTGATATCGGAATGTTTGTTTGCTTACTTATTATTTCTTTCACATCTTCTAATTCGACAGTGTTTTTATTTTTTTCTGTCTTAACATAAGTTGCTACTTCATCGATAATATCTATAACTTTGTCTGGTAAATTTCTGTGGGGTATATATCTTTGTGCTAATTTAATGATTTTTTCTAATATTGATCTATCGTATTTAACTTGATGATATTGTTCAAATGTATCAATTATATTTTCAAGAATAAATAATGTTTGTTCTGGTGTAGGTTCATCAACCATTATAGGTTGGAACCTTCTTTCTAAGGCAGGGTCTTTCTCGATGTATTTGTAATATTCTTCAGTTGTTGTTGCTCCTATAATTTTTATTTGTCCCCTTGCTAAGGCAGGTTTTATGATGTTAGAAATAGTATTATCAAGCATTATAGTATGTATTTCATCTATGAAGAGTATCACATTTTCACGATTTTCTAAATTTTTAAGTAATTCTTCTAATTTTTTTTCTAATTCTCCTCTTAAGGATGTACCTGCAAGTAGTGAAGATACAGTAATTTCATATATTTCGACATTTTGTAGTTCTTTGATTTGGTTATTAGCGATTTTTTGTGCTAATCCTTCAACGATAGCAGTTTTACCTACTCCTGCTTCTCCTATTAAAACTGGACTATTTTTGGTTTTTCTTAATAAAATTTGGATTACCCTTTGTATTTCTTCATCTCTACCAACAACTTTGTTAAGTTTTCCTTCCTTAGCTAACTTTACTAAATTTCTACCATACTTTTCCAAAAACTCTATTTTTTTATCTTCTTTTTTATCTTCTTTTTTGACTTCTTCATCTTTTTCAAAAATGAAATTTTTTACATCATTGGTATTGAAGAAAGAAGCTATAACATTAAGGATTGATTTATTAGTAAATAAGAAATTAATAAAATCGTCTATTGATGGGTTTTTATTTTCATATTGTTTTTGGAATTTTTTTAAAAGTGGGCTAATAACTGTTTCTTCATTTCCCTTGACATTAAGCGAGGAAAATAGTTTTAAAAAGTCTCTAACTTCTTTTTTTAGTTTTTTTGTTCCTTTTTTATCAAGTTCTAATAAGATATCGATAGTTGTTAACGAAGATGTTTTTTGGTTTTTATATTCACTGAATATTTTTTCAATAAATTCTTTAATCATGTCCTATTTTCTATAACTTTTGCTCTTTTTACTGTTACTCCTTTGTATTTATATCCTTTTTCTTTTACTTCTGTTATTACGCCATTAGGTAGAGATGGATTTCTTGAGTATCCCTCCACTCTATGATCTATTATATTTACTTTTGTTTGTTCTGGTATCATATTAATTTCTTCTATTTCGAATTCTTCCATAATTTGTTTTGTTAAGATTTCTATATTTTCGTTATATCCTAATTTTTTTTGATATTTTTCAATTGCTGTTAGTAGATCAATAACTGAATTTTTAACTAAATTATCCCATTGAGAAAAGTTAATCGTTTTTGTTTGCCTGATTTTATTCTTAATATCATAAAGATCTGAAATAATTTTTACCGCTTTTATATTTATATCCATTTCTTTATACATTTCCAAAGTTTTTAGTTTGTTAATTATATTATCTATTTTGAACATTACTAATTCAAGTGATTCTTTATCTAATGCTTTTGTTTGATCTATTGTTTGAGTTTCCAGGAATTCTTCTTCTTTAACTTCTTGTTTTATATTTTGCTCTTCTACTTTTTTGTAGGCTATTTCGGTTTTCATTGAGATTTCTTCTAATCTTTGAAATATTTGTTCTATTTTACTTTCTAAGGCAGAGGTTTTTTCTTTCAATATTTCTATTTGATTTGATATTTTTTCCTGATTAATTTTTACTTCATTAAAACTTGCTATGTTTTCTTGAGAGTTATGTAGATGCTTTTTATTGTTTGTTAATCTCAAAAGTATGAAAGATGATAATACTAAAAGAACACTAAAAATAGCAATTATTATTACTAAATTGGTAGATAATAATGATATTGTTTTTTTGAAAATGTTTTGGTTATTATTTGTTGTTTGTGTTGGTGGTATTTGTGTTATTGATTGTATATTAGTAGTATTTTGTGTTTCTGTTGTAGTAGTTATCAATTCTGTTTTATATAATTCTGTCGTATTGGTATTTATCTTTTCTTCATTTGTAATTAATCTTTTGAAGGTTATTTCATATTGTAAATATTGAGGATCATTGAATGCTGTTCCGAATACTAATCTATATCTTTCTATTATATCTTTTTTCATTTCTTCAGGTAATTGATCAAAAGAAGGAATCCTTATTGTTATGCTATCATTAATTTTTTTACAGAAGATTGCTAAATACTTATATGTTAGAGGTCCCCAGGAATAATAATCTATGTTTGTTGGTTCTACTTCATTAAAATCAAAATTTATGATTTTTTTTAAAACATATATCTTAGTAAAAACATCTTCATCTCTACTTATGAATGTTTTTGTATCTAATAAATATTCAACGAATTTTAGTTTTTGTTCTTGCTGCTCTGGCTTTATCACAAAACCACTATTTATATCCACAAATAATTTATTATTTTCATCATTGTATATTACCAAAAACTGATCTTGAAAATAGAAATATACAATTTTTGTATTTGCAAAAGTTAATGATATTGTCAAAATAAGTATTATTAATACAAATCTTAATAATTTCATAATAATTCGTTAAAAATTTCTGAAAGAGTTGGGTGAGGATATACTATTGTTTCGGAATTATATACCATTGGTATATTTATTAATTCGCTTACATTACTTGCTACTACATGTGTACCTAATATTTCTCCTCTGTTATTGTATATTATTTTGACAAAACCTTCTCGGGAATTATCTGCGATTGCTCTTGCATTAGCTGATAAGAAAGATTTTTTAACTATATACTCTATTCCCATTTCTTTTACTTCTTTTTCTGTCAATCCATACCATCCTGCTTCTGGGATTGAAAACATTATTGATGGTATCTGTAGATCATTAGTTTTTGTGAATCTCTTTGTGGGTTTTTTTTGTATTATATTGTGTGCCACTAATTTAGCTTGAAACTCAGCTTTATGTGCTAACATCTTTCCTCCTGTTATATCACCCGCTAACCATATATTCTCCGAATTTTTTAATCTTAAATACTCATCGAATTCTAAAGTTTTTAAGTTTTCTATTGGATTATTTATTTTTCTACCAATTGACATTATTATGAAATTAAATTCTTCTTTTTTTATTCCTTCTGGAGTTTCATATTCGACGATCAAATTATCGGAGTTTTTTGTAATGTTTTTTATTGTTGTATTTGTTAAGATTGTCAAATTCTGGTTATTTTTTTGGAAATTTTTTTTGATTTCATTAATAACATCTGTGTCGGCTGTAAATATTATATCTTTTTCTTTTTCAATTAGAGTGAAATTACTATTTGTGAAAATAGTTGATAGCATTGAAGCTGTTTCTAAACCTATATATCCACCCCCAACTATTAGGACTTTTATGCCTTTGCTAACCTCATTTATAAAATCATCAAAATAATTTCCCCATAGTTCCCTGTTTGTAAGTATTTTTTCATCTTTATATCCTAAGGTTAATGGAGATGATCCTGTTGATAAAACCAGAACATCGAAATCATATTCTTTTTCATCAATTACTATTCGGTTATTTTTTACTTTGGCTATCTTGTTTTCTACTTTTATATCGTATTGTTTTAAATTATATTCAATACCTTTTCTTATTGTATTTACGACTCTTTTTACAGTGTTTATTATTGTTGATGGATTTATTTCTATGTTTACGTTTGCTTGTTTTTTGCAGAGGATTTTTAATTTAGCAAAATTGTAGAGTGTTTTTGATGGTATACATCCAACGTTTGTGCATTCTCCACCTAAGAACCTGTCTTCGAAAATGATTATATTGCCTTCAAATCCTAAAATTCTCAATTCTTGTGCGACTTTAGTTCCTGCAGGCCCACCTCCTATTATAAATACATCTTTCATTTTTTTCAACCCTTTCTATGTATTACTTTTTTGATTTGTCTCTTTTGATGAAAAATAAGATAACACAAAAATATCTGCTAAAACGATAAAGGAAGAAGATAATAATAAAAGGGAAAAAATTGCTGGCAATAAAAGTATAAAGTATATAATAAATGAAAATACTGCTGTTATTAACCCTATATGTAATGTCTTTAAAGGATCCTTAAATACCCTTTTGTAATTTTCCATTATGAAATTTAGTATGTTTTGATCAAATTTTTCGTAATTCACTGTATAGTAATATTTAAAGGCAGCTGCAATAAAATTGGAAAGAAGAGTAATTAAGAATATTATTCCCATTATTAATATCATTAATAAAAAAATCAACCAAGAATTTCTGGTTGTTTCAATTGTTATAAAATTGGTAAATAATAGGGAAGCAAAAAGACAGGCTAATATTAAAAAAGATAATATAAATACCGGTAGTAAAGAAATAATTAGAAAAAAATAGAATTTAAGACCTTCTAAGAAATATTTACCTACTTCGAAATCTTTTAATTCAAAATCTTCCGTCCCTGTTATATAATATTCTTTTATTTTTTGATATATCTTGTAAGATATAAAAAATGGCATCCCAAGTACAAATCCAAAGGATAGGGTAGAAAATAAGGGATTAGCTATTAGAACAGAAATTAAGATGGGTTTTACGTTTGCTTTTATAGCATTAATTCCTGTTTGTAGCCAATTAGCTCTTGTTTCCATTCTTTTACCACCTACTTAATTATCGTTATTGCAATTATTGAAAGGAATATTGTTATAAAATAAAGGATAAACGCTGCTTGTTTTTGATTAAACCCGTATTGTAATAGTTTGTGATGTATATGTTCTTTGTCAGGTTGAAAAATGTGTTGCCTTTTTATTATTCTTCTTATTATTGCAAAAAGTGTATCAAATATCGGGATTGCAAAAATTATTACAGGTATTGCTATTGAAATAAGTGTTGCTTTTTTGAAATACCCTAAAATTGAGATTATACTCATAAACATTCCAATGAATAAGCTACCAGTGTCTCCTAAGAATACTTTAGCAGGGTTAAAATTATATTTTAGGAAGCCTGTTAAACTTCCACTTAAAGCGAAAACAAAGATGGCTAAAACTGTTTGTCCTTGTATTATTGCTAATATACCTAAGGAAAAAGAAATGATTGCTCCTATTCCCGCTAAAGCTCCATCCATTCCATCTATTAAATTTATCGCATTTGTTAAACCTATTACCCACAAAATTGTCAGTATATAACTTAACACATCTCCAAGATGTAGAAAATGGTTATTTAAGAGAGTGATAAAAGTTATTTTTGTCCCTGTAAAAAATAGGATGTTGGCGGATAGGAATTGAAAAATAAGCTTGGTTTTTGCCTTTAATTCTTTTATATCATCTATCATTCCTACTAAAGTGATTAGCGATAATGATGATATTATACCTAAAACCTGTATTATATCGTATTTGAAATACTTTATTTTAAAGAATTCGGGATAGAAAAATATTGTTATTGACGAGAAAATGAGGATGGATAGAAAAGTTGATATTATTACGGCTAATCCTCCCATCCTTGGTATTGGATCTTTATGAATTTTTCTCTTGTCGGGAATATCTACGATGTTGAACTGCTTGCAAAATTTTATGATTAATGGCGTTATAAGTAAACTAAGAACAAGAGATATACTAAATACCAGTATGTATGCTATCATCAGGTATTAACCTTTTTTTCTATTGATTGAATTTTTTCTAATCTTTTTTGATGTCTTCCCCCTTCAAAATTAGTGTTGATAAATTGTTGAACTATGTCTTTTGCGGTTTCTGGTCCTATTATTCTGCTGCCTAAGCACAATACGTTGGAGTTATTATGTAGTCTTGCGAATTTGGCCATCGTTGAATTTGTGCAAAGCGCAGCTCTTATATTTTCAAATTTGTTTGCTACTATTGACATCCCTATTCCTGTCCCGCATATTAATATGCCAGCACTGTTTGGAGTATTCTGAACTTCTTTACATACTTCAACTGCATAGTCAGGGTAATCACATGAATTTTCTGAATAAGCTCCTTTATCGATTACTTCTATTTCGAAATTGTTTATTATGTAATCGATTATTATTTTTTTTAGTTGAAAGCCTGCGTGATCACTCCCTATGTATATTTTGCTAAACATTTTTTTCTCTCCTTTCTATTTCAATAATCCAATGATGTTTTTTATTTTATCCACTAAGTATTGTGTTCTAATTTTAAAAGTTTCTTTTGTTAAAGCTGATATGTGTGGACTACCTATAAAATTAGGTAGTTCAAAGAATGGATAATCGATTTTAAATTCTTGGTTGAAAGCGGGCTCTTGCCACCAAACATCTAAAGCACACTTGAATTCGGGATTTTCTTTTAAAAAGAAGTAAAGATCTCTTTGATTAATTATTGGTCCTCTACCTACATTTATTAAGATTCCATCTTTTTTCATTAAATTTAATTTATCATATGTTATTAAATTTTCTGTTTGTTCATTTAAAGGAAGACAGATAACTATGATATCAGAGTTTTTCAAAACGTATTCTAAGTTTTCAAGAGTATATATTTCATCAACATTTTTATCATCTATTTTACCTGTGGTGTTTATTCCTAAAACTTTCATATTGAAGCATTTACTAATTCTGGCTACTTCTTTGCCTATTCCTCCTACTCCTAATATTCCTATGGTTTTTCCATTCAGGAAAATGTTATTTGTATTCATTTCGTATATTCCGTTTTTTAGTTTCATATGGTTTGTTAGGATGTTTTTAGCAAAAAACAAAATAAATGCGAATATATGTTCTACCATTATTTTAGCGTATGCTCCACTGTTACCTTGTATTTTTGCTTTGCCAAACCATTCTTTTTTTATATGGTCGGTTCCAGATAATATACATTGAACTAATCTCAGTTTTGTTGATTTTGAAAGGATTTCTAATTCATCTTTTGTCAATTCTTTGTCTGGAAAGAATGTTATAAGGATTTCTGTATTTTTCAATATCTCTATTCTTTCTTCTTTTGTTTTTATTTCATTAAGGAATGATATGTTAGGTAGTTGTTTAAAAATTTCTTTTTCTTCGGGTTTAGTTTTGTAGGTTACGGTGATCATTGGGTTTATCGGGGTGGTGGGATTTGAACCCACGACTTCCACGTCCCGAACATGGCGCTCTTGCCAGGCTGAGCTACACCCCGCCTATTTAACAAACTTAAGCAACTCATTCATTAATACTGTCGATTGAGATGGCCCCACTTTGCTATACACTATTTTACCATCTTTGATAAAAAATAATGTTGGTATGTATTTAACTTCTAAATTATAACTCAATTGTTGTTTTTCTTCTAATAATACTGGGTATTCTATTTTTTTATTTTTTATGAATTCTTTAATTGATTTTTCATCTCCACTACTTGGACTTAGAATACTAAAAAAAGCAACATTGTTTTTTGTTTTGTTATTTTCATTTATACTCTTGTAAAATTTATTTAATTCTGGTATAGCGGTATTACATGCAGGACACCATGTTTCAAAAAATTCTAAAACTAATAATTTATTGGAGTAATCATTTAAGTTAATCGTTTTTCCACTTACTAAATCTTTCATCGGAGGAGCATATTTTATAAAACTACTTACATCTTTGCCTTGATTTGAATAGCAAGATGTCAATATCAATGTTAGAGCGATAAAGACTGTAATTATTACCAATAGATTCCGCATTCTATCACCTCCTCTTTTATTATTCAACTTCCTGTTATTTTTACCTTTAATTAATTTGATGGATCAATTGAAGGAGGTATTTATCTTTTAAAGAAAATAATTTTGAGAAAAGAGTTATTTAAAAAGAAGGGAGTGAATGGAATTGGATTTTAATAAATTTACAAAAAGTGTCCAAGAAGCAATATACAACGCCCAAAAGTATCTGGAAGAATTCAGAAATAACCAACTTGATGTAGAGCATATAATTCTTTCTTTCCTCGATGATGAAAGCAATATAATACATAGGATTTTACATCATTTTGGAATTAATGTCAGTAGTTTTAAACAAAAAATAAAAGAAAATATTGAAAGTAAACCGAAAGTATCTTATGTTTCTAATCAAATTTATATAACTCCAGTTCTTAATGAAGTTTTCCAATTGGCTGATAAACATAGAAAAAATTTGAAAGATGAGTATGTAGCAACTGAGCACATATTACTTGGAATTATAGAGCAAGGCAATAGTTTTACAGCAAGGCTAATGAAAGAATACGGTATAAATATGGAAACTTTTTTGAATGCTTTGAAAGAAATTAGAGGATCACATCGTGTTGATAGTGCTACTGCAGAAGAAAAATACCAGAGCTTGAATAAGTATGGAATAGATTTAACTGAAGAAGCAAGAAAAGGAAAACTTGATCCCGTCATAGGTAGAGAGAAAGAAATACAAAAATGTATTGAGGTTTTATCGAGAAGAACTAAGAATAATCCTGTTTTAATAGGGGATCCAGGCGTTGGAAAAACAGCTATCGTTGAAGGAATAGCACAAAAAATCGCTAATAATGATGTTCCCGAAAATTTAAGAAACAAAAGATTGATTAAGATAGACCTTACAAGGATGTTAGCCGGAGCTAAATATAGGGGCGAGTTCGAAGAAAGATTGAAAGCTGTTATAGATGAAGTTAAAAATTCTGGTAATGTTATAATGTTTATCGATGAGATACATACGGTTGTTGGTGCTGGTGCTGCTGAGGGAGCTATCGATGCATCTAATATCCTAAAACCTGACTTGGCTCGCGGAGAAATACAATTAATCGGAGCTACTACAATCGACGAATACAGAAAATACATAGAAAAAGATGCTGCCCTGGAAAGAAGATTTCAACCTATAATGGTAGATGAACCTACTCCTGAACAAACTGTGGAAATATTAAAAGGGTTAAGACCAAAATACGAAGAATTTCACAAAGTTAAAATAACCGACGATGCTATATACGCTGCAGCTAATCTATCATACAGATATATAACCAACAGATTTTTGCCTGATAAAGCAATAGACCTAATAGATCAAGCTTGTGCAAAAGTTAAAACCCTTCACCACCATATACCACAACACTTGAAAGAAATGGAACAAAAAATAAAAGAATTAAACGAAAAAATTAATTACTTTGTTATGAATTCCATGTATGAAGAAGCAGCTAAAATACAAGTGGAATTAAAAAAGTTAGAAAAACAATATAACGAAGAATATGATAAGTTTAAGAAACAATTCCCATTGAAAAGTGTAGTTGATAAAGATGTGATTGCTCTTGTAGTTTCTGAACTTACATCGATACCTGTTGCATCTTTAACTCAGGATGAAAAAGAGAAATTGATGAATTTAGAAAACATAATGCATCAAAGATTGATAGATCAAGAGGAAGCTATAGTTAGTATTGCCGATGCTATAAGGAGAGCAAGAGCTGGATTAAAAGATCCAAATCGACCAATAGCTGTATTCCTCTTTCTTGGGCCTACGGGTGTAGGTAAAACTGAAACTGCTAAAACCTTAGCCGAAACACTATTTGGCTCCGAAAATATGTTAATAAGATTCGATATGACTGAATACATGGAAAAACACGAAGTGTCTAAACTGATAGGAGCACCCCCTGGCTATGTAGGATACGAAGAAGGAGGACAATTAACAGAAAGTGTTAGAAGAAAACCATTCTCAGTATTACTCTTTGACGAAGTAGAAAAAGCACATCCACAAGTGTTTGACATATTCCTACAAGTTTTTGATGATGGAAGATTAACCGATAGTCACGGAAAAACCGCAGATTTTAGAAATACTATAATCATTATGACATCAAACTTAGGTAGTGAAACAATAAGAGAACTCAGCTCTCAAAAAGCAGATTATGAACAAATAAAAAACGAAGTAATGAAAATATTAGAAAGAAGAATGAGACCTGAATTTATCAATAGGATAGATGAAATAATTGTTTTTAGACCATTAGAAAAAGAACATATTAGAAAAATAGTAGAATTGATGTTGAAAAACCTCAATGCAAAATTAAAAGAGAAAAATATAGTTGTTGATTTGACTGAAAAATTGAAAGATTATTTGATAGAACAGGGTTATTCTTATGTTTATGGAGCAAGACCTTTGAAAAGAGTTTTTGCTAAACTAATCGAAAATAACCTCGCAAAGTTTATTCTTGAAGAGAAAATTAAAGAAAATAGTAGAATTTTACTTGATGTTGAGAATGGACAAATAAAATTGGGAGAAGTTAGTTACAAGGGGGTGTAGATTGTGTTGAAATATATCGACCAATATCCAAATGAAATAAGAAATAAAAGAGTAGTTTTAAGAGTTGATTACAATGTGCCCTTGGATAATGGAAAAGTAAAAGATAATACAAGAATTATTGAAAGCAAGCAAACTTTGGATTATCTATTAAATTTAAATTGCGATGTTGTTTTATTAACTCATTTGGGAAGACCTAAAACGGAAGAAGATAAACAAAAATACACTACAAGGCATGTATTGAATTATCTTAATGAATCTGGGATTTTGGGAAGGAAAGTTGAATTCCTTGACAATTTTGATATCCAATATGAAGGCGGAAAAATTTATCTGTTTGAGAATGTGAGATTTTTTGAAGGGGAAACGAAGAATTCTTTGGAGTTAGCGAAAAAATTTGCATCATTAGGTGATGTTTTTGTTAATGATGCATTTGGTTCTTTACATAGAGTTCATTCTTCTGTAGCAGGAATAAGTAACTTTTTACCAACGTTTTTTGGGTTCCTCGTTAAGAAAGAAGTTGAAAATTTAAGTAAATTCCTAAATCCTACTTCCTTGTTTATCGTTATTCTTGGTGGAGCCAAAATTTCTGATAAACTTGGATTAATTAAAAATATAAAGGCTGATAAGATAATCATAGGTGGAGCGATGGCTTTGACAATTTATAAAGGAATGGGTAAAAATGTAGGAAAATCACTTGTCGAAGATATTGATGTTAGCTATTTTATTAACAATCCTAAGATTATTTTACCTAAATCTTTTGTTGTTGTCGATGAAAACTATCAAAATGAAAGGGTAGTGGATATTGATAATATAGGTGATAGCATTGCAGTTGACGCTTTGGTTGATGATGAAACTGTTCAGTTGATAAAAAATAGTAATATGGTATTTTGGAATGGGCCTATGGGAATATTTGAGAAAGGGTTTAGGAAAGGATCTGAATTGATTTTGAAAGGATTAGAAGAATGTAAAGGATTTAGAGCTATTGGTGGTGGAGATACCGTTAGGTTTATAAATTCAGTTGAGAATAATAAAAAATATATTGATTTCATTTCAACAGGTGGGGGAGCTACATTAGAATTCCTGGAAAAAGGCACACTCGATGCTATTGACTATATTCTCTCTACTGTTAAAAATTAAGAATAATAACAGAAAAGTTAAAATATTTAGTCGGGAAGTGGTTCTTTAAAAAATTTCGAAAGAATTCAAAAAATTAAAAAGTAAAAATAGGAATTGATAAGTAATTGTAAAAAAATTGTAAAAAAGGGACTAAAAAATTTGATTTTATTATTGATATAAATCAATTTTTTTAAACAAATTTTCAAAAAAGACCACATCGACGAACGCTTGGTAATACTTGTTTAGATACTATCGTTTTTGTTAAAAATTTGTTAAATTAAATTTTATTGATTGTTATCAATGATTAGCTATATAAAAAACATTGACAGATTTAAATTTTTTTATATAGAAAATGGGATCGACGAGATATTGATACTATTAGGAAAAAGCATCATTTTTGGGCATTTTTGACCTATTTTTTTACCGATTGGACATCGACAGAAATTTTCCTCAAAAAAAGAAGGATACCCCCTATATTTTGTCTAATATTTTTAATAGAAAGGGTAAATTAGAAAGAACGGATTTTCAGCCTACCTATAAGGGATTGAAACAGAAAATAGTTG
>Ga0209289_100750_pt1 | contig 15087 bp, 14 predicted proteins | sample GXS110809BmetaG_FD_184121 | JGI IMG/M metagenome (GOLD analysis project Ga0209289, IMG submission 184121) | Hot spring microbial communities from Gongxiaoshe hot spring, China to study Microbial Dark Matter (Phase II) - GXS 110809B (SPAdes)... ...
TCGCCAGCTGGCTGACCGTTTAATCCGCGAAGGTGCACCTGCCCTCGAGACGCTGGTGCGCGAGGAACTGGCCATCGATCCGGAGGAACTTGGGGGCTCAGCATGGGAGGCCGCTATCGCCTCCTTCGCGCTGTTTTCGGTCGGCGCAATTGTGCCGGTGCTTCCGTATCTTGTGATGGGAGGGCTTCAGGCTGCTGCCTTGAGCGTGGGATTGAGTGCGATCGCCCTGTTCGCACTGGGCGCAGGCATCACCGTCATCACTGGTCGGAGCGCGCTCCGCTCAGGACTGCGACAGGTGCTCATTGGACTCACAGCGGCAGCAATCACGTTTGGTGTCGGCCGACTCTTTGGCGTGGCACTTGGCGGCTGATTCTGGGGGAGCTCCCTCCCAGAATCGGCCAAGGAGCATCAGCACTACCAAGAACCAGCCCGTAACTTCAGGCAGGGGGGATATTTTGGTTTCGGCGGAAAAGATTATCGGGATCGTATCGCTTCTTCAGTGCGGTTAGCCGTGCGTAGTTCATGCCATAGGCAGCACGAACTCTCGCTGATCCTTCCTCCTCGAGTTCATTGACATACACTGCTTGTGGAAGCGCAGGTAAGCTGCTCCATGTCCGTTCGATCCAGTTGCGATTTGCCTCATCTGTTCCTGGATCCCGCCAGATCGCGAGGGCAGTCAAAGACCATGGAAAGGAGCGATGCGCAAATGCGGTTTCCTCTGGTGCTACATGTGCAACGGCGCCACCCAGCCTGACAAAGAGAACAAGGCTCCCCGGTGATGGTGCCTCCTCATAATGAGCGGCCAGCGGCCCAACGACCTCTGGAGTTCGATTCATAAGGAAGTTACTCCTACCATAGTAGCGGAGTCCTACCGCAGCGACCTCATCGAGCATACGCTGCAGCGCGGTATAGGGTGTAGTGACGATCTCTTCGAAGACTGCTGGCCCGATATGGCGAAACGGCTCGAGTCGTTGCACTGCATCGTCCGGCGGGTCTATGGCCACGACTGTCAATGCAGCGAGTGGCATGCCCTCCGGTGTTCTCACAAAAGCAAAGGTGGCAGACACTGAATCGGGAGCGGCGGCAAGTAGTGCCTCGCCTGCTTGGAACACATTGGCTGCTTCGTGAATTGGAAAGGCTATTTGGAGCACGGTAACCTGAGGCTCCAGCGGGTTCAGCGCGTAGTCGAACGCGGTAACCACGCCAAAGTTCCCGCCGCCGCCCCGGATTGCCCAAAAGAGGTCGGCATCCGCATCTAGTGCAGCGCGGCGAAGCTGGCCGTCAGCTGTCACAACATCTGCGCCCTGGAGGTGATCGATGGTGAGGCCAAACGCTCGTGCCAGCCAGCCTATACCACCGCCAAGTGTGAGGCCAGCAATGCCGGTGTGTGAGATCTGACCACCGGTAAGGACCAGTCCGTGCTGCTGAGTGGCTGCATCGAGGTCACCCCAACGGAGACCGGACTCGGCCCGTGCTGTCCTCATGACCGCGTCCACGTAGACCTGGCGCATTGGTGAGAGATCCAAGACAATGCCATCGTCACACGTGGAGTAGCCAGGGAAGCTGTGTCCACCACCTCGCACTGCAAGGATCGCCTGGTGCTCATGAGCAAAGGTGACGACACGCTGCACATCCTCGGTGCTTGTACAGCACGCGATCAGCGCAGGGTAACGGTCGATCATGCCATTCCAGACGCGGCGAGCCTCCTCATAGCCGCTCGAGTTCCGATCCAAAAGTGAACCGCTTAACGATGCACGGAGACGATTGACTTGGTCGGGCGGAAGGTCACGCTGTTTTCCGTCCGGCGTGCGGACGGTTATTGTCTGTTTCACATTGTCCCCCTTTTCGCGAATCATCGACTCGCCTACGGCATCAGGTCCATTACCCTTGCCTTTGGCAACAGTACTCACAGCAGGGGGCAATGTGATAACCCAGCACTCACCAACGGATGGCTAGAGAAGGCTCGAAACATGCTCACTCACGGAGGGGGACATACAGACGGGGCCGCTCCTCGTAGGTCTCCATATCGAGAGTCTGCACAATGTACGTGGCATGAGGCGAGGTTGAAGCAGCTGCAACGTTGCCATTGCGATCCATAGCGACAATATTCATGACTGTCTCGGCCTCAGCATATGGATCTTCAAGGTGTCGGAGATCCAGCATGGCTTGTCGAAGTGCATCCTCAAGGGGCAGTCCGAAGCGGAGGTACATCACGACGCTATGAGCTGTCGCACAGCGGATTGCCATTTCGCCACGGCCGGTACAGGCAGCGGCACCGTAGCGGTTGTCGGCATAGTTCCCTGCCCCGATGATCGGGGAGTCACCGAGCCGCCCAGGCCACTTGAACCCCCAGCCGCTTGTAGAGACCGCACAGGCGATATTCCCATCAAGATCCCGCACAATGACATTGGTTGTACCGAACAGGTCCCGGTGGAGGAGCTCCGTCCAGCGACGGACGACCGACATGTAGAGCTGGTATCGATCCTCGTACACGTTCTGTTCCGGGGCACGTTCGCCGTGGATGACGGCCTGCCAGACTGCCTCGGCCTCGGGGGTGAGCAGATTGGCCACTTCAAACCCATGGGTGCGAGCGAAGAGTTCGGCACCATCCCCGACCAAAAGGACGTGCGGCGTGCACTCCATGACACGCCGTGCGATCTCGATCGGATGCGGATAGTGCTTGACTGCGCCGACGGCGCCGGCGGCCAATGTTCGTCCGTCCATGATGCTGGCATCCAGCTCAACTTCACCGAGCAGATTTGGAATGCCACCGGTTCCTACACCCTGATCACGAACATCATCCTCAACCGCTTTCACCGCGGCGATTGCGGCATCGACAGCAGAACCACCAGCACGAAGGATCCGGATCGCGGCCGGAAACCCAACTGCGGCGTTGCGGCTTCCGACGACGATCCCGCGAACATCCTGAGAGCTCATGCAGTGTAGCCTCCCTCCTCAGGCAGGATTGCTTCCATGGCGGTTATCGGGCAGAGCGAACTGCCTGCTCGAAGTCCTGGCGCCACCAACGGAGAAAGAGCATACCGTCGTCTGCCCCGCTTATGGCCTCAGCCGGGATTTCCATCTCATGCGGAGGAAGGCCATGTCGGGCCGTAACATGGACGACCTGACCGTCTGGCAGCGACGCACAGAGCTCCTGGAGGTGGCCGACCCGCTCCCCCTCGGCGGTCACAATGGCCGCACCACGATGCAACACCGCATTCGCCTGGTCGATCGCTCGCACCAGTTCGCCGAGTTCAATCACTTCTGTCGACGGCGGCGATTCCTGCAGAGAAGCTGGTGGTAACCAACCGGGAATGAAGAAGGGAGTTGCTCGTTCACCGGTCAGTTGCCACACCAATTCGCCAGTGAAGAGTTCGCGGTAGAACTCTGGCAGTGTCTCCAGATCAGCACGCGAGCGACGGACAATAAGCCGCTCTTCATGCTCCGCTGTCTTGACGACCTGAAGTTCTCCCAGTGGAGCAACAAGACTGTGTCGAAGGATCAATGCTCGCCGAATGACCACGGCATTGACGCGGTGCGACGTCGGATCCAGTAGCATCCACTCGACCGTTCCTGCCTCATGACCATCGTTCGTCCATAACCGGTCGCCGAGACAGACGCGCATCGTCATTCCCCCCTTGTTCGCCACCCGCTCCGGCCGCCTGCAGGGCCAGTCTAGCGGAGATTGAGCGATCCGGGGAGACGCCCCGCTGCGCGAGGAGGGCAGCGAGAACCGTTGTAACGGCGAAGAGGGCGAGACTCAGCGCATTTCCGAGTCCACCGAGTCGACGAAGCTCCCAATGAGCGAGCAGATCGCCTGCGAGCCGTACCGTGAGCGAGAGGCCGAGAGCAAGCGGGGCCCCATAGGCGAACCAGCGGAACGCCAGACGCAGACCCGCGACGGCAGGGAGGATGATTGGTGCGTGGGCGAAAACCTGCGAGAAGACGAAGCCGAGCAAGACCGCATGGATCTCGGCATCGTAGAGGAAGCCGCTTTGCTGGTGCCCGTAAGCGAGCGCGAGCAAACCTCCGACGGCGAGCCAGGCATACCCGTGCAGGAGACAGACAGCGCTGTAGCAAAGAACTCCATGTTGGCGCAGTCCACGCCGTGCGACATCGCAACGCAGGAGCCAGGCAGCGAGAAGCAGAAGCGCGAACCCACGAAGTCGAGCCCCAACTTCTGGGAACGCAAGTTCAATGCCAGTCGCAACCAGCAACAGCGTTATCGCCGTAAAGAACCAGATGCGGGTGGGGCGATCGGGTCGAAGGGCACGTGCCAGTTCGAGTCGTTCGCCGGTGATGATGAGAACAAAGCCAGTGATCCACCACGGGACTATGGTTGGTAAGGAGAATCCCATGATCCAAAGCAAGCCACTGGCGAGCCAGGCGAGTGCGCCAGCGAACATTACGGTGTGATGCGCCGTGCGCGCCACCCACAGGAGATAGCCGAAAGTAGCCGCAAAGCCCAGGTAGGCAAGCAAGAGCAGACTATCGACGGCCAGTGGCGGCGCAGCGAGCACGAGACCAACCGTACTTGCGAGAGCCGCCACTGGCCCAAGGAGCATGAAGCGTCGGCCCACCGCGACGGCCCGCTCTAAGCCGATCAGCGTGACAAAAAAGCCGACCACCAACCAAGAGCGGGCCATGTTCGACGGTGAGCCGCGCGCGGTGCGGAAGGGGGATATTCCATCCCATGCGAGTAAGACCGGTGAGCACACCAAGTGCTGCGAGCAGCGCGCCGACAGCGAGGGCGAGTCGTGGAACCCACTGCGGAAGGCGCTGCGACGTGCCCGCGATCATGGCTCACCTCCTGATGCGAGGCCTAGGCGACCTTGCCGATGCGGACCCGCCAGACCTCAGGACCGCGTTCCACATAGTCCCAGCTGAAGGTACCAGCGCGTTCGGCCTGGAACTGGTAATACAGAGGCTTTGGATCGTGGTCGTTGACCAAGAGAAAGGCTTCACCAGGAGCAAGAGACTCAAAGGTTTGGAAGATCAGGGGATGACGCTGTGGGGGGTGGAACTGTGCGAACATCGAGTACACGTTCCTGGGTAAGCCGGTCGTAAAGCGGCAAGTACGCCTGTTCTTCCTTTTCGAGATGCAGACGGACGATCGCTGCAAGTTCGTGAGCCCGACGTACAAATTGCCGGGCATACTGTGCACGCTCGTCCATAGGGCCAGACGCGAGTGTCGCAGTAAGCCGAGCGAGTTCTTCGGTGTACCACGCAATTGCCTCGTGGTCGAGGCGCATGGTCCGGGTCGCTTCCCCGGGCGGGATGAGGGACTCGATCCGGTCATAGAGCTCCTGTTCCTCTTCCTGGGCATGCGGCAGCAGTTCCTCACGAAGGAAGCGCACCAGGCCTTCAGGATCAGGTACCGTGTCGTCTTCAGGCACGAGCGCAACGAGATGCTCGTAGAGTGCCCGATGATGCTGCCGAATCTCCTCAGCGGTCAGGCTCATAGATTCCTCCTATTCCTCAAAACCGACAGCCGTTCGCGATGCACTTTCTGGCCACTGAACGGTGAGCGGACCGACTGGGCTCCCATCGGGCGTGATGGCAATGTCGGCCAGAGTGGTACCGTCGAGGAACCGAGAGATTGCCTCAACTGCCGCGAGCCAACGCTGATGAGCCAGACAGGGCCGATCTGCCGGGCAACTCCCAGTACCGAGGAGACAGTAGCTCAGAAAGTGAGGCTCCTCGAACAGCGAGACGACCTCCAGTAGGGAAATTGTTTCGGGCCGACGAGCAAGGCGGAAGCCACCCTGACGGCCACGCTGGGACCGGAGAAGACGCGCCCGCGCCATGGTGTGGAGGATCTTTGTAAGGTAGTTGGCGGGAATACCGGTTTCGAGGGCGAGATCCTGTGCCCGTACCCAGCGATCCGGACGCTGAGCGAGGGCGATGGCAGCGGTCAAGGCATAGCGGCTCGTCTGCGAGAGCATACCCCGCGTCCTTTCTGGTCGGATTATCTCATATCCTCATGAAGAAAACAAGAGTGTGCTGGTTGCTGTCGCTGCCGAACTGTCCACAAAGACTGACTCGCGACCGTGCAGCGAGCCCCGCAAACGTGCCGGTTGGCTGCATGGCGATTGTCTGATCGCCAGGTGATGTCCAGTCCCTTCTTCCTGAAGGTCGGTCTAAGAAGTGAGCATTGGGTGCCAGCATGGCAGAGACAGGGCGGATGCGAGGGCAAGAGGCTGCTCAAGGGCAGTGTACTCGTCAGACCATGACCATTCGGCGATACTCATGGTATCGAAGCAAGCATAAGGCGGGGGGATCAATGGGACCATCTCAACGCCAAAGGAGCGCGTGGCTCTACGAGGCAGCGATGGGAGCACTCGCCGTCCTTGCCGTCTGGCTCCTCACGTTGCCGCCGTCACCCGAAGGAGAGCTGGTGAGCTATGGAATCTGGATCATCTTCGTTGCAGACTACGCGGTTCGGTTGACGCGAGCATCCGATCGCCGTCGCTTCATCCGCGAACATGTGATCGAGCTGGTCGCCATTCTCCCGTGGGATATTTTCCGGGCAGCACGCGTGCTCCGCCTTGTCCGGCTTCTGCGCGTTCTCCGTGCTGGCGTCTGGTTCTGGCGAGCCAGCCGTGAACTCCAGGCCGTGGCACGTCAGAATGGGCTTGGCTATGTGCTTGCGGTCGCGAGTGGTATCGTACTCCTTGGAAGTGCGATCTTCCGTTTTGTTGAGCCAGGTGTAGGCAGTTACGGTGAGGCACTCTGGTGGGCAGTGGTCACCGTGACGACCGTCGGATACGGTGACATCGCGCCGCAGACAGTTGCCGGGCGCATGGTCGCAGCCGTCCTGATGCTCGTGGGGATCGGCATCATTGGGATGGTGACGAGTAGCTTGGCCACCTACTTTCTTGGTGGGCGAACCCGTGCTCAGCATCCGACTGTCGAGCATGTTCGCGAGCGCCTGGCGGTGTGGGACGAACTGGACACCACCGAGCGACAACACCTGGCCGTCATGCTTTGGATCTTGGCCAACGAGGGGAACAAACTTGGCGCAACTCGCGTAGTCTCACCGGAAGTCGTGCGAGAGCGTACCAACGCGGCTCGAGAGCGGGAGCATTGCTCGTCCGAGCGGACGCACCTCCTCAGCGACCAGACTGGCCAGTGATCCCTCGCGCTCAACTCGTCCGTCGATCACCAGTACCGGTTGGCGGCGCAGGAGCGCTCGGTACTGCTCGCGTACCGGCGGCGGGACGATCACGTTGATAAGTCCAGTCTCATCCTCGAGGGTCAGGAAAAGGACACCGCGCGCTGTTGGTGGCGCCTGCCGGCACACGACGAGTCCAGCGACACGAGCCGTTGTACCGTGTGGCAATGTCCGCAGCCGTACAACTGGAACGACACGCAGAAGCTGCCGCTGGCGTGCGTAGAGCTCCATCAGGTGACGATCGAGGCAAAAGCCGAGAATAGCATAGTCGAGAAACGTCTGCTCGACGGCATCCGGTTCGACGAACGAGACTGACGGTTCGAGTGCCGTCAGAAGACACGGCTGTGTCGTCTGCTCCGCTACCACGGCGAGCAGCTCCCACAGGAGCTCGCGACGGCCTCGTCCAGGGGCGAGCGACGCAAAAGCACCGACGAGAACCAGGGCCTCGACCTGCTCTGCAGTGAGCGCAGCCCGCCGGACGACGTCAGCTGGGTCCCGGAACGGCTGTCTCGCCCGCTCCGAGACAATGCGTTCCGCTGTGGTTCGCCCAATGGCACGGATGCTAGCAAGACCGAGCCGTACCGGGCCGTGCACTGGATCACCGGCAAGCGTTGCTCGCACTTCGCTCCGTACGACGTCCGGTGGCAGAACGCGGATACCGCGACGCAGTGCATCCCAGACGAGTACTTCCGGCGCGTAGAAGCCCATCGGCTGGTTGTTCAAGAGAGCGCAGAGAAGAGCAGCCGGGTAATGTGCGCGGAGCCACAGCGTTTCGTAGGCTGTGCGAGCCAGCGCTGCAGCATGGCTTTTGCAGAAGCCAAACTCGGCAAATGCCGCCATCTGAGCGAAGATGCGCTCGGCAACCGACCGCGGAACCCCGTTGCGTTCGGCTCCAGCGAGGAAGTCACCGCGTAACGCCTCCATCGCTGCACGTGAGCGCTTGCTCCCCATCGCACGCCGGAAGGCGTCAGCCTGACCAGCTGTCATCCCGGCGATGACCATGGCAACTTCCAAGACTTGCTCCTGGTAGAGGATGACACCGAGCGTCTCGCGCAGGATTGGCTCGAGTTTAGGATGGAGATACCGGACCGGCTCAAGCCCTTGGCGGCGGCGAATATAGGGATGCACCATGCCACCCTGGATTGGGCCGGGCCGAATGATCGCCACCTGGGCGATCAGATCCTCGAATCGTTCGGGGCGTGTGCGCGGCAAGCTCTGCTGTTGTGCGCGACTCTCGACCTGATACGTCCCGATTGTGTCTGCCTCTTGCAACAGCCGGTAGACAGCTGGATCGTCGAGCGGTAGCTGTTCCAGATCGATCTGGATGCCGCTCACCCGCTCAATCAGTTCAACCGCCTCGTGAACAACCGAGATGGCACGCACGCAGAGCAGATCGGTTTTGATCAGTCCCGCCTCCTCAATATCCCGTTTGTCCCAACCAAGGACAATCCGTCCCGGCATCCGCGAGGGCTCGACGGTGGTCAGCTCCACAACCGGTCGGCCGGTGATGACCATGCCACCGACATGGACAGAAAGATGACGCGGAATGTCTTCCAACGCTGGGGCCAGACGCACGAGCCACTTGAGCCGGCGTTGTTCTTCCTCATTGAGACGTGGCATGAGCGTGCGCGCAACTGCTGCGAGCGGCTCGCCGAGGCGTCCCTGGCTCTTGGCGAGCTCGTCGACCAGCTCTGGTGGCAATGCAAGAACGCGCCCGAGGTCACGAATTGCGCTACGGGCCTGGAATGTGACATAATTGCAAACCATGGCAGCATGCTCGACGCCATAGGTGGCATAGACGTAGGCAATGGCTCGCTCGCGGTCTTCGAGACCAAAGTCGATATCGATGTCCGGCATTGAGGGTCGCTCTTCGTTGAGGAAGCGCTCGAAGAGCAGGCGATGGGCAAGCGGATCGACCTGCGTAATCCCCAAGCAGTAGGCGACGAGCGAGTCAGCTGCTGAGCCACGCCCGCGTCCGCGGAAGCGATTGGCGAGATCGGCGCAGATCAAGAAGAACTCAGCGACGCCGAGCCGCTCAATGACGCCAAGTTCGTGTTCAAGCTGCCGCACGACCGGCTCGGAGAGCGTGCCGTAGCGGCGTTGTGCTCCCTCGTAGGCCTGACGACGTAAGACCTGCATCGGTGTCTCGCCAGGCGGAACGAGATGGGGGAGTGGTGGGAAGCGGACCTGACGGAAATCGAGCGAGACCTGGCAGCGCTCAGCGAGGCGCACCGTGTTGACCAGAGCCTCCGGCAGGTGGTGAAACCGGCGAGCCATCGTCGCTGGTGCGACGAGTCGATAGGCCGACGAGGTCTTGCGGGTTGGGTGTGGGGTATCGACGGTAATACCCTCCCGAATGCAGACAAGCACGTCTTGCAGACGCCAGCTCTGCTCATCGAGATAGTGGACATTGCCGGTCACGACGACTGAGAGACCGGTGGCTTCGGCCAGATTGACCAGCTCGCTCACCCGCTGGCGATCGCCACGCTCACCGTGGTCCTCGAGCTCCACAAAGCAGCGCTCTGGGCCAAAGAGGCGGGCCAGACGGGTAGTCCAGGCCCAGGCTGCGGCTCGTCCGTCACGGGCAAGCGCGCGCGCAATCGGCCCTTCTCGGCAGCCAGTGAGGATGATGAGTCCATCGTGCCACTCTGCAAGCCACTCCCAGGGGAGTGCAACCGCGCGTCGTCCCGGTGAACCTTCGAGAGCGAGCTGCGTGCCGGTCGATTCAGGGCCATCAGGGGTCGACCATCCAAGGCGAGCCGCCGAGAGGAGGCGCGCCAGCGTCGCGTAACCGCGGTCATTCTCAGCCAGGAGTGTGAGATGACTCCCGTCCTCCATGGTCACCTCAGCCCCAACAACAGGATGAATCCCTGCACGCTCTGCAGCACGGACAAAGCGAACGACACCGTGCAGCGCATCGTGGTCGGTGAGTGCGAGATGCTGGTAGCCCAGCGCGGCAGCTCGCTCGATGAGCTGCTCGGGTTGGCACGGCGCATCGAGGAGTGAGAAACAGGAGTGTGCGTGGAGTTCGGCGTACGGTGCAGTCATGGCCTCCCTTCTCCTCAGTCAAGGCGGCTGACCAGTCGCCACTGGTTGTCGCGTGCATCCCAGCTCAGGAGGAGTCGCTGACCGTCTGCAAGCTCCACCCATCCTGTTCGGCGATGCTGTCTCTCTGGCCACCAGAGATCGATCCGTTCCCAGGGACCACTCCGCACGACACGCAGGCGTTGCCCAGCAACGTCCAGCCACCAGTTTTGTGCGCGCCGAATCAACCGCACTGGCTCGCCACGAGCAGGATGCGCCTCCTCGTTCGCAAGCCCCTCCAGACGCCAGCGCTGTTCGGGGAGCGGGGCAACTGGGCAATGCTCAACGACCCGCACGACGTGTCCCGGCACCAGGCGCTGGGCGAGGGTGAAGACCCGCTCACGCTCCTTGCGCCGACTCGGAGCCTCGACAAGCAAACCCGGCTGGTGCGCTGTGACAGTGCCATGCGCGTCGATGACGAGTCGGAGCAGCGTCACGGCCCCGGGAAGCACGCAGCGTAGGGCAAGGGCACGAGCACTCTCGGCGAGTTCCTCTGCTGTCCGCAGCGGATATGGGAAATGTCGACGACACGACGTACTCCGCCCATCCTCGGCGACAAGTTCGAGTTGCAGGCGCCAGGCGACGTGACCGAGCCGATTGAGCGCCTCCATTGCCTGCGCTGCTAATGCATGGAGCGTGAGTGCGAGCGCATCACTCGTCACAGCTGGCGGCTCGAGCGTCCGCTCAAAGCGGAGCGGCTCGACTGGCACTTGGCCACGGAACGGTATCGGGTCGTCACCCCGTGCAATCCGATGGGCAGTGAGCGCTTCTGTACCAAAGCGTCGTTGAATACTTCCTGGTGGCAAGTCAGCGAACTGACCAATTGTCGAAACACCGAGCGCACGGAGTCGCGCCAACACCTGGCGCGGGAGCGGCAGCCACTCGAGTGGAAGCGGGCGAAGGAAAGCGCGTGCTTCGCCGATCGGGACAACCGTGACCTCTCCCGTCGCCGCGAGCCGTGCTGCGACGCGCGCAATCCACGGCGTCGCTGCGATGCCAAGTCGGCCAGCCCCACCAGCTGCCGCGAGTGCAGCAAGCACTGCTTGGCCATAACGCTGCTCGTCACCGTAGAGGAGTCGGACACCACTTGCCTCGAACCAAACACCGGTTCGCTCCTCGTCCAACTGGACAGCCGGAGTAAGTGGAGTGAGCACCTCAGCAAGCGAGACGCTTGGTAAGCGGTCGAGCCAGAGATAGCCAACGCGCACGGAGCTCCTCCTCAAGTTGTGACCAAAGCGCAGGATCACTGGTGAGTCGTGCCGCTGCTGCCTCGCGGCTCCGGCCGAGCACGGTATTCGCGAAGGTCAAGCCGAGCGGGTGCTGGACGATGATCCCCCCGACGAGCGCAAGATCGATCCGCTCAAGAGCAAGGCGGACTCCCTCGCGCTCGCTGAACTCGACCGGGACGGGCGGCTCGCACAACGGCCAACGATGACTCCGCTCCACATGGATGCGGACGCGGAGCCCGCTGGGCAGCATGGTCGAACCGAAGGGATTCGGCGGCACGAGTTGGGCGAGTGGCTCGAGACGCAGGCGGAGTTGGGCTGCCGCAAGCCCGGGTCCGCTCGCCCGGTCGCGGACCACGACGAGCGCGGTTGGCCGACCGCGGAGGAGCGGGCGAAGCTGCCGAAGTCCACGCTCAAGTGCTGAGCGAGTTGCCCAGTGTGGAGGAAGATCGAGCACCACAAGATCAAGCGCATCAGCAAGGAGCAGGAGGCGAGCAAGTTCCAAGGCCTCAGTCAGTGTCCGCGGCAAGGCGAGGAGAAGGTCGCGCAGGTCAACACCCCAGCGATGGAGACGATCGAAGTCGGCACCATGCGCAGCGTCGAGATATGCTGCCCAGCCACCGATCCGCTGTGTCGTCCGCACAAGCCAGCTCGCGAGTGTCCGCTTCCCGGAATAGGGTGGGCCAACAAGTTCGGTGAGTCGCCCGCGAGGGATTCCGCCACCAAGTGCGAGGTCGAGCCCTAAGAGCTCGGTCGGCAGAGCACGCGGATTCCGGACGCACTGTGTGGGGACACACTCAGTGCACGCTGCGTGTGAGGAAGAAGGCTGTGTCCAGTCAAGCAGGACATGCGGCCCAAACCGTTCAACGAGCAGCCGGCGGAGGGAGGCGATCCGCTCGCGGCGAGGATCAACTGCGGATAGCGTGGCGGCTGTGCCCTCACTGGTCGATATCCCTGGTGCAAGTGGGGTGCTCTCTGCCCGAGTGTTCGCTCGCAACGGAATCGTCTGAACTCCTGGCACGTGTCCTCCTTTCCGTGCCCCACCGTGCCTCGCACATTCGTTCGGATTCATCGTAATAGAACACCTGTTCGCAGTCAAGAGTTGCCCTAGAGGCACAAGAGAAGCACGTGCTTGTCTCTTGCCGAGCAGCCGGTAGGTCCTTCAAGGGGGACGGCACAACGCTTGCACGGGGGTGTGGTTCAACCAGGCTGCTCACTGTGCCCTAAACCGGGGCAACTCCCATTGTCAGGCACAATGCTGTCGCCTCGTGTCAACTCTCGAACAGATCGAGCAATCCTTCGCTGGCCAGTTGGCGTCGCACGGGAGCTCGGGCCTCCACGCCCGGCTTTGGGAGCGCTCGGGAGGTCAGGCGGTTCCACGGGCGGAGCTACCGCTCTACCGGTGCAGCTCGCTCGGCGTCGAGTTCGCAGCGTGAGCCAGGGCCACGGGAAGGCTGCGGCGAGCGCAGCCTGCACTCCCGCACTGAGGGGATCATCCATTCACTGCCATGGGCCGTGCCACAGGCTCTCGCCGACCAGCACGAACTCGACCAGGCACGGGGTCGCGCGAAGGAGCCGGCTATACGAGCGGCTGGACTTGCCCCGGTTCAGCCGGCGGCCGATGAGCGCCTCACCCCGAACGGGAGAAGCACGCTGAGCATCCAGATCAGCCAGCGTGTCGGTGATCGTTCCCGACGGCATAACAATCCGCTCCCTTTCCGGCTTCACCCCTCTGCGGTCGCTCGCGCATCTTGCGTCAACCCTGGACAGGCACACGTTCCTCACGCTGCATGACCCATAGATCCCTCGGTTCGGAAAGACGACGAGTGCTTGTACACTCAAACCTGTCCCTGCGTCCTGACCAGCATGCCAAGCCCAAGACGGCACGCTGCCTTCATGCCCGTTGTGATTTCCTCCTGGCCTTCTGTTCGCTCTAGCCGGCGGATCGCCTGACCACCCACCAGGCACCAGCGATCGAGCCTCCTGCCCAGACGAGTGCAACCAGGCTGCGCAGCCCAATCGGGCTCCCCGCCAATTCGGCATCCCAGATCGGCCCTTGGCGGATTCCCAGCCAGAGGGCTGCCATGAAGAGCCAAGCGACGAAGAGTTCGTAGACCCAGTCGAGCAGGCGAAAATGACGAAAGCGTCGTACAATCCTGAATGTGCTGACTGCGATCCCGAGGGCAACACCGCCAAAGTAGGCGATCGCAGAGAAGAGCAGATACCACTCGTTCCACTGCATCCTCATCACTCCTCACCCGACGCCAAGCATCTCGCTTATGGTCCCCACGGAGGTTCCCGCCAGCAGCAATGGTGCCGCCAGGCGCACGAGCATGCCAAGCAATGTCTAGTGATCGTCACCCGAGATGAGACGTTGTCAAAATCACGAATAGTGGATTCTTTGCGGCAATCGTTGGTACTCAACGACGTCCAGCTTGTCCTCGCTGCCTACACCTCGAAGAGATATCGCTTTATCCAGCCATGTCGACGGTGGATCCGTTGTTGCTGGCACGGTGGGCTCGATGGCGCACTCCTCGCTTCATCCAGTACCAGAGAAAGGCGCCGTGAATATTGTCTATGAGGAGTGTCAGGTAGGGATCATCCATGGACGGTTGGGGGCCAGTGCGTAGCGTGTAGAGATGGTGACCGAGGCCGAGAATGCTTCCGAAGCCCCCGATGAGGCGCCAGTGCCAGCGACCCGGACCGGTCTGGTCAGAGCGCCGCCCGAGGAAGAGCCCAGTTGCCAGAATCGGGATGACGCAGAGCAGCATGACCAGCCAGAGGATCCAATGAATGGTTGCCCCGTGCAGAACGATCCCTTCACCTCTGGACGGCTCAGGGCAAGGACGCGAGCACTCACTCATGTTCCTGACTCGGCGCAACACGGAGTACAGGACCATCCACCAGGGCACGAGATGGAGAGACACCAAGGGCATCGAGTCAGGATGCATGAAGCGGAGAGCCACGAGAGGCCTGCACCACAGACAAAGAAGCAGGTCCAACCAGTACGTCGCCGCGGTCCCGGCCACTCGCGCCTCAGCTCCGCCGCTCACCATGGCTCTCTTTGCACCTCGATAGGCTGAACGTCGCAGCACTCGCGTTGGTGGCTGGTGTCTTCCGGCAACTCGCGCATGCAGCAGTCAACGATCTGCTCACCGCCATGCTCGCGCTCAGTGCGTGACTTGCACTCGTCCGCTTCGGAGTACACCCAGCCTGGCGACTCCTCGTTGGCGGCTCGCTCGACTTTCACTGGCACAGGCTCTTCGGATAGAGAGTGGACGCCTGGCTGTCTCACCTGGCGATACCAAGACAGGCAGCGAGAGCTGCTTGTCCAAGGCTGATGCCACCATCATTCGGTGGTACGGCGCGGTTGATCCACAAGTCAAGCCGGTGAGGCCGCAGGAGCTGCGCAACCCGTTCAAGCAGGAGGGCATTTTGGAAGACACCACCAGAGACAACCACCCGTTGCGCACGGTATGCCGCACAGTACTCCACAACAACCGTCACGACCGCTGCTGCGACTGCCTCATGAAATGCCCGCGCAATCTCGGTGATATCCCGTCCTCGACAGCGATCCTCAACAATTGCAGCCAGGAGTGGGCG
>Ga0209289_100755_pt1 | contig 14995 bp, 13 predicted proteins | sample GXS110809BmetaG_FD_184121 | JGI IMG/M metagenome (GOLD analysis project Ga0209289, IMG submission 184121) | Hot spring microbial communities from Gongxiaoshe hot spring, China to study Microbial Dark Matter (Phase II) - GXS 110809B (SPAdes)... ...
CTCATCAAAACTGCCATCAGGCTCGTTCTCTTCCTTATTAGTACTCGTACTCTCGTATTTCCTAGAGGATAGCTCTGGCACAACGTGAGCAAGGAGCCCTTGGCCGTCCGAAACAACCTCTTTTATCCCCTCTCCTTTGACCTCCTCTGGGTTGTCCCGATATATGACACGACTAAAGACCTTGCCACGAACGGCAAGCCTGTCCTTGCCTTTCATTCTGGAAAGGGAATCAAGAACCGTTACCACCGCCCTTTTTAGGTGTCCCATTTTTGTTCCTTCTTTTACATCCCCTATCGCCTCCAGCACCATCTGGAGGCCCTGAACAAAGTGGTCAAAGAGGTAGACCTCGTACCAGAGGTAATGTATGTTGCCCTCTTCACCTCTTTTTCTAAGACCCTCAAAAAACTCTATTTCTAAATCACTCTTTATCTCTCCTTTAGCCGGGAACTTCTCTACTATGAGGTCGAGAAAGTCTGTTGAAGGCATGCTCTCATTATAAACATTAAGGGCAAAACCCAGCTTGCTCGGGAAGGGAAGCTGGTGGCCCGCCTAGCGATCAAGTTAGCCATAGAAACTATAACATCAGAAAACTGTAGTGAGAAACTGCTTTCAGAAGCACTATTTAGCCACGAGGTAGTGAAAAGAGAGTCCGATGCTAAAATGTTGGTCAGGATAGAAGGAGGGGTAGTACACAAAGAGGAAGTTTTAAAAACTGACCTACTGGCAACTGAGTTGCGTTACTATATTGAAACCGGGAAGTAGGTGTAGATAATAGGCAGGTGTTGGTATGGGAAACAGCCCTCAGCAATCGTGTCCATCAAAGAACGTGTTAGCCAGCACAACACTAGAAAATGTAGGAGGAAGTAACTATCTTATACCAAACATATGCAATATTCTTTGCTCAGTGTTGCCCTTTACCAACCTTTTTCCAGATAACATCACGTAGGTTTTGAAAACCGCCTTGAGGCCGTAGGAGTCTTGGTACAAATAGAATGCGTTATTCCCGATAGCACCTTTCCCAACTGGAAGTATACATTATAGTACCCAAACTCCCCACGAATGCGAGCTTCTTCCAAAAGGGGAAGCCTGGGGAGCCCCAGATCAGGACAAAAGTTTCGTGCTTGTCCAATAGTCCCTGGTTCCCTGGATGGCTAGCGTGATAAAGTCGCCCAAAAACCTAGGTTTCATGCGGCGCTTAGAAGAATAATCATCTTTTTGTAGATGTATGGTTTCCGAAGAGGATAAAATACCAAATAGCCCAAACTCGCCCAGTTTAAGCCTTCTCAATACTCCACTAGCTAAAACGCCATCTTCTAATGAACTTATTAACTCAACCAGGTAGTCTTCCGATATTCTACTATCCCTTGTGTCCAGATGAAAGAAATAGGTGCCTTTCCTCAAACGACCATACTTGCCAAGTTCACCACCGGTTTCCAAGAAAAGTTCTTCCAAGTCATAGTCAACAGAAAACGCGGAAAGAACCACCTTTGAAACATATTCATCTCCTGCTTCGCTTTTCAGCATTTGAGCGATGTACGAAAAAATGCTCTTCGTGTCAACTACTTGCGAAACATTAAAAAAGCTTTTACCTTCCCCTTTCTTGCTATTCACTTCCACTCTCAGGAAAAAGGGAATACTAAGCTTCCCTAGTTTATTGGCATCTATTATTTTGACTCCAGGCGGGATGTTGACACCGGGCAACTTGTTGATGTCTATCTTCCCTTGCTCCATACGGTTCATTATACTTCTTTGGAGCTAAACCCCTATGGAAAAGGAAACTCTTCTAACAAAAGAATATAGCCTATTGAGAGGATGGAGAACAAACTTGGTAGAGCGAAAGGAACCATCGGGACTAGAGGCTTCTCCCAAAACGTCTATTGTAAAGGAAAAATGAATACCCTGCACGTTGCCATCAAAAAACGAAACTCTACCTACAGGCGACTCGCCAGCCTCTAGTCCTAGGCGCAAAAGGGAATCAAAAACCTCCTTCGTTTTTGTGGCCTGTTTTTCTAACACATCCCTTAGATATTCTTGGGTAATACGGCAATCAAACTCATCTGGCCTGTGAAGAACGAAGTCAATAAATCTCATCCCCTCCTTAAGGCCAATAATGGTGGCAAACAACTTTGGGTCAAGGCCAGCTTCCTCAAAGGGATGAACAGGGGCTTTTTCCTCGCTATTGCTCCCTAAGCAAAGAGAGTATCTTGAAGCTCCCCGGCCCTCAGGATGGATAAGGCTAAGGTTCAAAAGTGGCTCCAGGCTACCGTACTTTTTGAGTATGCACGAAAAAAGAAACGAACCGCCAGAAAGCTTCGGTTTACTGATGACTGAACGCTTCTCCCTGACAAGAATGTCTTCTAAGCTATCCGATGGCTGGCCTGTGCCGGAAACGATGCGAATCCTCTCTCCAAGGTATTTTGTTGCATTGTCCTGGTTCACGATAGCCAGTCCGGAACGAACATAGTCGCTGATGACTTCCTTGGCCCATACGGGAGGAGGGGACAATTCCAGAGAAAGGGAGGTTTCTTTATTGAACCCGTTCATTACAAAAACATAAGCAGAGACGCTGGCCTTGACCTCAAAAACGTATTTTTTAACCTCACCAGTTCTACCATAGAAGACTGGCTTTATGTTGTCACTGCTCCAATAAGGAACGTGAAAAACAACTTTTAGCATCAGGTTGGAACCGTCCTCGCGAGAGGCCAGGCTTCTGCTACTAAGCAAGAAGGAGGAAAATCCTCTTTCCTTCGGTCCTTGCTCGCTCTCCCTACCTTCTCTTTCGGGAGAAAGGGGCTCAAACATTTTAATTTTAAGCTCTCGATCCTCAAACCCTTGAGTATAAAGTATATCAAGAAACTTGGTAAACGAACCCAAGAAGTCATACTCCCTGTTGTAGTCGTAGAGGTAATACCCGTACCCGAAAACATTAGGATACCATTTGAGAAGGGAAAAGTTCCGCTTATAAGCGAATGTGTCCAGTCGTCCATAGGAGATTACCTTGGTAGCTTCCTCAAACATCTTATCTAGGGAATACTTCTTGTTGAACTCCTTGCGGCCAAACGGGTTGTGGGAAATCTTTGAAAGCGCTAAGGAAAGGCTTTTTTCCAGACTAGAAAAAATGTCCATATAAATCATGGGGCTGTTTTTAAGAGGGAGAACCCCACTCTGAGGAATTGTCCCCTTCTTAGGGAAGGCTTCCACCAAGATAGAAAACTCAAAGGGCTCCTGGTCCTCTACCTCCTCAACAAGCAACAAGTCAGGAGTGTGTTGGAGTTCGGGAGGTTTCATATTTCCCATATCGACATTATACAAGGCCAAAAACGGCTTCTAACTGCACCGGGTCCAACCCTCTTCCGCCAGAAGGGGAGAAAAAAGACCGGGCGGGCCTAGAATGCCCGCCCTTTCCTTCCAGCCTGGAGGCCAAAAGCTACCGGACCGGGCAGACCCCTGTGGCACAGGAGAGGTCCAGGTCGTCCGTGGCCTGATAATCTCCTCTTTCTATGGCATCCACCGTTTCCTTGAAACGGGAGAGGTCTGGCATGAGTAGCTTTGCCACCTTGTACTGCTCTTCGGTTATCGCCTCAAGAGGCTGGAGAGGGTAAACCGAGGCGTCCTTCCTGAGGAAGGATATGCCCACATAATGGTCCCAGTTTTGGTGAACCCACCTGGCTATCTCCGGTATCTCGTGGCGCTCAAAGTTTACCGTGATAGAAACGTTGTGGTCCACGTAGCTCTCCATTACAAGCTTGTACCTCTCAAGTTGCTCAATAGCAGTATATTCGTGAGAAGTCTTTTTGGCGGGAGATTTTACCGGAAACTCGTAGACCCAGGTGTGCGCCTCTTCTAAGGTTTTTGCCCCGGTTTCGGGAGCGGGGTAGGGGGTCATCCCCAAAGCCTTCAAAGCTTGGGCTACCGCATCCACCTTGGACATACGCACACGGCGGAAGTAGTAGGGAGCCCAATCAGGGTGAACCCCGTGGGAAACCCCAGGAAGGAGGGAGATGGTTCCCTCAGGCTTGACGGTTGTCTTCAGTATAGGCTCCCGGATGCCAAGCCAGGCGGCGTACTCCCTGGCCTCTTTGTGGATTACCTCACGAAGCTTCTTCAGGAACTCTGACTGCTGGGAAGGCGTGAGGTTTAGGTAGTCCACAAAGTTTCCGTATCCGGTGAAGGAAACTCCGATGAGCCTATCACGCTCCTGGACCAGGTTCCACCTCTCAAACCCCTCAGGGAACTCTAGAAGAGCAATGCGGATGGCGTGCCGGGTCAAGGCTCTAGCGGTGATGAAGAGGTCTTGCCAATCCACTCCGTCCCAGGAAGGGGACTTGGCAAAAGCCATGAGGTTGAGGGTGACGAGGTTGCAGACCCCAGAATCATCCAGCAGAATCTCCGAGCAGTTACCAGAGTGGCACGTGGGTAGGTCAAAGCTCTGCGTAGTGGGCACGCCGAAGCAGAAAACGTCCGCACGTTCGCCAGTATCTTCCACGGCCACGACGCGAACCTTCTTTTGCACGTTGTACCCACCGCGAGCAGGCGTATCCCAGCCAAGCATGGCGACCAGCTTGGTGGGGTTGCTCACCATCAGCCGATAGGTCGTGCGAGTGTTGTATTCCTTGTACCCGCCGTTACCGTCAGGCATGGGGTGCTTACCACCGTCGCGGAGTTTAGCGATGCTGGAGTGCACGCCCAATAGTGCGAGTAAAGCCTGAAGTTGCTGGAGGAAGAACTTGTGGACGGAAACAACCTGAACCGACCAGCCCTTAGTTTTAGACTTCCTGACGTGACCATCCGCCTCTAGGTAGCCACGGATGAACGCCAGCACGGTTTCCTTGTCACCGCACAGAACGTAGTCAGGTACGCGGTCCTTTGGAAGGGCGTGACGCTCACCGGTAAACACCATGACGTAGCGGTTCTGCGCGTCAGGACCAGCGAACTGTTTGCCAGAGGCCTTTTCCAAAGCCTCCTTGTACTTATGCTTGGGCGGGTACAGGTAGAGCTTTGCCCAGCGCGCCTGGTTGTGCCATGTGCCGTTGGCAATGAGCCAAGCGTCTACATACGCCCTCTCCGGGTCGTGTATGGAACCAAAAGCGCCTTCCACACCCTTGGGAGGCATTAGCTCGTCGCCAGGTTGAAGGTCTTTGGCCTGCCGCTTAGACCCATCAACCAGGACAAACTCATGCCATGGCGTGACCTTGTACTCGGAGCCGTCGGACAGCCGCACCAAGAGGAGCGGCTGGTTCTCACCCGTCTTTTCGGCCTTGGCGTACACCACTTGGCCGTTACCATCGATGACGGGCACCTGCTTGCCCTCAAGCTCGGCGATGAAGACCAGACCTTGCCCTGGCACGGGAACCAGGGTGTCGCCTGCCAAACAGGGGTTCACTCCCCGGAAGTTGTCCCGGCGGTGGCTTGCGGTTTCGGCGTTGATAAATCCGGGTTCCCCGTACTCGTAAGCGTAGAAGAGCAGGTCTTCAAGCTCACTAACAGAGGGCCTTTCGGTAAAAAGGATGGAGTTGTTGGAAGAAGTGCGCCATGGGTAATGGGACCACCACTCCCCGGTCTTGGCGGTAGCGAAATCCCTATCATCCCCAAGGGCGATCTGGGCTGAGTTGTGGACCAGGAACCCATCGGCAACGAACATGTGGTCGTCAGCAACGGTTAGGTCATAAGTGTCAACCTCTTCTGCCTCTTGGTAAATGCCAGTTATAATCACAGGCACAAAGTACTGCTGGTCCTGGGGATGGTAGGTGATGGCTTCGGAAACCGCTTGTTCAGGATCAACTCCCCTAGAAACTACCGCTTCGGCAACCAGTCTTGAAGGTCCGAAAAGCCGAAGGGTTTCCTTGCCGCTCCACCTCTTAGAAGACTCCAGAAACACCCCCAAGGTAGCCAAAAACTTCCTGGCCTCGCTACTAAACAACCCTGAGTTTACTTGGACAGTAGCGCTGGGAACGGAATTGGTTGGCGACGTTGCCAAAAGGGTGTCTTTGTAAGAAGAAGCAGATTTTATCACATAGGCCAAAAGCAACAGCCTGTCCCCTAACGGCCTGCCCAGAAAGCTCCTGTAGGTGTCATCCGTAACCACCTCTATCTGCTCCAAGACTTGATTAATGTCGTCAGAGAAGAGATTAGAAGTATCCTTGGGGTACCAGGAGCCAGCAAAAACTACCAGTTTATTCCCAGGCCGGAGCTTTCCAGCCTCGATCCAGGCTATACCCCCGTTTACGAAAACCGCCATTCGGTGGTTCTCGGTTGCCCTTATAGAGCCAAGCTCGGTTTCCAAGAGAAGAACCCTCTGCTTGCCCTGGTACATGTGATCCGTTACGGTGGACCAGCCCCGAAGGGTCATCACCTTGGTTCCCTGAGCCACGTCCTGTATCGGAACAGGCCCGTTCTCCGTGTACACCAGGGTACCCTCGGGCAGGCACCTCCTAGTTCCTCCGGCCACAACCGTCCTGCCGATCAGGTTCATGATGTCAAGGCCCTTAGTCTGGGTCCAGGTGGCCTTTGGGGAGCGGAAGAGGACTCTCTGGGCGTCAAGGAAGAAGTCGATTAGCACTTGGGGGCCGGAGGCGTATCCGCCAAACCTCTTCAAACGTTCCCCTAGAGGACGAACATAATTTGTGTTTACAACTATCTGCTTTACCCTTGAAAAAGGCTCCCTGTAAGAACAGGCAACAACAAACTGAGACATGGCTTTAGCCCATGCTTCCCTGGAGTCCCCCACAATAATCTTCAAAGTTTCCCTGTCCTCGGAAAGCTCAAGTATTGTTTCCTCAAGAAGACCAGGAGAGCCCACATAGTTGTAGGGCTCCACAGAAACTTCAACGAAATCTTTTAGTGGCAACGACTGGTTTAGTCTGGAAACGTTATCCTCAGTAACTCTAAACCCAACACCAGCGCCGCTCATTAGCAATATCACGGTTTCGTAGATATCAGTTTCGTCTTTAAAGTCCAAAAACGAGCAATTGTAGTTAGCTAGTGGAAACTCTCTTGAGTGCTTGCTACCTCCAATCCACAGAGTACGCCCGGCAGGAAACCCTTTGAGAGAAAGCATGGATTCGGTGAGGACTCCCCTCTCTTCCTCCGGCTCCGGGGAGGGGGCCAAAGAGAAGGAGTAGTCTACAACACGTTCAACCGTTTCGTGCCATGACTCCCTCCTCCTCTTTTCCTCATCAAACCTGCTGTAAGTGCGAAGGTAGATAACCTCTCCCAAAGGCCCCCAAGGTACGGACTGCTTCTTCTCGCCGTTCATAGTGAGGTAGATAGTAACCTACGAAAGGCTCCACCGTCAACCCCCATCCGGTTCTCCTAGAGGGTACGGGTTTCTGATAGTATCACTTAAGGGATAAAAAGAAATGCAACGAAATAGTGTCCAACTAGTCAGCTTTGTAAAGAAAAGGCGTGGGTTGACGAATCATGCTCCCCTTGGTAAGATAGAACAAGGGGAGAGCCATGCAAGCCAAGGAGAAACGGCTGTTTCTGGAAAAGGGTGAGGCGGCAAAGGTAAAAGATGTACGCATAGGGCAAGGAGTGTGGATGATAAAAGCTGTGGCCCCTTTTTACCCTTCAACTAGGCGCATCACTTACTACAGGGACCACATTCAAGTAGCTCCCAAAGAGGACCTGTCTTGGATATTTGATCGTTGCCTAGAGTTTTTGGATGAAGACTACTGGAAAGACTCGGCAGTTGGCGAAGTAGAGTTGTTCAGGGAAAAGAGAGAAGACGGCTCCATAGGATTAGTAAGAATATACTACTTTGACATAAACCCAGGCAAGCCAAAGGGACAGGACGTGAAAACTAAGGTGGCATACTTTTTGTTGATTGAACAAGAGTGAGTAGGTAAAAGAAGGGGCTATAAAAGGTAGCCCCTTCTTTTACAACCCCATCTTCCTACCCCTCTTTCAAGATTTCGCTTAAGGGCACCCAGTCGTCATCAACAAAAACTAACTTACTTTTGTTGCGAGTGAACACTTTCCTCTTTATTCTTTTGTAAGGTGTTTGCTCCCTTTCCGGCCTGTGTAAAGAGTTCTTGGGCTTACTCTTGAAACTCACCAGCAAAGCCCCCTTTCATTACTTGAATCATAGAAGAAACGGCGTCAATTCTTTCAGACAAAGGAGACTTGCGGGACTCAAGTAACCTGATCTTGGGGCGCTCTTTTTCTGTTGGTACAAACAGCTCGGACAGGGCTACTGTGCCTACTCTCTTGCTTTGGTGGACCAAATAAATGCTGAGACCACCAGGTAGGTAGGAGTAGTAGACATGGGTCAACACGAGCTTTTCCCCGGAAGCCCTCTTAAGAAACTCACCCACAGGGCTCCTGGAAGGAACACTAAAAGCGGTATCTCCTCTATCCAAGCGAACGTTCAGTAGAGATAAAGCACGGTATATCTTGGCGGCGTCTGGACTACGGGAAGCTGAGGTAACCAGTTCTTGGACTGAAACCCTACGATACCCCTCCTTTTCCCAGGTTTCACGAATCCTAGGGCTCACCTCAACCCTGGCATATCCGTTTTCAATAACCACCTGGTTCGCCGCAACCGGAGACACTTTGTAAATGCGAACGCTATCCGCCCCATAAACGTCAACACGCACAAGACCAAACTTTTCAGTAGAAAGGGTAAACCCAACGATTTCCTTGTAAGAGGAAGAAGACAATATTTTGTAATCTCCTAGCAGGAGGGAAACAAAATTAAGTAGCTTTTTGTCAAGAAGAGATTCTAGTTCCAAATCCTTTTTAAGAAGCAACTGCTCGCTAGAAGCCTGAGGGTTGACTGATTTCGTATACCTTTCCATGTAACAATCCTACCATACCTACCTATTTGACATCATCTTACGGTCTAAACACTTTTGAAAAAATATCAAGTATGGACACTCTTCCGGCTCCGGACACTATCAGGTAAACAAACAATGCGAACAAAACAAAAGCAGAGGAGTAGGCAATGAGCTTGAAGAGGTTTTCAAAGCCCTTTGAAAAGTTAAGAAGGGGGGATATCTGCTCACGAAGTTCATGAATGGACCTCTTTAAACCAGATATTTCTTCCCCCTGCTCTTCAACCTTGTCTCGTATCTGTTTAAGGTCTCTCAGAACCTCACTTATGCGAACATCGGACTCAGACTGCCTCTGCCAAAGAGCCGTGCCCTCAGCCTCCTGAGCATCTAGCTTTTCCTCTATTGAAGAAATGCGTTCCTCTACCTTGCCAACCTTGGTGCTTAGGTCAGTAAGGCGGTCGGATATACTATCAAGTCTACTTAAGATGCTCGTTAGTATTTGCTTCTCCATATCGGAGTCATCATATTCATCTAAGGACATGGAACCTACCCTATCTAAAATATGATATCCAGTTTGTTCAAAAACTTTCGGCTCCATAATAAGCGGCTAAACCTTTCTAATAAAAACCTTGCTGGGATTTGAAATGTTAACGAGAACACGGCTGTTAATATGGAACAAAGAGCCGCCATCAAATACTGAAGCTGTTGGGAACGAAAGAACCCCAGGCTTATAATACTTCCGCACAAAGTCCTCTGGATCGAGGTAGTGGCGCATTATGTTTGGACGAGTGCGAGGCCAATAATCGGCGGGGATAATGTCTGGCCCTGACCTACGGACCTCAAAATGCAAATGGGCCAACATGGGATAAGCTGGGTCTCCTCTCCCTATAGACCCCAAAGGCTGACCAGCAAAAAGCCAATCGCCTACCTCAACACAAACCTGTTGCAGGTGAGCGTACTGAGTGTAGACCTCGTGATCCAGCCCTAGAAGAGGCTTGAGGGTTGGGTGGTGCATTAGAACAATATTCCCCCAAACCCGGTGGCTACCAACGTGGACGACTACGCCCTCGCTCATAGCCACCACAGGCCAACCCAAGTCCCCGTTCCCGGATGTGCCAGAAACGTTTATATCAATGCCCGGATGCTCGTCCGGGGAGAGACCCATCCCTCTCCTTATAGAGGGGTAGCTTGGGTCAAGAAACTTGGCATCTATCCTAACCCTATTGGGAGAAGCTATAGGCCACACAACTCCAGTCATCTTTAGCCAAAGAACCTACACGCCAATAGCACACACTATCAGTATACAGAAGGTGGCCCAGGAGGGCTATTTCCTAACTACCGCATAACCTGAAAGGGGAGGGTTGCAGAGGATGTGTAAGGTATTCTGGTCAATAATAACGACCCCGGCATCCATTTCTTCCCAGTCCTCTGTGTAAACAACAACTTCCACCGTAACAGAGCCAAGGTTGTGATTCACCACCCAAACACCAGAGGGTTCTTGCTGGTGGTGGAGGTAGGATTCTGTAGGGACAGGCTGGCCTGTCCAGTAGTTAACCCTCTTAACGTTGGAAGGGGAAGAAACCTTTGTAGGAACAGGCTGGCCTGTCCAGTAGTTAACCTTATTAACGTTGGAAGGGGAAGAAACTTTTTTCACATTGTTTCTTTGGGTAACGGTGGGCACTTCTTCTAAATGTGTCTAATCTAAAGCAAGCACTCAACTAATCTCTAGTGGCTACCTGGTACACCAAAAGAACCCCAGAGGCAATGTGATTCCCCGTTTCTGTATGAATACTGAAAGACATGCCTTGTTTCTTGCTAGCTAGGGCCTCAGTTTCTTCCTGGCTAAACCTTATTGCCATCATGTTTCCATTAGCACCAAAAATCTCTATTCCCGATGTTTTTCGGTAAACTTCCTTCCCCTGCTTATCAAGGACTTGAAAGACGATGCCCTGCAAGGGAAAGGGAACCGGGTTTCCCTCTTGGTCCACGTTTTCCAAGATAACCTCTTCTTGAAACGGAGCCTTAAGGACGATGACCATAGCTTTATTATTGCATCCTCAGCAAGTGGCATAAGTCTTGATATCCGGTTGGTTAAGTTGTAATCTCATAAAGTATGGGTGCCAAGTTTGAGAAGGGCAAGTTTAACCTCACTCCTTACTACGAAGTTCCCGCTCTTCCCACCAAAGGCAAGGCTTACCCGGAAGGGTCTAGGGTCTTTTACCGTCTTTACACTATGAGGGAGGCAGTAGAAGTGCAATCAATGACTAAGGTTTACGACCTCGTGAGGTACGCTTTAGAGGGAATAAAAACTGAAGGGATGGAAAAAGAAGACCTTTTTATGGCAGACTTCCTCTTTGTTTCCCTTCTTCGTGCAGGCTCAAGCGGGGCCGTCACCCACTTCAAAGTGGAAACTACCTGTGTCAACTGTGGAGAGGAAATGGTTACAGAAGTTCCAATAGAGTCAGCCTACGTAGACGACCTGGAAGAGCTTAGAAGGTACGTGCCCATCGAAGGTACCAATATTCAGGTCGTGCTGGAGGCCCAAAGGGTTGGAAGGTTTTTGGAGGCTATGAGCATTCAGGAGAGGGAGCCGGGAAATGAGGAGATCGTGTACGCCGCCATTCCCGTAGTTGGGGTAAAACAAGGAAACGAAGAGATCAGCCTGTCAGTAAGCGAGGCTATAGAGCTAATGTCCGAATTGCCTCAATATGTAGTAACAGAAAACCAGGAGTTTTTCTCGTCTTCAGCCGCTAGAGCCGTAGTGGAAGCGGAATGCCACAAGTGCAGTTTCGTTAACAAAGTACCTATTACGCAAGAGGAAGGTCTTGCCCTAATAAAGCCGTTTCGTAAGACCTGAAGACGTCCTGGACAGCGCAATGTCTATGTCTATGTTCGGCCTGGGTTCTGTTCCGGAGCTTATGGAACTCAGGTACGATGAGTTTTTCTATCTAGCTCAAAGGTTGACTAAGTTGGTAGAAGAAAAAGAAAGAGAAGCCAGCGCCAGCAGAGGGAAAGGCATCTTCTCCTCCAGGTTCCCTATATAAACAAGGAAGAGAGAAGCAATCTGGCATATTCTCCTGGCTAGTGTATCATGTTCCTGAGAAGGCTCTTTAGGTAAGGATGGGCGGCTTTGGAGGAAAAAGAGGAAAACAACAAGGAGTTAAAAGAAACCTCCTCTAGTTATAAAAAAGAGGAGAGTATAAACGAAGACGGGAAGGGGGAAAGGTCTGCTCTAGAGATTGCAGGAAGAAGCATGGCCCAGGTTGCCGCTGGGGTCTACGGGGCCTTGTCTTCGATAGCAAAGAAAGTTGGCTCTGAAGATGTAGGAGGGAGAGCAACATCAGACGGAGGCAGGTCTTCTTACGAGGAGAGAAGGAGGGAAAACGAGCGCACGGAGCTAGCCAGAGCCTCAGAAAGGCACCTGGCTAGTATAAGTGAAACTCTAAAAGCAATACACAAAGAAGTAAGTGAAGTATCAAGAACTCTGAAAAAGTGGTTTGAACTGAGAAACCAGATATCTCTCAAAGACATATTGAGACTGGTAGCCAGCACTCTAGGAGCGGCCATATCCGGGCTAGGAAGGGCCATATCTGGAGCAGGAGGGTTTCTGGGTAGCCTTTTGGGAAACCTGATCGGAAGGAGAATAGGAAGGGGGAGTCAGCCCAAGGGAACAGGCCCAGGAGGTAGTAGGCCGGGGAGGAATGTTGTAATTCCAAGTACGAAGACTGAAGGATTGAAAAAGTTTCCTAAGGAGATAAAAAAGATAGAACCTGCCCCAAAGGGAACGACGATATTCACTCCCGCACCTCTAGCACCGAAGCCCCAGCCCAAGGCTCCTGCTCCGAAGACTCCAAGAGGAGGAGTAGGCCAGACTTTGAAGGAGGTCGCAAGCAGAGGGGCCTCAGCTGTAGGAAAAGCTGGCAGGTCTCTGGTTTTTGGTGTAGGAAAGGCCCTCCCCTTAATAGGAGCAGGGTTGCTTGCCTATGACGCCGTACAGAACTACAAGATAGCTAGAGAAGAAACGGGAGAAGGAGTAAAAGGGGCCGCAAAAGCCGTTGCCGCCTCAGCCGTTTCCACCCTGACCTTCGGCATCATTCCTCCAGACGTTTCCGCAAAGGCGATCAACGAGTTAGAAAAGTCCATTTCCCAAACTATCTCAAAAGTGTCTTCTTCTATATCCAGAGCCACAAGCTCTCTGGTTGAGTCTATATCAAAAATCTTAGAAAACATAAAAAGCTCAGTATCCAACGCAATATCCTCAATCGGAAGCTTCTTTGGAAACCTGGCGAGCGGGTTCTCAAGGATGGCCTCCTCTTTGGCTACTGACCCCGCTGGTTTCTTCAAAGGCTTAGCTCAGGGGGTTGTAGGATTCTTCGCAAACATTTTTGGGAGAGGAAAATCCGAAGAGAAAAAGGAGGGTCAAAAGCAGAAAGAGCAGGATAAAGGCCAATCTGGTCAGACAAAGGTTCAACAAGCTCAACAACAGGCCCAAAACCTAAAACAAGCCCAGCCGAAGCAGGATGGCAAAAAGCAGGACCAGCCTCAGACACAGGCTCAAACCAAGGTCCAGCAGGTTCAGCAACAGAACCAGAACATAAAACAAGGCCAGCAACCCAGTCAGAAAGGGGGTCAACAAGATCAGAAAAAGGAGGACTCTAGTGGAGGTATTAAAGGGTTCCTCCAGAGGATATTTGGAGGAGATAAGAAAAAGGACCAGCCAAAAGACGGGGGAGGAAAAAAGAGTGGCGCTGGCGAAACGGTTCCGGCACCTTTAGGAGGGGCCGATAAAGGAGTCACTATTGCGTTTAGCCAGGCCGCCGCTGACCAGTTTCACCCCGGCTCGGTAAAGAGGATGGGGGACATTGCCAAATCCTCCCTGCAAGGGATTTACTCAGAACTGATCCTCCCATCCCTTGGAGGTCAAAGTTTCCCCATAACCCAGCTGATAGGGCAGAACAGGCCCTACCGGGATGAGCAGGGAAACATAGTAAACCCGATGGGATATGGTCAGTTTGGACATATGGGTATAGACATAGCTACCCCGGTGGGAACTCCTATATACGCCCCATTTAGTGGGGTAGTAATAGATGAGTCTGGAGGGGCGTGGGGTCTGTCCATAGTTCTTATCGGTAAAAACCTGGCGGTAAGGTACTCACACTTGTCAAAGATTCTGGTGAAGAACGGCTCTGTAGTACAACAGGGACAAGTCATTGCCCTTACTGGAAGGACTGGCAACTCTACTGGCCCTCACCTTGACATAACCTTCTATACGGTAAACAAAGGAAAGAGAGGAACGTGGATTTCTGATTATTCCACTATAAACAGGCTGGTTAAGGCAGAGAGAGGGGGTAGGCCGCTTACCGAGGAAGAGCTTGAGCAAATAAGAAGACAGGCCGTTGCACAAAGGGAAGCATTGGCGAAGTCAGGGGCTATCGGAAGGCCAGGGGATACAGGAACATCGCCTATAGCTTCCCCTTTAGGGATGTTGGTGGACAACATAGCTGAATGGGTTTCTTCCCTGCCAATATTTGAGAAGCTTGGCATAGATTTCAATGCCATAAGGCAAGCCATCTCTGATAACATAGCCCGATTCCGGGAATATCTATTCAATATAGACAAAAACAGGGGAAATGACATAAGGGAGATAGCTAAACAGATGAGGGCATCAATGGGGAAGCCAGGGGTCTTCAAGACGAAACCGATGGTAAGAGGTGAGCCGGAAACTGGGGCGGCTATATCAAGGCTACTCTCAGGAGAAATGAGAAGTGGGATATCGGAGAATATAGTAAAGCCCAAGCAGGTGAAGGGGAGTAGCAGGGGGGCACCAAGGCAACCATCTCCCGCTAAACCCCAAACCCAAGCACCAGCACAAAAGCAGGGGAACCAAAAAGGCCCAGCGAAATCTGCTGAGGAAATGTCTCCCTTGGAAGCGGCTATCAGAAATAAAACACCGGAGAACATAAAAAAGCAGATAGAAAGGGCTGAAAAGGACCCGAAGTACCATTACCAGCTGGAAAGTCTCTGGGGGATGTATAGGGCATCTCTAAGAGAAGAGGACTTGAGGAGGGAAGCCGAAAAGAAGCGCTCTGCCACGTCATCTGGTACAAAGAGTGCCGTGCCTACACCGCCCACGGAATCCCTTGCTCCACCTTCACCTGCTAATACGGGGGAGCAACCGAATGCCCTAGGAAAGGTAGCAGGGGTCGAGGCAGGCTTGGGCA
>Ga0209289_100756_pt1 | contig 14984 bp, 7 predicted proteins | sample GXS110809BmetaG_FD_184121 | JGI IMG/M metagenome (GOLD analysis project Ga0209289, IMG submission 184121) | Hot spring microbial communities from Gongxiaoshe hot spring, China to study Microbial Dark Matter (Phase II) - GXS 110809B (SPAdes)... ...
GTTAAGGTTGTTGATGAAGATGAACTGAGATTTTTTGACTTACCATTGATAACTGATAGGGCAACATTTATGGTTAACGGAACAGAAAGAGTTTTTATTAACCAACTTATTAGATCATCGGGAGTTTATTTTTTCCGTGAGGAAATCGAAAAAGTCGTAGTTTATAAAACCACTGTTATACCATCCAAAGGTAGCATAATAGAACTCGAAACTGAGTTACAAGAAAGAGTATACCCAGAAAGAGAAATAGAAAAAATAAAAACAACTAACTATTTGAGAATAAAATTAGATAAAAAAATAAAGTTCACTTTTATCACTTTATTAAAAGCTCTTGGATTTAATAATGAAAACATATTAGAAGAATTGGTTTGTAGATACATTTTAAGAGAATATGATTTAGTTCCTAATAAAACTCTAATAAAGAAAGCTGAAGAATATATAGTTGAAAATGGAAAAGTTGAAGAATTTCTTAATGAAGTATTAATAAAATTTATCTACGATAATATTAAACCAGATTTGACTTATGAAGAATTTGTGGATACTTTTTATGAAAAACATAAGTTTTTACCTTATATACTTACATTGATTTATAATACGATCGAAAGAGATATAAAGAGGAATAAAATTTTTGGTTCTGATGAAGAAGAAAAAGCAATGAGATTAATACACAGGAGGATGACGGGAGAGAACACTTCTACCGTCCCACTTGACGTTATTAAAGATCAAATTTTCCCTTATTTTAGTAGAGAAAAATATGATCTATCCATTGCCGGAAGATACAAAATATACCAAAGAATGGGATATGATATAGTATGTTGGGGTTGTGGCGAAATTAATAAAAATGGCCAGGTAAATTGTAATAAATGTGGAGAAAGATTATTCTACAGCACTATCCTTTTAGATGCTATTAAGTGTTCTAAGTGTAATAATACTAATTATTTGAATTCCTTGCTTGAATGGGAAGGAAAGAAAGAAAAAATATCTTTTAAATGTCAATTCTGTGATAATGACCTAACTGATAAGGTATTGATAAAATTTGAAGATGGAAAATTTTATAAATTAAGTGAGGTAAATTTTGATGGAGAATATCTCATTGCTCCTAATAAAAAAACTCTATTGTTGAGATCATTTGTATATAAGGAATGGATTGAATTAATGAAGTTGCATCTTGAATTTTTAGAAGGAAGAAAGACTACGGACGATACGAATAGTTTGGCTAATAGAAGAGTAAGACCAATAGGAGAACATTTATACAATGTTATAAGAGCAGGATTATACAAATTTTCTAAGCTTGTTAAAGATAAGATAACCCAATTTGCATCGGATGAAAACAAATTGAAAGTAAGGGAAGTTGTAAATCCTAAGCTAATCGGTGGTATAATTAAAGTTTTCTTTGCTCAGAATTCATTATCTCAGTTTTTAGATCAAACTAATCCACTTTCTGAATTAACTCATAAAAGAAGGCTTTCTGCTTTGGGAGTTGGGGGAATTCAAAGAGAACAAGCTAATTTCGAAATAAGAGATATTCATCCCAGTCATTATTCAAGAGTTTGTCCTGTTGAAACACCGGAAGGGCAAAACATAGGTCTTATAACTTCATTAACTACTTATGCTACGATTAATTATCCATTTGGTTTCCTTGTTGTCCCTTATTATAAAGTCAATAATGGAAAGATTGATTTTAGTAAGATATATTACCTGGATGCTTTGGAAGAGGAAAATTATAGGATAGCTCCTGCTGATGTAAAGTTTGATGTAAAAACGGGTGAAATTTTAGAATCGAAAGTTAGCGTTAGGTATCAGGGTAGCTTTACTGTTGTTGATAAAGAAGAAATTGATATGGTAGAAATAAGTCCTATACAAATATTATCTGTTTCAGCCTCTCTAATTCCGTTTATAGAAAATGATGATATAAACAGAGCTCTGATGGGTGCAAACATGCAACGCCAAGCTGTCCCTCTAATCAATCCAGAAAAACCACTAATATTTACAGGAATTGAAAAAATAGTTGCTAATAACAGTGGATATTCTGTTTTAGCTAAAAGAAAAGGTAAAGTAGTTTATGTTGATTCTCAACAGGTTGTGGTTGAGGTAAATAAGGGAGAGTATGATACTTACAGTGTTAAAAAATATATTGCCACAAATAGCGCAACTACTGTCAATCAAAGAGTATATGTAAATGTTGGGGATGTTGTTGAGGAAGGACAAGTTTTGGCTGCTGGTTTTGCTATAGACCATGATGAATTGGCTTTAGGTAGAAATGTTCTGGTTGCTTACATGCCTTTTGAGGGATTTAATTTTGAAGACTCAATAATAATTAGTGAAGAAGTAATAAGGAATAATTGGTTTTCTTCTATTCATATTGATGAAAAAGAAACTGTGGCTGTTCAAACAAAGCAAGGGCCAGAAATTATAACAAGAGATATTGGAAATATTTCCGAGCAGGCTGTTAAAGATCTCGATGAGGAAGGTATTATTGGGATAGGAGCTGAGATAAAACCTGGTGATATATTGGTTGGAAAAGTTACTCCACAAAGTGAAACTGAGCTAACCCCTGAAGAAAAATTGTTGCAAGCAATATTTGGTAAAAATGCAAGAAATGCTAAGGATACTTCATTAAGAGCTTCTCCAGGAATGTATGGTAAAGTGATTAGGAGGTTTGTATTTACTCCTGATGATATGGATAGTGAAAACAGTAATTTCATAAAAAGAATACTTATTCATATTGCTCAAAGAAGGAATATAAGAGTTGGAGATAAGGTTGCTTTAAGGCATGGAAATAAAGGTGTAGTATCATTAATATCTCCAATAGAGGATATGCCTTTTATGGCTGATGGTACACCTATCCAGGTTATCCTTAATCCTCTGGGCGTGCCTTCAAGAATGAATATAGGACAAATATTCGAAGCCCATTTAGGTTTGGTCTGTAAAATACTTAACCTTAGGATAAAAGTCCCTTCATTTACTTCACTTGATGTAAATACTGTTAAAAATCTACTTAAAGAAGCATTAAAAGAACAGTATAGGCAATTGAAAAACGATAAATTTAAAAATTATGATCCATATGAAATGTTAATAATTTTGATGAGATCTGCAGGTTATAACGTTCCTATAATGATAGATAAATTAGGTCTGTCAAAGGATGAAATTATAAAAAGAATGGGAAACAAAAAAGAATTATATTCTTACAGTGTTGATAAATTGAAAAAAATGTTTACTGTTAGAGATTTTACTGTGGAAGAAGTTGAAAAATTGTATGATATGATAATAGATGATTTAAGTAAGGGTAAGTTTATATTGTATGATGGTAAGACAGGAGAACCTTTTGATAGACCTATAACTGTCGGTTATGTTTATATGATGAAATTGATACATATGGTTGAAGATAAGATCCATGCAAGATCTTTAGGTCCTTATTCGTTAATTACAAAGCAGCCGTTGGGTGGAAGGGCTCAGAATGGAGGACAAAGGTTTGGAGAAATGGAGGTCTGGGCTTTAGAAGCTTATGGAGCTTCTTACTCACTTCATGAAATGCTAACGATAAAATCTGATGATGTTATTGGTAGAAATAGGGCTTATGAAAGTATCATTAAAGGAAAACCTATACGCTTTATAGGAATACCTGAAAGCTTCAAAGTTTTAGTTAAGGAGTTACAAGCATTGGGATTGGATATAGAAATAGTTACAGATAAAAACACATCCGTTATTCCAAAAAGCTTTGAAGTATTTGAAAGTGAAGAAGAACCAATGGTTATATAGAGAAGGGAAGGTGTTGGTAGTATGACATTGACTTTTAATAATATTAAATACATAAAAATATCTTTAGCTTCTCCACAAAGAATAAGAGAATTATCTTACGGGGAAGTAAAAAAACCAGAAACGAAAAACTATAAAACATTTAAACCTGAGAGGGATGGTTTATTTTGCGAAAGAATATTTGGACCTGAAAAAGATTATGAATGTGCTTGCGGAAAATATAAAAGAAAAAGAATTAAAACTAAAGGAATAATTTGTGATAAATGTGGTGTTGAGGTAACTAAATCCGATGTTAGAAGAGAAAGGATGGGGCATATTGAGCTTGCCTCTCCCGTGGTCCATTTCTGGTTCCTTCAAGGTAACCCTGGTATAATCTCAATGCTACTTGATTTGGAAGACAGACAAATTAAAGAAGTTGTATATTTCGAATCCTTTGTTTGTACTGACATTAATATAGAAAATATTAATAAATTATACTTCTTAATAAAATTGGGATATATCAATAAAAGAAAAGAATTAGTTAAGAGATTGGAAGAAGCTTATGAGGAAATTAAAGGTAACGAGGTGGTTGATAAGGCCTTTGATTTTGTAAATAAAGTAGGGACTTTCCTTATAGATAATTCTCCTATATTCCAAATGGATAGTAAAAAAATAGAGAAATTGGAAAGAAAATTAGATGAAGATTATGCTTTTATTACAAAAAGATTATATACTGAATTGAAGAAAAATCCAAAATTATCAGATTTTATTAAAATTTTTGAAAGCATTGAACATGTTGATAAGGGAAGGTCAGATAAGGGCTATAAAGGATATTTAGAAATCCAAAGGTTACTACATAAGGTTAAATTTAAAGAAATATTCAAAAATGAAGAAAAGGAATTATTGTATGAAACTGAAAAATATGAAAAAGAGAAAATAATTACATTAAATATCGTTGTTAATCCGAAGGAAGAAATAGAGAAAATACTTTCCCTTACAATAAATAGGATTAAACAAATTGTTGCTAAGTATAAAGATAAAGCTGAATTGATTGAAAGGATTATTAACATTGATATTTCTTCTAAATTAAATAATGTAAAGGATAAAAATGTGCTGAAAAGGATAAAGAGGGATTTAGATGTTGTTTTGAAGAATATTACTTATCCATTAATAAGTAATCTCGATGCTATTGTTGAAAATTCTTCTAATTATCCTGATTATTTAACTTTTATTAATTCTTATAAAATTTCAAGTAAAGAATTTAAGAAAATGTATAATGAATGTAATGAAGTAATTGATTCTCTTTCTATTTTGGAAAATGATGAGGAATTTGTAAAAGAAAACCCTTATTTGCTTAGGGAAATAAAAGGACTCAATTCTGAATTAATCGATTATAAAATAACAATTTCCGATATCCTTAATTTGATTGATATTATTGAAAATTGCAGAAAAAATTATGGAGAATTTGAAAATAATGAATGGAAAGAAAAGTATTTGAGTGAAATAAAAAAATATGAAGAATTAAAAGATGAATATTATAGTTTACAGAAGAAAACAGTTGAAAAACAAAAAGAAAAAATAGTAGAATTAGGTAAGCAACTAAGGGAGCAAGAAGCAAAAATAATAGAGCTATACAGCGAATTTATTTCAGATATATACTCTAATGTTGATATTAAGTTTATTCAAAAAGTTGTTAGGATGTTAGCTGATAATTTTACAGTGTTCTTTAGATTGGAAACTGGAGCAGAACCTATTAAAAAGTTATTATCAAGGATTGATTTGGAAGAGGAGAAAAGGATAACAAAGAATCTTTTATCAACTACTAAGAAAGGAGATAAAAAGTTACTTAGAAGGTTGGGTATCATTAATTCGTTTATAAAGGGTGGTATTAGACCTGAGTGGATGGTTTTGGAAGTTTTACCTGTTTTACCTCCAGAACTTAGACCTATTGTTCAGTTGGAAGGTGGAAAATTTGCTTCTTCTGACCTTAATGATTTATATAGACGTATTATAAATAGGAATAATAGGTTGAAGAGATTGATAGAGATTCAGGCTCCTGAGATAATCGTAAATAACGAAAAAAGGATGTTACAAAAGGCCGTCGATGCTCTGATAGATAATGCAAAAACCAAGCGTCCTATCGCAGTATCTAATCGAAGAGTATTAAAATCTTTATCAGACAACATACAAGGGAAGCAGGGAAGGTTTAGATACAATTTGCTCGGAAAAAGAGTGGATTACTCAGGAAGAAGTGTTATAGTCGTTAATCCAAAATTGAAATTTTATGAATGTGGATTACCTGAGGAGATGGTGTTGGAATTATTTAAACCATTTATTATTAATAAATTAATCGAAGATGGAAAGGCCGATAATATAAAAAGAGCAAAGAGAATGTTAGAATTAAGAAAACCTGAAATATGGAGCACTGTCCAAAAAGTAATAGAAAATTTCCCCGTTATATTAAATCGTGCTCCTACATTACACCGATTAAGTATACAAGCTTTCTATCCCAAAATTGTAAAAACCAAAGCTATTCAAATACATCCTTTGGTTTGTTCTCCATATAATGCAGACTTTGATGGAGATCAAATGGCTGTCCATGTCCCTCTATCTGTCGAAGCAATGTTAGAATACAGGAATTTACTCTTATCTATTAATAACATGTTAATACCTGCAAATGGTGAGCCAGCTAATGTACCTTCTCAAGATATGGTTCTTGGTGCTTTCTGGTTAACTTTTGAGCAAAGTAAACCTCAAAATGTTACAAAATTTATTTCTTCTTATGAAGAAGCAGAAAGAGCTTATTTTGATTTACATTATTCTCTTCATACATGGGTTTATTATAAAACTAATTTTGATAAACTTGCCATTAGCCCTAATAATGTTGTTGAGTATAGGGACACAAAAATATTAACAACCATTGGTAGAATTATATTTAATCAAGCTATAAGAAAACACTTACCAGATTTTCCATTTATCAACTTTGTTGTTGGTAAAAAAGAATTGAAATGGATTGTTGAGGAATGTATATATAAGTACGGAATGTATAAAACTCAACCCGTTTTGGATGAATTGAAAGAAGTTGGTTTCTTCTTTGCTACTAAATCTGGTACAACTATATCTATAGATGAGCTTGTTATTCCTCCCAAAAAATACGAAATTATTAAGCAAGCTGAAAATGAACAGCAAAAATGGGAACAAATGTATGAATTAGGGTTACTTAGTGAAGAGGAGTATAAGAAGAAAATCATCGATACTTGGTATGAGGCTACTGATAAAGTTACAGAAGAATTCAAGAGTTTTATGTCCAAAGAACAACCACTAAATTCAATTTGGATGTTAGCTAATTCTGGTGCAAGAGGTAATGTTGATCAAGCAAAGCAATTGGTTGCTATCAGGGGATTGATGGTTAATCCTAAAGGTGAAATCATACCTTTACCTATTAAGAATTCATTTACAGAAGGATTGGGTATATTTGATTATTTTATTGCAAGTCACGGTGGTCGAAAAGGACTTGTTGATACTGCCTTGAGAACTGCTGATGCTGGATATCTGACAAGAAGATTGGTTGATGTTGCTCAAGACGTTGTTGTAAGAGAAGAGGATTGTGGAACTGAAGAATACATAATAGTTAAACCAATAAAATCTGTTAATTATACCTTTGAACCTGAAGAAGTAGAAGTTAGCAAATCTTTTGGTAGAGTTTTAGCAACTAATGTTGATGGTATAGCAAAGAAATTCGATGTAATTGATTGGCAAGTCTACAAGAAACTTTTATCTTCTTCTTTATCAAAAGTATTGGTGTTTATGGAAGAGGAATATCTGCCTCTTGCTAATAGGATAAGAGGAAGAATTGCTGCTGAAGATTTCGTTAATCCAGAAAATGGCGAAGTAATAGTAAAGAAAGGGGAGCTTATTGATAGGTATAAAGCAAGAGAGATAGCAAAATATTATCTGGAAGCAAAAGTAAGAAGTGTTTTGAAATGTAAAGTATTCAAGGGAGTTTGTAGGAAATGTTATGGAGAAGATTTAGGCCTTGGAAATAGGTTAATAGATTTAGGTGAGGCAGTTGGTATTATAGCTGCACAAAGTATAGGTGAGCCGGGAACTCAGCTAACATTGAGGACATTCCACACTGGTGGTGTTGCTCTTGAATCGGACATAATCCAGGGTATTCCAAGAGTCCAAGAATTGCTCGAAGTTAGAAAGAAAACAAGATTTCATAGCAACCTATTTGCTATAGAAGATTCCATTGTTGAAAGAATATATCAAAAACATTCTTCTAAGGTAGTTGTATTAAGAGGAATACAATCAGGTAAGGAGTATAGTTTGGAAGTACCTTTTGGTAAGAAAGTTGTTGTTTTGGAAGGCCAGAAAGTTCCTGCAGGGTCTTTAGTGGTTTCTGGGACTATTTCTCCAAAAGAATTTATTGAAAAAGTTATAGAAAAGGTACTACAAGAAGATAAAGACGCTGATTTGATACATCATCCTGAGGTTAATAAAGCAATAGAAATTGCACAGAATTATGTGCTCGATGAAATGCAAAAGGTTTATCTTTCTCAAGGGGTAAGTATACATGATAAACATATGGAGATTATAATAAGGCAGATGTTTAGGTTTGTGAGAGTGGATGATCCAGGTGATAGCTCATTAATGTACGGAGAATTAGTTGATAAAACTGTGGTTGAATATCTTAATGAAATTATTGCTAAAAATGGAGGAAAGTTTGTAAAAGCTGTTCCAGAAGTTTTAGCTATAAGTAAAGCTGCTTTAGAATCTGAATCCTGGTTATCTGCTGCATCTTTCCAAGAAACAACCAAAGTTATCTCTTATGCTTCAATAAGTGGTAAAAGAGATTATCTTATAGGATTGAAGGAAAACATAATAATCGGAAAACCGATTCCTGTTGGAACAAGTTACCCAGCTTACAAAAAGGTTGATATAAAGGAAATGATAGAAGAAAAAGTTTCATGAGGAGGAAATTTTTATGAATAAATTTTTGCATAGATCTTTGGAAATTATATCTATTATCCTGATTGCAGCTATATCTCTCTATTTGTTAGAAAAGAACCCCATTGTTTTTGATTTAACTAAAAATAAAAGATACACTGTGGATAAAAAAATTATTGATATGTTGAATAAGTTAGATGATAATGTGTATGTTAAAGTTTTTTATGATAAGGCAAATTCGGATTATAATAATATAGCTGAGACTTTACGAAATCTTTCTCGTTATTCTAATAAGATTAAATATAGCTTTCTTGATCCTCGTAAAGATGTTGTTATGGCTCAATTATATGGCTTCTCAACTTCCAATCAAATCTTGATTATGTATAAAAATCGTAAAAAATACGAGAATAGTTTGGATAACGAAAAATTTGCAAACGCCGTTTATAATTTATTAAAACAAAAGGAAGGTAAAATATTGTTTATTACGGGACACAAAGAACCAAGTATTGATGATTATAATCAAGATGGTTTAAGTAATTTCGCAAAATTTCTTAAAGATGAAGGATTAACAGTTGAGAATGTTAATCTGGCTACCGAAAATTTGTATAATCCTTTTGCTGTTTTTATCATAGATCCAAAAATCGATTTTTCAGAGTTTGAAATAAAAAAGCTACAAGATTATCTTTATAATGGAGGAAAAATAGTTATTGCTCTCAAAAATTTTAATAAGAAAAAATTCAACAACTTGGATTCTCTTATGAAAAGTAATGGTATAGATGTTAGTGAAAATTTCATGATTGGTTTGGATCCAAATAATCCAAGATTAGTAATAGCTAACACTGTTAATCTCCCTTATTTAGCTGCTTTAAGTAATGTTAATTTTTATTTACTCAAGCCTCTTGTTTTAAATAGAGTTGAAAATTCTAATTTTTCTCTTTCTGAGGTCCTTGTTGCTAAAGGAATTATGGTTACACCAGCCATGATTAAAAGCGGAAAAATACTAATAAGTAAAGATTCAATAAAAGATTACACGGTTTCTATGATGTCAGAAAGAGTTAATAAGGATAAAAAATCAAATTTGTTAGTTGTTGGAGACAGTACCATGTTTACGAATTTATTGATAAATGCTGGAGAAAATGCTAATTTTATATTGACTATCATTGATTATTTTGCTGGTAATGAAGGTAGTTTTGTATTTAAACCCAAAGATGTGCCTGATTTGCCTATTGCTGTTCCTGCAACACAACAAATTATCTTGTATATCTCTTATCTTCTTATACCTGTAGCTTTCTTATTATTTACTCTTGTTTTTATTGTAGGAAGGAGGGTAAAGGCAACAAAAAATGAGGGATAGCAAATTTACCCTTTTTATCACTATTGTTTTAGCTATACTTACTATTTTGCTTGCTCTGAATTACTACAAAGATTATCAGAAAATAAAAAAAGAAGAAAAAACTAAAACAATTTTTGAAAAAAAAATAGATATAAAAAAAATAAACAAGCTTATTATATATAACCCTACAAAAATTGAGTTTGTAAAAAAAGACGGATTTTGGTTTTTGTATAACGTTGATGATATAGCCTATGATTATATGGTAGAAAATATTCTTTCGAGTATATATCAACCTACTGTTAGCGACGTAATTGATTTTGAAAAACAATACTACGATCAGTTTTTCAAGAAACCAATAGATGTATATTTTACCTATAATAACGAACTTTATCATTTGCAAAGAGGAATAAAAAATGATTTTACAAGTGAAACCTATCTCTGGATTGATCTTAAGGATTATAAAAATAAAATATATATCGTTAATTACTGGGACTTTAACTACCTTGATAAAAGTGTGGAAGAATTTAGAATGAAAAAACTGTTAAATATTGACCAAGAAAAAGTTGAAAAGCTTATTGTTAATAATGTTGCAATATACAAAGAGGAGATCGTTGATAAGAAAAATAAAAAGAAAAAAGACGAAGAGGAAAAGAAAAAAATAATCTGGAAATTATCTGATGGTAGTTTTGTATCGAAGGAATATATTAATTCACTTTTTGCTATCCTTAATAACTACGACTTTAAAAATATTTCAGATAAAAATATTGAAAATAAAAAACCATTATCTACAATAAAAATTTTTGCTAATAACAAAGAATATGATGTTTATATATATCCTTATGAAAAAGATGAATATGTTGTTAGGACTTCTTATAGGAAGTATAATTTTGTTTTCCCAAAAATTGAAATCGAGGATTTCCTAAAGAAGGAAATAATTGAAAAGAAAATATTTAGTTATTACATCGATAATTTTGATGACTTTGATTCTATTTTTATTTCTGATTCTCGAGCAAGGTTTAATTTTAAGAAAAAGGAAGGTAAATGGATTTCCAGTAAAAATGAAGAAAAAACCTCCCAAATAAGCTTGCTTTTCAGTACTCTTAGAAACTTAGAATATAAGCAAAAATTTGAAACAAATCCAATTAATTCTAAATACGAATTATATACGATTGAATTAAATTCAAAGAATACCAAATATAAATTTTATCTTTATAATACCGATTATTTAGCTTTTGGTAAGGAAATATATAAGATAGATCCTTTTGTCTTTATTCTTAAAGATTTACTAAAGTAAAGATGCTTGTAAAAATTTGCCCAAGTTGTGGATACAGAAATAAATCAAATGAAATTCTTTGCGTAAATTGTATGTCTGATATTAGTTCTGTTTCTGCTATTGATGAATCAAAAATTTCTGAAAATACCAAGAGTCAAAGTAATCAGGAAATAGAACAAAAAGATGAAGTTATTGTTTTGAAGTTGAAAGAAAAGAATTCAGGACAAACTATTGAGCTTAAATCAGGGGATGTCGTTGGAAGGTATAGTGTGGATTTTTTTCAAAAAATGAATAATTATAAGCTAATATCTCGTTTGCATTTTCAGGTTTTGTATAAAGAAGGGAAATGGTTTATTAGAGATTTAGAATCTACTAATGGGACTTTCTTAAATACTAAGAAATTGGAGCCTGATAAGGATTATGAAATTAAAAAAGGTGATGTTATAAACATAGCTGGGATAGTCGATTTCATAGTTCAGTAAATGAAAAAATTAATTAGTATAGTTGGTACAAGACCACAGTTTATTAAGCTTGCTCCCATGTTCTATTTTAAAAACCATAATTTTATTCATAAGATTATTCATACAGGGCAACATTATGATTTTAATATGGATAAAATATTTTTTCAAGAATTGAATTTACCAGATCCTGATTATCATCTTGGTGTTGGGTCGGGAACTAATCTATACCAGTTTTCTGAGATTACTAAAAAATTGGAAGAAGTTTTATTAAAAGAAAATCCAGACTGTGTTATTGTCTATGGAGATACCAATTCTACTTTAGCTGGTGCAATATCTGCTTCAAAGTTAGGATTTAAGCTTGCTCATATTGAAGCAGGACTCAGAAGTCATAACAAGAAAATGCAAGAAGAAATAAATAGAATTATTACTGATCATTTATCGGATTTATTATTTTGTCCAACGATAAACTCAAAGAAAAATTTAAAAAAGGAAGGAATTAATAATGCAGTATTCTTAGTCGGAGATCTTATGATTGAGTTACTTAAAAGAGTTGAGAATAGCGTTAAAGAAAGACAGGAGGATATTAATAAAAAATATGGTAGTTTTATTTTGCTAACTTTGCATAGGGCTGAAAATGTGGATAATTTAAAAATATTAAAAAATATAATGGATTCTGTTAGTTTCGTAAGTAAAAAGTATTACACTGTTATATTCCCTGTTCATCCAAGAACTATGAAACAACTTAAATTAATTGAATTTGATAAAGGTAACATACTATTGACTAATCCCGTTTCTTATTTTGATATGCTGTGCTTAGAAAATTCTTCAAGATTAATTATAACTGATTCGGGTGGAATACAGAAAGAGGCATTATTTTTCGGGGTTCCCTGTATTACGGTTAGAAATGAAACTGAGTGGGTTGAAACAATAGAAAGTAAAACAAATTACTTGGTTTCACCTCTTGATCCTAATTTTTCTTCTAATTTGCTAAAAACCGTTGATAAAATTATTGATAATCGTATTCCGAATTCTTTGGAAATTATTAGAAAATACTTTAAATTTTTTGATAGTTCAAAGAGAATTTATAATGTTTTGGAGGATATGTTGTGGGTTTGGTAGAATTCTTTTTAAGAAGCTGGAAGAAGATTTGGTAAAAAATGGATCTTATTATGTTTATTCAGTATAATGATAAAAACAAAATCTTTGAATTAACAGGAATTGTCTACGGTGATAATCGTTATTATCAGTTAAATAACAAAATTTTAGGAAAAGATATTTATGTTGAGTTTTGTGATCTTCCTTATGACAATTTTAAAGTTAGTGTGAAACTGGAGGTAAACGGAAAAATTCTAAAATCTGACCCTGCATTTGTCAATTCATGGGATTTGGTTGCTAATACGGATGGAAATATATTCGTTAAAGGAAAAAGGTTTAGATATCTTTTTTATGAGAATACTTTGAATGAGCCTGTTGAGATGGAAGATAATTACTGGGTAATATCAAAAGATAGGGTTGATTTGCTAAAGGTGCTATTTGTAAGTCTTGGCTTAAATGAAAGGGAATCTCAAGATTTTTATGATTATGTTAAAGGTGAGTTAGGAAAAACAGGTGCTAATTATTTTAAAGTATCAAGAGTTAGTTATGATTATTTACAAAAGAATATGGTGCTAAATATAAGTCCGAAGCCTGATAATTTGATTAGGATTATTTTGGTTTTCCAACCTTTTAATGATCCACGAAAAATTCCTGATTTCGATAAAAAAATTAATAAAGTAATTAATACTCTAATTTATCCTGAAAGGGATAAAAATAAATTTAATGTTGTTGAATGGGGAACGATAATAGATAATAGGTTGATGAAATGAGTATATTGAAAACTTTTCCTAAGATATCAGTGTTGAGTTTATTGGTATTTGTTTTGATTGCTTTTAAGTTTTTACATATTACGGGCGTGCCAGTTTTTATTGTTTCAAGTCTTTGTATTTTAGGGATAGTTGTTTTAATTGGTAAGGCTACTGAGGAAATATCATTGTATTATAACCCTGTTATTGCTGGTATAATCAATGCTACTTTTGGTAATGTTACTGAGTTAATAATAAGTGTTATAGCTTTGTTAAATGGTGAAGTTGAGGTAGCTTTGGCTTCTGTTATTGGTTCTATTATTGCTAACTTACTTTTATTGTTTGGTCTTTCTATGATCTCTGGAGGAACTATTTATAAAGAGCAAAACATTGGGACTCAAGCAGCACAATCTAATATTACACTTCTTGGAATTATCCTTCTTTACCTCACTATTCCTTCTATTGTTCTATTTGCTCCTCTTTTTGATCAATCTATAAAAAATGCTTATTCAATTGCTCTTAATATTAGTATATGGTTTTCTGCTTTGATATTAATAACTTATTCTTTGAGTTTGTATTTTTCTTTAAAAACACATAAATCTATATTTTTGCCTGAAGGGGAGATGTTGTCAGAAAAACCGGAGTGGTCCAAAAGTTTTTCTATAATTGTTTTAGCTATATGTACTGTTGCGGTTGCTTTTAGTTCTCATATGTTTGTTGAGTCAATAGAGGAGGTTCATAAAGTCTTAGGGTGGTCAAAATTTTTCATTGGTGGAATAATTGCTGCTATTGTTGGTAATGCTGCTGAAGGAGCGGTTGCTATATGGGTTGCAAGAGAGAATAAGATATCTTTAAGTTTTCAAGTTGCGATAAGTTCTTGCACACAGGTAGGTTTGCTTGTTGCTCCTGTTCTTGTCTTATTGGCTGCCTTAATCGGTAAGCCAGTTGCTTTGACATTCAACATTTTCGAATTGGTTGCTCTTTTTGCATCTTTTATTATTGCTTTTGCAGCGCTGGTTGACGGAAAAACCAATTGGTTCGAAGGTGTTGCCTTTGTAATGACTTACTTTATGATAGCTATCCTTTACTTTATGCATCCATGAAAGTAAAAGATGTACAATATGGAATAGAATTTGATTTACCCCAAAATTATTCATTTAATAAATCTGTCCTTTATGATGAAGATTTTTTACAGATTTATAATCCGTCCAAAATTATACTTTATAAAGTTGTAGATTTATCCAAAGTTTCTGTAGAATTTTTGAATAATCTAATTCTCAAGATTTTCTTGTTGCTTAATATTAACGATTGTTTAAACAGTGATGTTAAAGCTATATCTGAATTTGTTAAGTCAATCGTTGATAAGATTATGGATTACAAAGGTAAGCGAG
>Ga0209289_100757_pt1 | contig 14980 bp, 12 predicted proteins | sample GXS110809BmetaG_FD_184121 | JGI IMG/M metagenome (GOLD analysis project Ga0209289, IMG submission 184121) | Hot spring microbial communities from Gongxiaoshe hot spring, China to study Microbial Dark Matter (Phase II) - GXS 110809B (SPAdes)... ...
TATAATACAACAAAATAATAAAAAATTCTTCTTTACAAGTTCTATCTTACATCATTGTTCTATTGTAAAAATTCAGGGGAACACTTCAAACTTTCAGCCAATTCCAGTCCTTACCAGGAGAATAATAATGATTTTTTATCATAAATAAATCCTTCAGTCTTGAACTTTTGCTACTCCAAGTATTCTTATTTTTATCTTTGGGTCTATTTCTTGGTAGGATAAAACCGGGATCATAGGGAAGTAGTTTTCAATAAGCTTCTTGATAAATCTTCTTGATTGAGAGGATGAAATGATTATGGGGTTGCTTTTATACTTTGTGAACTTTGGGATTATTTCGCTTATTGAGTTTAGGAGTTTTTGAACGAACTGTGGTGGTATCTTCAATCTTATTGCTCCTTGGGTTTCCTCTATACCCTGTAGTATCTTTTCTTCCGTCCCGGGTTCAATAGATATTCCAAGAATCTCTCCGTTTTGTGAGTGTATTTTAGTTATAAGCCTCCACAGAGATTGTCTGACGTACTCTGTTAGGATATCTGGGTCTTTGGTTGTTCCGCTCCAGTCTCCAATAGCTTCAAGTATCGTTATTATGTCTTTTATAGGTATTCCTTCTTTGAGAAGATTTTGCAATACTCTATGTATGACCGACAAAGATACAGAGTTCAGAATATCTTCAACGATTTTCGGATAATTTTTCTTTGCTATATCAAGAATTTTTTGCGTGTCTTGTCTTGTGAGTATCTCATGAGCATTTCTTCTTACAATCTCTGAAAAGTGAGTTATCATAACTGATGGAACATCTACAACAGTGTAGCCCTTTGCAGTAGCCTCCGTTTTTTTGCTTTCATCTATCCATATGGTTTCAACTCCAAATACAGGATCCTTCGCTGGAGTTCCCTCTACATCTGGCTTTTCTACTCCTATAACGAGATATTTTTCTGGGAATACTTCACCTCTTACTACTTCCACACCTTTGAGTATGATGGAATATTCATTTGGTTTCAAGGAGAGGTTATCCCTTATATGTACGGGAGGTAATATTATCCCGAGTTCATCCGCCAGAGTTCTTCTCAATCCTTTTATTCTTTTTACAACTTCACCACCTTGAGTTTCATCAACATATGGAATTAGTGCATATCCCACTTCAAGTCCAAGAACATCTGGTTGTAATATAGCTTCTATTTGTTTTTCCTCCATTTCGGGAGATTCTGTGGGAGCCTGGGTTTTTTGTTGTTGAACTAATAATTTACCTTCTTCTTCTTTTTTTCTCATACTTTTGATAGAGTAATACATTAGACCTCCTGCAAGTAAGAGGAAAAGTGGAGTTGCTAGATTCATAAAGAGCAGCCCTAATAAACCAAGGACCATACCTGATGCGAATACGGCTTTAGGATATGAGATAAACTGTCTGGTGATGTCCTTTGCAAAGTCAGATTGCGCAGATGAGCGAGATATTATAACTCCAGCGGAAGTTGATATTATCAGTGCAGGTATCTGAGCAACGAGGCCATCTCCAACTGTGAGTCTAGTGTATGCAGAAAGTGCTTCCGTTATTGAAATGCCTTTTTGAACTACACCTACAAATATGCCTCCAAGTATATTTACAAAAAGTATAATTATTGACGCCACCGCTTCTCCTCTTATGAATTTTGAAGATCCATCCATAGCACCATAGAAGTCTGCTTCCCGAGTTAATCTGCTTCTTCTTTCTTTTGCTTCTTCTACCGTAATGAGACCAGCATTGAGATCAGCATCTATTGATAGCTGCTTGCCGGGAAGCGAATCAAGAGTGAATCTAGCTGCTACCTCGGCTATCCTTCCAGCACCGCGAGTTATAACAACAAGGTTTATGATTGTTAGAACTATGAAGATTATCAGACCTATAGCAAAGTTTCCCCCCATAACAACATTTCCGAAAAACTCAATTATTAGTGAAACATTTCCTCCTTCTGTTAGGAATTCATGCCCATGAGCCAGTATTCTTCTTGTTGTTGCTACATTCAGTGAAAGTCTGTATAAGGTCACTATAAGTAGGACAGTTGGAAAAGAAAAGAACTCAAGAGGTTCCCTTATGTATAGAGATACAAAAAGAATCATTATTCCTAGTGCAAAGCTCAATATTATTAGGAGATCTATTATGAATGCTGGTAGCGGTATTATAACTATTATAATTATAAGGAAGGCTGAAAATGCTATCAGAAGATCAAAGTTCCTTCTCATGTATTTATATGAATTTTAAAAACGCTCCTTCAGAGAGTTTAAAACTTGAGATTAAGTCGCTAATTCGTAAAGTTCGGAAAATTCTTTCAATTTTTTGAGATATATATACTGGATTAGAAATTTTAAAACTTAACGATTCTCACCAGCAATGCTATAATCCTTAAGAAAATGCTACAACACTTCATTTGTAATCTCACTGAATTAGAGCCATTGTGAAAATCCCTTGAAGTTCCAAATGGTCTGCACCTTTCTGTAGAAATAGCATCTTTATTTTATTTTACTCTTTGTTTGTAAGATTTGAGAGCTGTATCACCGTTTGAGCACAAGATTTCGGATCTGGCATTTCCTCAAGATAAAATATCTCTTGCACGGAATTAATAGGCATCCACCTTACAACATCCCTTTTCTTGTAAAAGCCTATTGTTGGAACCCCAAGAGCAGAAGCGATATGTATTGGACCAGATGAAGAAGAGAGAACAACTTTACCCATTTTCAAAACAGCCATAAGTTCATCTAATAAAGTTCTGTTTATTAGTGATATAGCTTTTAAATCTCTCAGTGGAGAAATATTTCCTAAACCTACCCATACGACAGGAAGATCAATATATCTTGCAACTTCTGAAAGATAATCCAAATCAATGGGGGGAGAAGAACCTCCTGAAAACGGATGGAAAACTACATACTCATTTGGCAAGGAAAATTTATTTCTCACAAATTTTATAAGTTCTTCTTCAATTTTTACCTCTGGTCTGAAATCTTTCACAATTAGCTGGAAGTTTATTTCTTCTACCCCCTTGAAGAATGGAGAAAGGACCTGAAGGTTGTAATATGATTCGTGGAATAGGTTCTGTCTTCGTGATATATCTAATTTGTAGTCAAAAAGGAATGAGAAGAACCTCCTTGATGTTCCGCAGATTTTTACTTTGTTTATCTTCATAATTAGCGCAAGAATCGGTTTCGGATAGAGCATAAAGCAAACTTCTGGTTTATTTCTTTGAAGAAATGCAGATAATTTTTTTATTTCGGAGATTTTGATATCTCCTCTTTGTCCATTAGTTATGACCTCAAAGAATCCATCTACATTTTTTGCTCTTGAGACTATTGGTGAAAGACCATTTCTAACTAGAAAAAAAACCTTTGACTTTGGTTCTATCTTCTTGATGAAATTAGCAACTGAAAGAGATATGACAACATCCCCGATTTTATCTGTCCTTGAGATGAGGAATGTCATTCCACCGTTACACTTTTTGCAAGATTACGTGGTTGATCAACATCGTGTCCAAGATAGACCGCTGCGTGGTAAGCTAATAGCTGAAGTGGTATAATTGAAACAAAAGGTGAAATAATCTCAGATGTTTGAGGGACAGAAATTTTTATTACATCTTTTGGCAGTTCATTTTCATATCCCTCAGTAGTGATTGCGATTACTTTCCCTTTTCTTGAAAGAACTTCCTGTAGGTTAGAGAATGCTTTTTTGAATACTCTATCATATGGCATTACAAAAACAGAAAGCATTTCGGGGGATATTAGAGCTATCGGTCCGTGTTTCATTTCACCTGATGGATAAGCTTCTGCGTGTATGTATGAGATCTCCTTTAGTTTCAGAGCTCCTTCTTCCGCAACTGGGTATGATATCCATCTTCCAAGATATAGCGCATTTTTGAAATTGGATACCTGTTCTGATACATCTTGAATTTTGCTGTCTTTCAAGATGTTCTCTATTTTTTTTGGAAGAATTCTCATTTCATCTATGATTTTGTCATTTTTTTTGAACCCTCCAATTTTCATGGCAAGAAGCAATAGTGCAACAAGCTGAGCAGTAAAGGTCTTGGTAGCAGCAACACCAATTTCTGGTCCAGCATTTGTATGTATGACTATATCAGACTCTCTTGATAAAGATGAACCAAGAATATTCACAAGTCCAATGATTTTTGCTCCTCTTTCTTTTGCCATTCTTATAGCTTCAAGTGTGTCAGCTGTTTCCCCAGATTGACTTATTCCTATTACCAGAGTATCTTTTAGATCTTTTTCTTTGTATCTGAACTCAGATGCATATTCTAAGTCTGAATCTTTTTTAGCTAACATCTCAAACCATATTTTCCCTATAGCCCCTGCGTGAAATGATGTTCCACAAGCGGTGATTGAAATCTTAGAATGGTCTGGTATAAAAATATCGTCCCAAATAGATATGAACTCTTGCAGTGTATCTTCTATAACATGAGGTTGTTCCATGATTTCCTTAAGCATAAAGTGTTTGTATCCACCTTTTTCCGCCTCCTGAGCGTCCCAGGTTATCTCAATAGGCTGCCTTTTTATTTCTCTACCGTTTTTTAAGATTTTGAACCCCTCAGGTGTAACAATAGATACTTCATTATCATCTAGTGGCACGATTTTCTTCGTGAATGTTATTACAGATGGTATGTCAGATGATACAACATATCCAACTCCTTCTATTATTCCTATAACAAGTGGAGATTTCTTTCTCGCGCAGAATATTTTCTCTGGTTCCATCGATGTTATCATAACTATGGCATACGATCCCTCAAGTCTATCAAGCGCTCTCAGAAATGCTTCCTCTAAATTTTTACCTTTTACTTCATCTTCTATAAGATGAGCTATTATTTCAGTATCTGTTTCTGATCTGAATTTATGTCCCTTAAGCTCACTTTTTATTTGCAGGAAGTTCTCAATTATACCGTTGTGTATAACAGATATTTCTCCCTTGCAGTCTGTGTGCGGGTGTGCGTTATAGTCTGATGGCTCTCCGTGTGTTGCCCACCTTGTGTGTCCTATTCCAAGGTTGGCAAAGTTCGGAAACCCAATTTCAGATAGATATGTTGTAAGAGCGGAAATTTTTCCCTTCTTCTTTGCAACAAAGATTTTCCTATCGTGTATTACAGATATTCCAGCAGAATCATAACCTCTGTATTCAAGTTTGTAAAGTGCTGGAATTATTATGTGAAGAGCATTTGCTTTTCCAGTGAAACCTACAATTCCACACATCTAAAAAAGGTTAAACATAAGTTCTGAAAATATCAAAAATCCTGGATATCAAAGGATAAACCTCAATCCAATGTTTATTGTTAGTGGGGCTATATCTAACTTTTCCTTTAAAGTGTTTTCTGATATTTTCGTTCTCTCTATTTCTTCACGTGGTATGGTGGGCAGGAATGTTATACCTCCATTTGCATAAACATATTTACCTATAGACACTCCAGCATATGTAGCTGGTAAGAAGACATGTAATGGATCGGAATATCTTTCTTTCCAAGATTGTCCTGTCTGTTCATCTGTCCATCTAACAATTGCATAAGGAATCATTATGCCTTTTAGACCTACGAATATTTCAAATATAGGGAAGTTAAACGAAATTTGAAGGTCTGGAAAAATTTCAATGCCTGTTATGCGTGGAGATTGTTTGTTCTCCATTCCCTTGAAGTTTATAATATTTGTGAAAAATGATGGTATTATATTGAATGAGATATACTTTTCTTTAAGTAGCGAAAAACTCTTACCGATTCCCATCCCGACTCTTATAAAGTCGAATCCTAGAAAATTTATATTTGGCGTAAGTAGAATGGCATCTTCAATATTAACTGATCCAGAGAGATATAATCCTGCAAGGAGGCTTAATCCAATGTTTCCACTACCCTTTTCATCTGGATAGTAACTATAAGATACAGGGGGAATATAGTTCGGCCACCCACCACAGTTAATGATACATATTATCAAAACAGCATAAATTGCCTTCCTCATAATATCCATATTATAATAGAATTGATAGAATTTGAGTTTTCAAAATGAAGAAGATTTTAAATTTCAAAATCCGAGTATCTCATAGAGGGATGATAGAAAATTCGCAAATTGATGTGTTGTATTGATTCAGAAGCTTCTGTTGCGATGGGTTTATCAATTGGTTTTCCGTTATCATCAATGGGAATGTTTAAATATTTCAGAATTCAGGTAGTTTTTGGAATTTGATTTAGCTTTTTATGTCAGTTGAGATTTCAGGATATATTACAAGCTCTCAAAAGTTCTTCTACAAAATTTTCTTCCGGAACAGCTCCTTCTATTTCAATTGCATCATTTATTATGGTTTTTGGAACTCCATAAACTGAGTAAGCATTAGATAGATCTGGAAACTCAGTTGCTTCTATCATTTCTGCTTTTATATTTGGGTTAATAAGAGCAGCAGAGTGAGCGTATTTAACCATTCTGGGGCAGTATGGACATGTAGGCGTGACGAACACCTTTATATCCACAGGTTTATCTATCTTTCTTATCTTCTCAACTGAATCAGGTGAAAGCAAAGGTTCTGATCTTGATACCTCTATTATGTCTTCTACTAAGACAGCAAACTCATACCCCGCGGGGATTCCAGAAAAGACTATTCTTTCACTCCCAACTGTTATCATCGGAGTTTTGTCTATCTCCCTACCAATCTTATCTCTATCAATTATCGCATTTAATACTTTGAGTTCTATCTTATCAGATGTTTGAGCCAACTCTTTCATAAGCTGTTCAGCTTCTCTACAGTACTCACAATCTATATTTTTTGTATAAAGATTTATATTTACTTTGTTTATCATCTCCTTGCTGAATCTATCTTTTAGGTATTCTATATCTTTATCTTTTAAGAACATACATCTAACTACCTCCTTATTCATTAATTTAATAGTTTTCTTACAACTTAGTTTAATTTTGAAATATATCCTACTTGCTTGCTCTATAGATTGGAAAATATTTCTCTTTCATCAATTATGGTGATAATAGCTTTTCGGATCCTCTAATTAAGTTTTTTCAAAACATGGAATATAGGCTTTCTTACTTTCATGATAAAATAAAAAAATTTATCTTGAAAAAAGTAATTTCATATAAAGACGCGAGAGAATAACTGTTAGTGGAACAAGAATTACCCATACAGAAAAATTAAAAAGTATGGTCCCTTTTTCTTCAACGATGAGTATTCCCTTTACAATTCCAATCAGATCAATTATCCATCCTCCGATTATCCCAGCGATTATATATAGCAAGATCAAATCTTTAGCTCTGAAACTAACTAAAGCATATATTGAGGCAAGAAGGCCCCACAAGATAAAAAGCAGAGCTGGGGTTGAAAGAATTTTATAATCCCCTTCTATTCTATACAGATCATACCTATCAGAAAGATATTCAATTATTGTGTTTAGGATTGATACGGAAAATCCACTTAGTATAGATGCAAATATCCTTTCTTTCCTAGAGAACATATACCAAAACTTTCTTATTAAATATAACTATTGGTTATGAAGCATTCAAAATTTTTTAGAGAAAAACTTTAATCTCTTCTGCTCTTAAATATGCTAACTCTATGCTATCTATTTGGTTTAGTCTCTGTATCCAATGCAATTATTCCAACCCTGCTTATAAATTCGGCTATCCCAGATAATACTTGCAAATCCTTTGGCAATAATTGTATATTTGGTTATATAGATTAATCCAATTCATCGTTATTTCGCGCACATATTTTCTATTTCCTTCTGAGAACTAAAATAAGAGGGTAAGCTATCGGAAACCGGAAAGCGGATTTGAATCTGTTGATTGCGCCTCTGGCTGCCATATATGGCTTGGTTCTACTGTTGAGACAAAAGGGTTAGATGGAAAAACTTATAAAGAGACTTTGAATCCATTTGCTTTGTTAAATACTTCCAAAGATAAGCATTCGGAGATTTTTTTCAAAGGTTATGTAAGGAATGGGAATGAATCCTTGAAAGTAAGAGCGATAAGTAAAGTTTGTCTTGGATGCCATTCTTTGGTCGGGAAAAATCACGGTTCTGTTCCTACTTGTTTAGACTGCCATACACTTTCCGGTGCAGGTAAAGAAATTCATCAGATGCATATAAACATTGCCGGAGGAGAGAAAAACTGTAGTTATTGTCATTTTCGAGAAGGAGAAGAAAGTAAGTCCAGGCCTGCATGCTATAACTGCCATCTCAGTAGCGTGAGATCAAAGCATTTGTGGTAGAATTCCCAAAACCATCACAATGTTTCAATTCCCTATAATCTCAAAAGAGTAAAGAGGATAATAAGCTCACCGGCCTTAATTACTTATAGTTAGGCTCAAAACTTGGACATATGATTGCGAGGTTTAATATCCAATCTTAGAGAAGGATTTAAAATAGCATAATACCATTTAGTCCTTCCATAGTTTGAAATTACAAGGACCGATAACTTGTGAATAACCTACACTTGCTCTGGGATCTTCTTTTTCATGTACGAGTTCTGTTATTGCAGATATATGTTTCATTGATAAATTAGTTAGAAAGAGTAGTTTAGAGATAGACCTGCACCATAACCTTTCCTTATAGTTCTTTCCCCAATGTTCAAGAAAGACACTACAGATATTTCAAAATTATCGCTCACACTTGTGATAACTTCAGCTTGAAACTGAAATCCAAGATATTTGAAATTTTCATATATCAATCCAATGGCAGGTTGAAGAGAAATAGATTTTAAACCTGTTCTGATGCCGATAAATCCGAGAATTTCGTTAAATGTGTGTGGGAAAAGAGTGTTGTATCTTTTTTCTGATTTGTCTGGTGAGAAGTTTCCTAAAATCAGAAAGTTCAGAGAAATATTTTCTGTAAGTTCTTGCATAAGCGAAAGTTTTGGAGAGATGGTAAATCTTCCTGATGTTGCAGGTGATGTACCTGTTGGAAATTCAAAACCGAGGCTGAAACAAGGTTTCATAAGTATCTCAGACGGATTTATGGTAAAGTTGACCATAAGATCAGATAAGATCAATTTACCTTTTGCTATACCAGATGGAAGATCAAGTCTCACTTGGAACAAGTCAAGAAATTTTTTCTGTCCAAACAAAAATAAAGATATGTTATGCTTTTCAATGTAATCTATTTGTTTTCTTTGTGAGTAGATTGAAATTATTCCAACTTTATCTTTTATGTTGCTTTCGCTCATGATTTCGGAAAAGAGAATTAGAGCCATTAGGATTGTTGTCATAAGTTTTATATCTTTTCGTAGTATATAGTTTTGTTTTCTTCTGAACTTTTTATGATTTTTTCTTTTTCAAGTAGATCTATATAACCTTGAGCTTCAGAAAATTTGAAGGACCAGAATTCATCTGGAACCTGGGGATACAGCTTTTGCCCTATTTCATATATTGTCATTGGTCTTTGTGAGATTATATCATATGTTTTCTTTTTCATCTTCTCTACTCTCGTTTTCATCTTTAATATCACACCTTTTACATCGTTTATTGGTTCAAGGTGTCCAGGGTATGCCACACCTATTTCAAGTTTCTCAAGTATTTTTAGTGATTCTATCCATGATGGAAGATTTTGGAACCTTTCTTCTTTCTTTGTGAAAAACAAGAGTGGAACTGGAAGTCCTTTTGAAAATATATGATCTCCTACGAAGGCTATTCCTTCTTTCTCATTATAGAGAATCGCGTGTCCGGGAGTGTGTCCGGGGGTATGAAAAACCTTGAAACTTGAATCTCCTATGTTTATATCTTCACAAAAAGAGATATCATTTTCTTCTATTCTGTATTTGCTTGTAAAGTATGATTTGGTTTGTTGCCTTATTATTTCAAGCTTTTCTTCTGGAACTCCGTTTTTTATCAGGTATTCATAAGCGAAGACTGCTCCCTCTTTCCTTATTTCCTTTGGAAGGTCAACCACTCTTTCTTTGTCTTTTGGATGAAGAACTATCGGAATTTTGAAATTCATCTTTTGAAATATTTCCCTTATGTTCCCATAATGGTCGGGATGTCCATGAGTTAAAAAAATGAGTCTTATCCTGTCAAACCCACATGTGTTATTGACAAATTCATATAGAGCTTTGAAATTATCTTGATAATTCAGTCCTGTATCTACTAATACATATTCATTTTTGCTCTCTATTATAAACACATTTACTTCAAAAAATGGCCATGGTATTTTTAGTTTTGCTCTATGTATTTTCATCTCTCTTAAGTTTTCCTAATTGTCCATTTTATTATTTTACCTAATGAATTATTTTTCATTCTAAATTAAGATTACCTCTGATTATTATAAAAAATTCTTTTAAGTAATAAACAAAATTTTCAACTCCTTGAAGTGATCTTCGTTTCTCATATGACAGAAATTCTTCTTGATTAATGAATCATCTACTCTTTGCTTTCAGCTATTTCCTCCCTCTGTTTCATTTTCTGTTCAAGTAGAGGATTGCTGCGATTTATTCTGTCATGAATTTAGAGTGTTTGAATAGTCGGTGTCTTTTATTTATTTCTATGTTCTTGGATCTAATACCTTTATTAGTATGTCAGTCATAAGGTTTATAATAACCCACATTGATGATATCACGAAAACAGAGGAGATAACAGACTGAATATCTCTTGAAAGAACTGACTCAACCACAAATGATCCTATCCCAGGAAATGAAAAAACATTTTCCGTTATGACTGTTCCCGATAGTAGAACTCCAACTTGTAGCCCCAAAACAGTTATTATTGTTGGAAGAACTGCTCTTGTTGTGTGAATGTAAAATCTTGCACCATATACACCCTTTGCTTTTAGAAATCTGGAAAAATCTGAATTTATGACTTGCTCCACTGAATTTTTGATAAACCTTGAAAGAACCACAGATAAAGATAGACTTAGCGTTATAGATGGAAGTATAAGACTTTTTATTCCTTCATATCCCGACATAGGTAGTACTTTTAACTTAACACTTAGGATTATTATTAATATTATCCCAAGCCAGAAGTTAGGTATTGAGTATATAAATGTCGTTGCTCCTAGTACAAGATTTTCTAATCTTTTGAATTTCACATATACATAAAACAGAAGTAGGCTTTCACCTATCACAAGAATTATTGTAAGGGTTGCAAGTTTTAAGGTATTTTTTAGCCTTTGTATTAGCATAGGTTTTATCTCTGTCTGCCTGAAGAAAGATCTTCCGAAGTTCAGTGTGAGCAATGACCTGACAGTGTTTATATATCTCTGACTCAAAGGAAGGTTCAATCCAAGTTCCTCTCTTATCTTATCTATCTGCTCCTCAGGAACGTTCTCTCCCACCAATATCCTCGCAGGATCTCCTGGAATAAGGTGAAAAATGAAAAATATCGCATTTATGACCATGAAAACAGATATAAAACCTTTAGCTACTCCATAAAAAACATTCTCTACTATGTTTTTCATTTTTGTCTTCTATTAGATTTTGAAAATTATCTTAATTAGAGTATGGATCAGGAAAAAATAAGAAAGAAGGTTTCGGATTGGGAGGAAAATATACTTAAACCATCCATTAAGAGAATCCCCGAAAGGAAGGAAAAATTTGAAACTTTATGTGGTATAGAGGTTCCCATTTTTCTTCCGTATTATCAATCTAATGAAGTTGATGATTCGGTAATGAGTTTCCCAGGTGAATATCCATTCACAAGAGGGATTCAGCCAACTATGTATAGAGCGAGACACTGGACGATGCGTCAGTATTCTGGATTTGGAACCCCTGAAGAAACAAATGCGAGATTCAAATTTCTTTTATCGCAGGGGCAAACCGGTCTTTCTATGGCTTTTGACCTTCCAACTCAAATGGGATATGATTCTGATAATGAAGTAGCCTATCCAGAGGTTGGTAAGGTTGGAGTTGCAATAGATACAATTGAAGATATGAAGGTAGCTTTTAAAGATATTCCCCTTGATAAAGTTTCCTCGTCATTTACCATAAATGCTACAGCTCCGATAATCTTAGGGATGTATTATGTTCTCGGAAAGCTTCAAGGATTACCACCTGAAAAGTTATCTGGAACCACACAGAATGATATTTTGAAAGAATATGCAGCGCGTGGAACATACATATACCCACCTGAATTCTCTCTTAGACTTGTTATAGATGTCATTGAATTCTGTGCTAAAAAGATGAAATCTTTCAATCCGATTTCCGTTTCAGGATATCATATGAAGGAGGCAGGTGCTAACTCTATTCAGGAGGCAGCTTTCACGGTATGCTCTGGTATAGAGTATGTAAGTCGTGCAATTGAGAGAGGGCTTTCTGTTGATGATTTTGGAAAGAGAATAACATTCTTCTTCTCTGTACATAACAACTTTTTTGAGGAGATAGCTAAATTCAGAGCGGTAAGAAGGGTTTGGGCAAAGGTGATGAAAGAAAGGTTCGGAGCTAAAAATCCAGAGGCTATGAAGCTCAAGTTTCACGCACAGACCTCCGGTGTTTCTCTTGTAGCTCAGGAGCCTATGAACAACATAGTAAGGGTTGCTTACCAAGCTATGGCTGCTGCTTTAGGGGGAGCGCAAAGCATACACACAAACTCATATGATGAAGCTTTGGCTCTACCAACAGATGAATCCGTTAAAATCGCTCTCAGAACTCAACAAATCCTCGCTTATGAGACCGGCATAGCAGATACTGTTGACCCTCTCGGAGGATCCTATTACATTGAATACCTCACCGATAAGATAGAAGATGGTATATGGGATTATATAAAGAAGATTGATGAACTCGGTGGGATGCTCAAAGCTGTTGAATCCGGATTTGTTCAAAGAGAAATCGCAAAAAGTGCATGGGAATACCAAAAAGCGGTTGAAGAAAAACGTACTTATGTTGTCGGCGTTAATGTTTTTAGAACTGAAGATATACCACGGATAGATATATTCAAACTAGATGAAAGTAAAGTCAATCAAAAGATAAAGCAACTTGTTGAGTTTAAGAAGCAAAGGGATAACCAAAGAGTACAAAAATCTCTCAAAATTCTTGAAGACTGTACAAGGGATAAGAGCGTGAATCTTATGGAACCTATAATTGAAGCCATAGAAAACTACTGCACTTTAGGTGAGATATCCGGTGTCTTTGAGAAAATTTACGGTAGGTTTGGAGGTTTTTCTGTTTTCTAATTTTTTAGCTTTTTGATCCTTTCAGAAATTATTTCTGTAAGGGCATCTTTTATTTTTCTTGTTGTCATCATAATATCTTCTACTATTACTTTTGAATTTCCGATTACGGACATGAAATTAGTGTCCCCGGTCCATCTTGGCACGATGTGTATATGGATATGCTCTTCAAGCCCAGCTCCTGCAGGGCGACCAAGATTCACCCCTATGTTGAACCCCTGTGGTTTTATTACATCTCTCAAAGCTTCTATTGAAATTTCTATTAGCTCAAATATCTCTATCCTTTCCTCAAGTGATATATCTTTTATCTCAGCAGTATGAGTTTTAGGAAAAATCATAATATGCCCAGAATTGTATGGATATTTATTCATTATTATCATTGCGTTTTTACCTTTATAAACTCCGAGTTTGTCTTTATCTATACCTTTCCAAGCATCGCATAAAAAACATTCTTCTTTTACTCCAGATTTGGCTTTCTCAATATATCCTATTCTCCAGGGAGCCCAAATTATTTTTATAACTTTTTCCCACATCACCAAAAAGATAATCAGCGTTGATAAAAATTAAATTTTTGAAAAATGAAAGCTATAGTTATTTCCAGTGTGTCATCAGGAAGTGGAAAAACTGTTTCTTCTCTGTGTATAGAAGCTGGATTGAAAAAACTCGGGAAAAATATCACAGCCTTCAAGTTTGGTCCAGATTTCATAGACCCTTCTTATCATCGCTTATTTGCACAATGCTATAATCTTGACCCTGTTATGAGTTCTACAGATTTTGTCAAATATCTTTTCTCGCAAAAAGGTTCAGAATACAACGTGATTGAAGGAGCTATGGGGCTTTTTGATGGAGAACTTTCTGGCTCAAGCACATATGAACTGTCAAAAATACTTGGATCAAAAATAGTACTTTGCGTTGATGTTTCTGGAATGGGTGAAAGCATAAGAGCATTGGTAAAAGGTCTCAAAAGATATGTTTCCGGAATAATCGCTATAAAGGTAGCATCGGAACAACATATCCAGATAATAAAAAAATCTCTTGAGAAAGAGAAAGTGGAACTGATAGGATATATACCCAAATACCAATATTTTGATTTCCCGTCAAGACATCTTGGCTTATACCTATCTGAAGAAGTGAGTATCAGAAAAGATGAATTTGAAAAGATCTTCTTCAAGTTCTTTGATGTTAAAAAATTACTTAAAGTCTTTGATTCTTCTGAATTAAGTTTTGAAACCATAGATGAAAGAAAGATTTTTGGTTCTCTCAGAATTGAAAAAAAATTTAAGGTCGGTATACTTTCTGGTAGCCCGTTTTCATTTGTTTATCCGGAAAATATTTTTGTCTTGGAAAAGCTGGGTTTTGAAGTGTATAGCTTTGCACTCGGAGATATACCTGAAATTGATGCTCTTATTATCCCAGGAGGATATCCAGAAAATTTAGAAATTGACGAGATAAAAGAAATTAAAAGAAAACTTGGTATGATTTTACCTACCCCGAAAATTGTTATCGCTGAGTGTGGAGGACTTGAAATTCTTTCGCGAAAAATTCTCTTTAAAGAGAAAGAAATAGAATGTCTTGGAATTTTTCCCTTTGAGATAAAGATTGAAGAAAAATTGCAAGCTTTAGGATGGAGAAAACTTAAAAATGGGCAAATATATCTTGCAGGACATGAGTTCAGATACGGAAGAATCTCAAACATGAATCCACCAGGTATTTTCCTTAAGTATGATTCAAAAGGCAAATTCCTTGGAACAGATGGTTTCAAAAATGGTAAATTTTTATCTCTCTGGACTCACCTTTACTTTGGTTCAAATCCTTCTGGGATAGCAAATCTAATCTGTGATTACCAAACTGAACATTCTCATACAACATGATTCAGG
>Ga0209289_100758_pt1 | contig 14968 bp, 14 predicted proteins | sample GXS110809BmetaG_FD_184121 | JGI IMG/M metagenome (GOLD analysis project Ga0209289, IMG submission 184121) | Hot spring microbial communities from Gongxiaoshe hot spring, China to study Microbial Dark Matter (Phase II) - GXS 110809B (SPAdes)... ...
GGAACTCCCGAAAATATACTTGAATCAATTTCACGAGGAATTGATATGTTTGATTGTGTGATACCAACACGAAATGGAAGAAATGCCACATTATACACAAGGAATGGGAAATTTAGCATAAAAAATGCAATTTATAAAGAAGATTTCACCCCCGTAGACCCAGAGTGTAACTGCTATACCTGCAGGAATTTTACAAAGGCATACCTTCGCCATCTTTTTAACGCTGATGAAATTCTCGCCCTTCAACTTGCCTCAATACATAACCTCGCCTTCTATATCTGGCTTGTCGGTGAAGCAAGAAAACACATAGTTCAGGGGGATTTTTTAGAGTGGAAAGAGATTATGCTTCAAAGAATGGGGGAAAAAGCAAAAATTGAAAAATAATTAAAATGTTGAAAAACGAGACATTGATTTGAAAATAAATCGTGACTATTTTGAACATAGGGGCTTTAAAGATTAGTGAATTTTAAGGTTTTTTATCTGGCATAAAAATTGCCTTCAAATGTTACGCACATATAGAAAAACTAAATTCAGGTGTAAAGATGAAAGCGAAAGTAACAACTTTATTGCTTTTGCTTTTAGTTTTCAGCTCATCTCTTTTTGCCCAAAAGGCTTATATCAAAATTAAAGGAATGTCCCCGCATGAATTAGAAGGAATGGGGATTGCGAATCTTGATAGTATATCTTCTGGTTTGTCGGTTGTTGGAACTGGCACGGTTGTGTGGCTTAATGGTTATGATGTCTCGGGTGATACAGCTTTTAAGCCCGCTACAAGCTATGAGTGGTCAATTGTTGGTAAACCAGCAGGTTCAAATGCGGTTTTAAGTAGCACAAATGCTCAATTAGTTTCATTTATCCCTGATTTGGCTGGGACATATCAAATTAAGCTTGTTGTTAATGGCGTTGATGATACCACAATTACAATCATAGCTGCAAATTACACAGGGGTTGATTGGAAAGAGATTGGGAGTTCAAGTTTAAATTGTGCAACTTGTCATAAGAGCGTTACACCGGAAATTTATTCAAAGTGGAAATCATCAGATCACGCGACTATTTTTGAACGTGGTATGAATGGACAGCTTGCCCCTTACTGGGATCCGGCAAGGTGCGGAAGATGTCATACAACTGGATATAATCTGATGGCAAATAATGGGGGTTACGATGATGTAGCGATACAGCTTGGTTTTGATTGGAATCAATGGAAACCGCCAAGAGCTGGTTTATTTGATTCGTTGTTAACAACCGATAAGAAGGCTTTAAGTTTAGTTGCAACTATTGGATGTGAAAATTGCCATGGTCCGAAGAATCCATCTCACTATGGAGCAGGGACTCAGCCAAAGACTATGAGTGCAGAAGTTTGTGCTCAATGCCATAATGAACCCTGGAGGCATAACCGCTATGTCCAGTGGGAATACTCAGGTCATGCTGAGGCAGTTTGGTCAAATACATTTAGAACCTCTCCCGCAGGACCAATTCAACCAGGGCAATATAACCTTAATGCTTGTGTTCGTTGTCATGATGGCGCAGCCTTTGTGAGTTTTGTTAAAAATGAATCATTTGATAACAGAGCAGCATCGGGTTATAGCAGAATTCAACATACATCAATAACTTGCCAGACTTGCCATGATCCGCATTCAATGGAATTAAGAGAGGCTCCAGCCTCAGCGGATACGCTTGCAAATGGATTCAATTATTCACAGATTGATCTTGGAAAAGGCAAGCTTTGCATCAATTGTCACAAGTATCGCAGGAATGCTTTAACATATGTCACTACAAACCTCAGCTCTGTTTGGGGACCACACCATGCGGGTGCTGGAGATGTCTATCTTGGTCAGAATGGATATACTTGGGGTGAAACTTTACCAAGCAGTATTGGACATCGTCTTGTTGAAAATGCTTGCGTTGGTTGCCATATGTCTGCAACTCCAGATACCGGTCATGTTGCAAGGGATAAAATCGGGATGCATACATGGAAAATGAAATATGTTGCCCCAGATGGTCAGGAATATGATAACATCACTGGTTGCGTAAAATGCCATACTGGAATTACAAAGTTTGATGATATAATCGCGTCTTATGATTATGATATGGATGGAACAGTTGAGCCATTTATGAAGGAAGTTGACGGTTTAATTGAAAAACTTGCAATGGCGTTGCCACCCAAGGGGCAACCAACAGTTGATTGGCAGCAGATCAGAACTGATCCTGATTCAGTTAGATTGAAACAAGCATATTGGAACTATCGTTATGTCGTTGAGGATAAAAGCCATGGTGTTCATAATCCTAAATATGTTGTGAGATTGTTGCAACTTTCAATAAGCAAGATAACAGGTGTAGAATTTACAACCCCAGATGTTCCAGTCAGATTTGAACTATATCAAAACTATCCGAATCCTTTCAACCCAACGACCAAAATTGGTTTTGCTTTGCCAAGAGATGCAAAGGTTAAACTTGAGGTGTTTAATGCTCTCGGCGAGAAAATTGCTGTTTTGAAGGATGAATATATGAGAGCGGGTGTACATACAGTTGAGTTTAATGCATCTGGGCTTGCGAGCGGAATTTACTTCTACAGATTGACAGCTGACGATTTTGTTGCAACGAAGAAAATGGTTTTGATTAAATGATTCTGTAAAGCGTTAAATCAAAGGGGCAGGCATATGCCTGCCCTTTTTTATTTCCAATCTCTTATGCCTTCGTTATCAATTATTGTTTTTATCAATTTAGGTAATTCTGGTTTTTCAGGCTTAATTTTAAACGCTTTTGAAAGTCGCTCTTTGGCAATTTTTATAACATCATCTTTGTCCGTGTAGAAAATGGCAAGTGGTTCACCAGCTTCAACTTTATCACCGACTTTTTTCTTTAGAACAATTCCTGCTTTTGGGTCAATTACATCATCAACCTTTGTCCTTCCGGCACCAAGCATGACGGATACTATTCCAACTTCTAAAGCATCAATTTCATAAACATAGCCGTCAAAGATACTTTTAACTTCAATTGAATGTTTTGGCAACGGATATTTTTCAAGGTTTTCAATATAGCTTACATCTCCGCCTTGTTTTTCCACGAGTTTAATAAATTTTTCATATGCTTCTCCCGAAAGGACAACTTTTTGCGCAATTTTCATCCCTTCCTCTATTGAGTTCGCTTTCCCTCCAAGCATGATCATTGCTCCAGCAAGAACATAGGTTAAATGCATTAAATCTGGAACATTTAGACCCCGAAGGCATTGGACAGATTCAACAACTTCAAGCCAATTTCCAACAGCGTATCCAAGTGGTTGATTCATATCTGTGATAAAAGCGATGACTTTCTTACCGAAATTTTTCCCAATAGTAAAAAGGGTTCGTGCAAGTTGAAGTGATTTTTCATATTCACTCATGAAAGCACCTTGTCCAGTTTTGACATCAAGGACGAGAGCATCAATTCCCTCAGCAAGTTTTTTGCTCATTATACTTGCTGAAATCAAAGGAATTGATTCAACAGTTGCTGTTACATCGCGAAGAGCGTAAATTTTCTTATCCGCAGGTGCAATCTCCGATGTTTGCCCAATCATTACAACTCCAATCTCTGAAATAACTTTTTTATACTCCTCAATGGAAAGATTTGTTTTGAAACCCGGGATTGATTCAAGTTTATCAAGTGTTCCACCCGTATGACCGAGTCCACGACCCGAGATCATTGGTACCGGGACGCCGGCTGAGGCAACGATTGGCGCAAGGATTAAGGAAACCTTATCCCCAACACCACCTGTTGAATGTTTATCAACTTTAATTCCCGGAATATCTGATAGATCAACAACATGCCCAGAATTTAACATTATCTCTGTAAGACATATTGTCTCTTCAAAATCCATACCTTGAAAATATATCGCCATTAGGAAAGCCGACATTTGATAATCCGGTATTGTTCCGTTTAAATACCCGTTGATGAAAAGCGATATTTCATCTTTTGTTAATTTTTTACCATCCCTTTTTTTGCGTATTATTTCTACAGGTAGCATTTCTATTTCAAGTTTGTTTTAGATTTTTTGAAGTATTTCAATTGCTATATGATATTTTTTGAAGGGCGGGAGAAGATATACACCTTGAACAAGTGGCTTTGCTTCTTTTAAGAATTGTGATGCAATTTCAATTCCAACTTTACCTGCGTCATCACGGGCAAGGAAAAGTTTCTCACGAACCCAGGCGGGAATGTTTATTCCTGGAACCTCATTGTGGAGGAATTCAGCATGTTTGTAGCTTCTAAGGGGTAGAACCCCAAGCATTACAGGAATTTTAAGATGTTCAATCTTTTTAATGAACAGTTCAAGTGTTTGGATTTCATATAAAGGTTGGGTGAAGACAATTTGAGCACCCGCTTCAACTTTTTTTTCAAGTCGTGAAATTTCATAATCAAGATTTTGTGCTGTTGGGTTTGCTGCACAAGCAATCAAAAAATGAGTCGGCTCACCAATTGTGTTCCCCACTGCATCAAGACCATGATTCATATTCCTCAAAATTTTTATAAGTCCAATTGAATCAACATCTCCAACTGTTGTCGCCTGTGGGAAATCACCAATTTTTGTCGGATCACCTGTTATCGCAAGTATGTTTTTGACCCCAAGAGCCCACGCTCCGAGAAGGAGTCCTTGTAATCCAATAAGGTTTCTATCCCTGCATGTGATATGTGTTATGGTCTCAATTCCAGTTTTCGTTTGAACAAGATGAGATATTGCAACGGGGTCCATTCTAAATCTTGCCCTTGCTCCATCAGTTATATTTACTGCATCAATATCATTTTCCTTCAAATACTTTGCACCTTCAATCACAGAACTTATGTCAAGTCCGCGTGGTATATCAAGTTCAACTGTTGTTAAAAATTTTTTCCCAATTTTTTTAGCAAAGTTTGAACTTTCGGCTTCCAATACGACTACTTCAGCTTTTGAACCCCTTTCTTGTTGTGTTTCAACCTGTGCTTGTTCTTTTACCTTGATTTCAATTTTTGGTTTTTTAAGCCTTAAATCTTTTACTGCGTTTGCTATTGCTCTTATATGCGAAGGTGTTGAACCACAGCAGGCGCCAATTATCTTAACACCTGCTTCAACAAGTTGTTTTGCATATGTTGCAAGATATTCTGGACTTGCGTGATAAACAGACCTACCATCAACAAGCGTTGGAATTCCAGCGGCGGGTTGAGCTGAAAGAATCACATCATCTTGATACATTGATTTAATTATTGAAAACATCCTTTGTGGTCCAACAGTGCAATTTGAGCCGACGACAGTTACACCTTTTCCCTTTATATGCTTTACAACCTCTATTGGAAAATCAGTCGCAAGTATTGCACCATCTTCTGGAAATGTTTTTTGCGCAATTAGTGGAATTTTGTCAGATATTTCTTTAACAGCTTCAATTGCTGCATCAAGTTCGTTTAAACTAACAAATGTCTCAAGAATTATTAAATCAACCCCTTCTGAAATTAAAATTTCCGCCTGCTCTTTAATTACATCCTTAACTTGTTGAATTTTTATTTTTCCAAGTGGCTCAATTAATTTTCCAGTTGGACCAATTGACCCAGCAACATAGACATCATCACCGGCGACGGATTTCGCTATTTCAACCCCAGCTCTGTTAATTTCTTTAATTTTATCCTGAAGGTGATAAAATTCAAGACGAAATCTATTCGCATCAAATGTATTTGTTTCAATTATTTCCGCACCAGCTTCAATATATTCACGGTGAATTCTTGCAACTATATCGGGGTTGAGCAGGTTATGTATACATCTTGGCTGTTCTGGGTATTCATAGAGATCAAGCATTGTACCCATTGCTCCATCGCAGATTATCGGTCTATCATCAAGTAACCTTTCCAAAAAAGGCTTCTTCATCTTTACCAATTTTTGTTTTTATTTAAAATCTATCTCATTTTCAACAATTCTCCAAAGTCGCTGGCATGGAAATTTGTTATAATAGAGGGATTTCCCCATTATAATAGAGTCAACCCCCCATTTTTCAAAATCAGAAAGTTTTTTAAGTTCATAATAACTGTTGAGTTCTCCTTCAACTGTTATTTTTAGATTTATTTTTAAAACGAAATTTTTAAGCCCAATGAAATTAACATTTTCATCTTCAAAGACATTTTTGTAAACAATTCGTTCAATTCCAGATTCTTTGACCTTTAAAGAGTTCTCAATTGCGTGCGAATTTTCGCTCTTTCCATCAGATTCATCTACTATCTTTAAAGAAATTCGCTTTGAAGTGAATTCATTGACAAGTTCTTTTAAAAGTTTTAAATCATTAACTGTTTCTGGATCAAGGATAACTCTTAAGATTCCCGAGTCAATTGCTTGTTTAACATCTTCATATGTTCTAAATCCACCGCTTACTATAACAGGGATGTCAACTTCGTTGGCAACTTTTTCAATTATTTCAAAATTTTGTGGTCTACCCGATATTTCGCCATCCACATCAATTAAACACAATGCCCGTGCGTTTTCTTTCCTCCAAATCTTAGCGACTTTAATTGGATCATCTGGATAAACTTTTGGGAATTCGGGCAAACTTTGAATTAAACAAGCGCACTTTCCATGTTTTATTTTGATAGATGGTATTACGAGTATCATTAAGATGTTGCTTCATTTTTGTGTTTGTTTAAAATCTATTTAAAATTAACCTCTTTTTCAAGAAATTTTTGAGCATTGGGTTGGGCGATGGAATTGAAAAATTAATCTTTAAAACTTGACTTTTACTTTTTAATGTATTAAATTAAGACGAATTTTGTCCTAATTAAAAACAAAACCTTGAAAGCAAATGATCAAAAAAGCAATCTATATCGGATTTTCAATCCTCTTATCTTTTCATGCCTTCGCACAAAATGCAACGATTAAGGGGGTTGTAAAATTTGCTGGAGAGGCGCCGAAGCCGAGGTTAATAAGTATGAAGGCTGACAGACAATGTGATGCAATCCATGGTGGGAAACAAGTTCAAGCCGAAGATATTGTTGTCAATCAGAATGGAACTTTGAAATGGGTTTTTGTTTATGTTAAGGAAGGAGTGAAGGGAAAGTATAACCCACCAGCTGAACCTGTTGTCCTTGATCAGCAGGGTTGTTGGTATCATCCTCATGTTTTTGGGGTGATGGTTGGACAAAAAATTGAAATTAGAAATAGTGACCCATTACTTCACAATGTTCATGCGATGCCGAAGAAGAATAAACCTTTTAACATCGGGCAACCTGTGAAAGGAATGAAAAGCTATTACACATTTACAACTCCAGAAATTATGGTTCCATTTAAATGTGATGTTCATCCATGGATGAGTGCATATGCTGGGGTTCTTGATCATCCATTTTTCAGCGTAACTGATGATAAAGGTGGATTTGAAATTAAAAATCTTCCCCCGGGAACATATACAATAGAAGCATGGCATGAAAAGCTTGGGACACAGACGCAAACTGTGACGGTAAAAGCAGGGGAAACAAAAACGATTGAATTCACTTTTGAGAGGAAAAAATAAATTCAGGAGTTAAAGCAATGTTTCAAAGACAGAGCAAAATTCACGGATTATTATTTTTGTTTTTCTTTGTTTTCGGCGTAATTGCGAGTGTGTGGGTGGTGTTAAGAAATGGATGGTGGCTTCCGGAACTTGCATCAGATAGGGAAACTATTGACAAAATTTTTGTGACGATATTTATCATTGCGGGTATCTTGTTTATCTTAAGTGAGCTTACACTTTCTTACTTTGTCTTTAGATATGCTGGTGAGCCAGGAAGGAAAGCGTTTTATCTTCCGGGGAAAACAAAAAAGGAAATTTTATGGTCAATTTTGCCTGGAACCCTTGTTGTGATAATTCTTGAGATAAGTGCTGAATTTATAGGTGGAGCTTCCCTGTGGAGTAGAATTCACGGAGAAGTTCCAAAAGATGCTTTTCTTGTTGAGATCACGGGAGAACAATTTGCTTGGAGCGTAAGATATCCAGGACCTGATGGGAAATTTGGTAAGACTGATCCAAATCTTATTTCTTACGATAATCCGCTTGGGATTGATATAAGTGATGAAGCAGCTAAGGATGATATAGTTTTTCCAGCTGGACAAGGTGTGCTGTATTTACCTTTAAATCATCCCGTTGTTTTTTTGATAAAGTCAAAAGATGTAATTCACAGTCCTTATTTGCCGAATTTTAGAGTTAAGCAGGATGCAGTTCCTGGTATGACGACCAGGACATGGTTTGTTCCAAAGAAGGAGGGTGAATATGAGCTTGCATGTGCGGAGTTATGTGGGCTTGGACATTACAGGATGAAATTGCCAGTTGTTGTTGAACCGATGGAGAAAGTTCAAGAGTGGTTGAGCGAGCAAACGCCGGCGGGCGATATATATTATTAAAAAATTTAATGGAGGTGCAAAAATGAGCCATGAGCATATCGCAGTTGAAGCTCATCACAAAGAAAATTTTATAACAAGGTATATTTTTAGCACAGATCACAAAACGATAGCAAAGCAATACCTTATAACTGGAGTTATTTGGGGTTTCATAGGCATGATTTTATCATGGTTTATGAGATTACAACTTGCTTATCCGAATCAACCGATACCTTTTCTTGAGAAGATTCTTGGTAAGTGGGCTGAAGGTGGAATTTTGAAGCCGGAGTTTTATGTTGCCCTCATAACGATGCATGGCACTATAATGGTTTTTTTCTTATTAACTGCTGGTTTGAGTGGAACTTTTTCAAATTTTCTTATCCCATTGCAGATTGGTGCAAGGGATATGGCATTTCCTGTTTTAAATATGCTTTCTTATTGGGTATTTTTTGCAGCATCCGTTGTAATGTTAATTTCTTTCTTTGTTCAAACTGGTCCAGCAGGTGCTGGGTGGACAATGTACCCGCCTTTAAGTGCACTTAAAAATTCAATTCCAGGAGCAGATGTTGGAGCAACGCTTTGGCTTGTGAGCATGGCTTTATTTATCGTTTCATCTTTACTTGGTGCGTTAAATTATATTACGACGACGCTTAACTATAGAACCAAAGGCATGTCAATGGGAAGGTTGCCGATCACAGTGTGGGGGATGTTTGTAACTGCCATTCTTGGATTGCTTTCTTTCCCAGTTCTTCTTGCAGGGGCTGTGATGTTAATTTTTGATCGTGAATTCGGGACAAGTTTCTTCGTCCCAGGTGGTCTTGTTCTTGGGGGGCAACCCGTTCCTCATGAAGGTGGGAATCCGATTCTATGGCAACATCTTTTTTGGTTTTTGGGGCACCCTGAAGTTTATATAGTTTTACTTCCGGCGGTTTCACTCGTCGGTGAAATCCTTGCTACAAATGCAAGAAAGCCATTATTCGCATATAAAGTTTCAATAGGTGCGATTATTGGAATTGGCGCATTAAGTATGATTGTGTGGGGACATCATATGTATGTTAGTGGAATGAACCCGATACTTGGTGAAGTTTTTGTCATAACAACGCTTGCCATATCTTTTCCAACAGCGATTCTTATATTTAACTATCTTGTGACAATATGGCGTGGTAACTTGAGATTTACACCTGCGATGTTATTTGCGCTTGGTTTTCTTGGCTTGTTTATTCCGGGTGCCTTAACAGGTGCTTTTCTTGCAACTGCTCCGGTTGACATACAACTTCATGATACATATTTTGTAGTTGCACATTTCCATTTCACGATGGCAACAGCTGCTGCATTCGGGATGTTTGCAGGGGTTTACCACTGGTTCCCGAAGATGTTTGGAAGAATGATGAATGATAAACTTGGTAAAATACATTTTTGGGCGACATTTATAGGTGTTTACCTTATCTTTTTCCCAATGTTTTTCCAGGGAATTTCGGGTGTTCCAAGAAGATATTATTCATTTACTGAATATAACTTTACATCACAATTCCTTGGCTTGAATAAGTTCATAACGATAGCAGCTTTTGTAGCTGGTGTAGCTCAATTTGTTTTCTTTTTCAATTTCTTCTGGAGTATGTTCAAAGGTCCAAAAGCCGAAAAAAATCCCTGGAAAGCGAATACGCTTGAATGGCAAGCTGATTCGCCACCTCCACATGGAAATTGGGGTCCTGAACTACCTGTTGTTTATCGTGGACCTTATGAATATAGTGTTCCAAGTGCCGATGAAGATTATATACCGCAAACAGTTCCTCTTGAAGCTGAGGTGAAATAAAAATTTTCATAATCAAGGTGATCGTTTTAGAGGGAGAGGTTTTTAACCTCCCCTTCTTCTAAAATAAATTAAAATTGATAGATGTATTCAAAAAATCTGCATCGTTTCGCAATATTAACGGCTATATTTGCTGTATTTCTAATTGGTGTTGGCGCTTCGGTTACAAGCACTGGTTCGGGTGATGCCGTTCCTGATTGGCCACTTTCTTATGGAACTCTTTTCCCAAGGATGGCTGGTGGGGTTCTGTACGAGCATGGACATCGCCTTGTTGCGGGAACAGTTGGAATTTTAATAACAGTCCTTATGCTTTGGTCTTTGAAAAGCAAACAACCAAAATATGTTAAAGTTCTTAGCGTCGTCGCTTTTGTGTCTGTTGTACTTCAAGCAATGCTTGGTGGTTTGAGGGTGCTTGTCGTTTCGGATCCAAAAGTTCAGGACACAGTTACAGGTATATTTTCAACTGGACATGTTGAACCCGTGAGAATGGCTATAGCTATAACCCATGCAACATTAGCTGAGATTGTTCTTTGCATGACCTTTTTAATATCTCTTTTCACTTCAAAGGCTTGGAGTAATTTTAAAGTTAAAGAAGTAACTTCAAGCTTAAAAATTGCAAAGTTATATACATTGACATTTGTTTTTGCGTTTATACAGGTTTTGCTTGGGGCTCTTGTAAGGCATACACAAGCGGGAAGCGTTATCCCTGATTTTCCTCTTTCTTTCGGTAAAATTATTCCGCCATTTAATGCTCTTCCTTATGATCCGAACGCTCCTTTCCCGATAAGTTATGCCGAGCTCCAATTTAAAGTGGCAATTCACTTCGCACATAGAGTTTGGGCATTCATTGTTGCCGGGATTGGGATTTATGCTTCAGTTTTAACAATAAAAAATAAAGATAAGTTGCTTGGAAATTTTGCGAAGTTTTGGCTTGCTTTGATTGTGTTTCAAATTTTGCTTGGGGCTTTCGTTGTATGGACGAAACTTGCAGTAATAGTCACTGTCCTTCATGTTGCAACTGGTGCTACAATTCTTGGGACAACGCTTATACTTGCTGTGCTTGGATGGAAGGGAGTAAATTCCGTCGCCTTTGAACAAAGTGAATTAATTTTGTCAAAATCAGGAGTTTAAAGTTATGTTTAGAAGTTTTTCAATTTTTTTGAATGATTTTCTCCTTTTGATAAAGCATCGTTTAACATCGCTTGTCGTTTTTACGACCGCTATGGGATATTTGATAGCGAATAGAGGTGATATTGAGCTGTTTAATTTTATCATGACAATTTTGGGTGTTTTCCTTGTCGTTGGCTCTGCAAATGCGATGAATCAAGTTTTTGAGGTGAAAGTAGATGGAATGATGAAAAGGACAGCAAGTAGACCGCTCCCAAGCCGAAGGATGCAAAAGAAAACAGCGATTTTAATTTCAATTTTGATGTTGGCTTCAGGTCAATATATCCTTTATAAATTTGTCAATGGTATAAGTGGCTTGCTTGCTTTGATTGCATTTGTAATTTATGTTTTTGCATATACTCCATTAAAAAGGATAACTCCGCTTTGTACATTTGTCGGAGCAATTCCGGGGGCAATTCCACCTGTGATTGGATGGACTGCGGTTAGAGGACAAATTGAGCTTGGGGCGATTATTTTATTTGGAATTCAATTTATATGGCAATTCCCCCATTTCTGGTCAATAGCTTTGTTATGTAAATCTGATTATGAAAGAGCTGGCTTTAAGGTTTTGCCATCTTCAGATAATAGGATAACAGCGGTTAATCTTGTGATTTACACATTTATGCTTTTGCCGATGGGTTTGATGCCGACAATAGCTGGATTTGCAGGGAAATATGCTCTTGTTGTTTCTATTTTTGGCGGTGGTTTGTTCTTCCTTCAAACGCTTTCACTTTTTAAGGATAATTCAATGCGGTCAGCAAAGAAAATTATGTTTATGGCTGAAATTTATCTCCCTTTGATTCTCATATTTCTTTTAATTGATAAAATTTAAAACAAAATTCGCAAAGGCAGATTATGGTAGCTGAAAAGAAAAAAGAAGCAGGAATTTCAAATATAGATTCTGGAAGAATTTTTAACAACGGAGGTGGCGGTGGTGCCGGCGGGCATTCTTACTCATACGCTTTGCCAGTTAACCCTGCAAAGTTCGGTCTGTGGTTATTTATATCTGCGATAATTATGTTCTTTTCCGCATTAACAAGCGCTTATATAGTAAGACATTCTGCGGGGAATTGGTTGAAATTTAATTTGCCCCCAATTTTTGTGGTTAATACTTTAATTTTGATCTTTAGTAGCGTGACAATTCAAATGAGCTATTTTCGTTTGAAGAGAAATAAACTTTCTGAATTTAAACTTTTGTTTTTGTTTTCAACTTTGCTTGGCGTTTCGTTTTTGATTGGACAATTGATTGGTTGGGAACAACTGAAAAATATGGGGATTTATGTGGGCACGAATCCATCAAGTTCATTTTTCTATCTTTTGACATGGGCTCATGCGATTCATCTTATAGGTGGGGTTGTTGCGCTTGTTTATGTTTTGATAAAAGCGCTGTTTGGGCATTATAACTCAAAAAATAGACTTGGTGTTGAACTTTGCATAACATATTGGCATTTTCTTGATATACTCTGGATTTATCTTTTTATTTTCATAAATGTCACAATTTGAAAAACAAAAGACGGGAGAAAAACAAATGACACAGGAAGTAGCGTTTGAGCAAGAAAAAATTTTAAAGTCCTCGTGGGGTGGTGGAAAATCACCTTTTGGTGTGTCAAGGGAGAAATTTACCATGTGGATTTTCATATTATCTGATGCGTTCACATTTGGAGGGCTACTTGCTGGTTATGGTTCTTTAAGGGCGAGTTTACCAAGTTGGCCAAGTAGAATTGAAGTTTTTTCATCTTTTCCATTTACAAGTGCGAAACTTCCACTTGTTTTCGTTAGCATAATGACTTTTATCTTGATATGTAGTAGCTTAACTATGGCTCTTGCTGTGGACGCAGGGAAAAGGATGGAAAGGAAAAGCGTGCTTAAATATCTTTTGCTTACGATAGGAGGTGGGTTTTTGTTCTTACTTTGTCAGGCTTATGAGTGGGGACATTTAATTCACGAGGGCGCACGGCTTACAAGCAATCCATGGGGAGTTCCTTTATTTTCAGCTTCCTTCTTTGTTATAACTGGATTTCACGGTTCGCATGTTTTAAGTGGAGTTATCGTATTAATAGTTATGGCAATAAGAGTGGCGAAAGGAATTTATGACAAGCGTGGTTCTTATGAAGGGGTTGAGGTTGCAGGGCTTTATTGGCATTTCGTTGATCTCGTTTGGGTTTTCATTTTTGCGTTTTTCTATCTTCTTTAAAAACAAATTTTTAAATTTTTGAACTATGACAGAGATGACTCACAAATCATCAAAAAAAATTTACTGGCGTGTTTGGTTTCAATTACTTGCAATTACCATTGTAGAAATAATTGTAGCTTTTCTTCCGATTTCGCATTCGCTTATGGCTTTGCTTTTTACAATAATGGCGTTGATGAAAGCGAGTTTGATCGCTGGATATTTTATGCATTTGAAGTTTGAACAACTTGGATTGGTTTATTCAATAGTTTTGCCTTTGATTTTAATTGTGGCTCTTGCAGCTGCTCTTATCCCAGATGGAAGCGTGGCTCTTTTAATGCGTCTTGGTTTGGGCTACTAATTAAAAATCAAATTAAAGTAAAAAATGCCCGGCAGAAAAGTTGTCCTTGCGATTTTAAGTGTGGCGCTTGGGGTTTTTATAGCCCTAAAGATTCAAATCTGGAAAGTTTCATCGGCTGCAAGTTTACCAGTTTACGGAGAAATTCCCGAGTTTAGCCTGATTGAACATCATGGTCAAGAAATTAACCTTGAGAAGTTGAAAGGGAATGTATGGGTTGCTGATTTTTTCTTTACAAGTTGTGCTGGGATCTGTCCAAGAATGACCGAACAATTGACAAGAGTTCAGGAGGCTTTCAAAAATAATGATAAAGTTAAAATAGTTTCCTTTACCGTTGACCCTGAAACTGATTCCGTTTGGGTTCTTTCAATGTATGCAAAAGGTTGGGGAGCGATTGACGGGAAATGGTTCTTCGTCACCGGTGATAAGAAAAAAATCTATGAACTTGCCAGAAAAGGTTTTAAACTACCTGTTGAAGAAGGAGATGGAGGTCCTGGGGATTTCATTCACTCTGATAGATTTGTTCTTATTGATACAAAGGGAAGAATCCGAGGATACTATGGTGGGACTGATCCCGAGGATGTTGATAACCTGATAAGAGATGTAAAACTAATTTTACGCGAAAGATGATAAAACTATTGCCAACTATTAATGCGATTTTCAATGGATTGAGCTTTGTGTTCCTTTTGTTTGGATTTTTGAGCATTAAAAAAAGGGATGTTCAAAGACATAAGAAATTCATGATCTCTGCTTTTATTTCTTCTACATTTTTTATTATCGGCTATCTTATCTACCATTATAATGCTGGTGTAACGCGTTTTCAGGGAGTTGGGATTTGGAGATTTATTTATTTTTCAATTTTATCGTCTCATACATTTTTTGCTATTTTTGCTCTGCCAATGGCAATCATTACATTATCTTATGCTTTACTTAAAAAATTTGATAAACATCCGAAAGTAGCACGGCTAACATTGCCCATATGGATGTATGTTTCTGTGACAGGAGTTTTGATTTACATTATGCTTTACCACATTTTCAAATAAAATCAAAGTTGGAAAATGAAAAAGTTGATTTATTTTCTTGGGTTGTTTGTCATTATAATGTTTCTTTTTTTCAGTGATGTTTACT